>Ga0209641_10002747_pt1 | contig 14961 bp, 14 predicted proteins | sample RifCSP16_1_FD_184022 | JGI IMG/M metagenome (GOLD analysis project Ga0209641, IMG submission 184022) | Soil microbial communities from Rifle, Colorado - Rifle CSP2_sed 16_1 (SPAdes) (version 2) | ecosystem: Environmental > Terrestrial > Deep subsurface > Rock core/Sediment | place: Rifle...
CGTTTTGGCATGAACCAACTCAACCTAAGGTTTTATTTGATGAATCCAAAATGGCTTCATATAATTATGTTGGAGACGAAAGTATTAAAGATATCTCCGCAAAAAATGATTCTATGTGGCCAATTCTTTTGGGCCTAGAAAAACTACAGGTCCTAAATGCCATGGCCCACGTTTCTTTTATTTTTAATGATGAATTGAAAACCTACAGTTATCCAAAACGTGTATGGGTTCAAATAACAACGATACCCCCAATATCCGATTTGGATAAAGGTATCCCGCTTATTATTAAAAATGAAAAGATTAATGTGGTTTGTCTGTGGGGACATGATAATAAAACACATCGTCCTTGGGGTTTATTAACTGAGGACATAGCACGAAAGGAGCAAATGAAACCTGAATTCTGGACAACTTTTTTTAAAAAGAAAATTTATGAACAGAAAAATGAGGTTAAAAAGTCTTTAGCTAAGGCCGAAAATGAAGTGGCTGAAATTCGAAAGTTATTGGCGAATTATGTGGCAGATTGGGTTTTTACTGAATAATCGATAGTTTTAAAAACTATCGTATCAACTGTAGTTTTTTCTTTTAATATAAAAGCCCCGAAATTTTCGGGGCTTTTTGTTAACTTTTAGAAATCCCTTACATTTTATTCATTTGCCCAATTCTCATTTCCAAAGCATTATGTTTTGTGCCACGGGTTTCAATTAGTTTCATCTTAGGAATAAATTCCTTGATTTCCTGTTCATTAAAGTATTCCCCAATTTTTTCAAGCACATTGCTCAATGAGGGCAAAGATTCTGGCCAAGCTTTTTTGATTTGGGAAAGTTTAGGCGGTTGGCAATGATACTTGTATACGTAATTTACATTAACGTAACAATTTTGATTATTCATAATTCCATCCTGCAGATTGACATAGATATCCCAATCATTATTGCGATGCGCACGGAAATAATTGAGAGAGTGCCTTAGTTTCAGAGAATGGAATCTACCGCTAGTCCAATGGCAAATTTCTACGGCAATTTTGTTCTTGGCTGGAAAATAATCCATCAGGGTGACACAAGTACCTGGGCTTTGAAAAAAATTGCTGGAAGAAGTAAATTTACTGACTTCTGATATCAATAATGTGGCGATATCTATTTCTAATTTTTTCATTTAATGAAGTTTTAAGAGAGCAATTAATGTTTTGTTTCTGAGTCAGATATTATAACAAATTCAGTAGCAAGTCAAAAGACTAACCCCCGAACAATCGTTCGGGGGTTTTTGTTTTTAGTCGAGGTTATTGATGCTCTAAGGAGGATACATCATATTGCCGAGATACACTAACCAGGAATAAATTTTATGACCATAAGCTACAACCGGACCTTTGAGAAAACTCAAGATCGGGCTGACTAATCCAGTGGTGAGTATTTTGCTCACGACTAAGATAGCTTTGAAAATGAGTTTTTTCAAGTTTTTAGGTTTTTTAAGGAACAGTTGATATTTTAGGGCTAAACCGAGCCAAGCTCGGTCGTCCGAACATGATTTAATAAAATCATGTTTTAGGGCCGACTAGAACACTACACCCTTTTATCTGAAAAATCAATTTGCATATGTTAATATAAAAAAATACAATACGGGGCGTAGTGTAACGGTAACATTCACGATTCGGGTTCGTGAGACTCCGGGTTCGAATCCCGGCGCCCCGACAGGAAGCGAGCAAGCAAATTTATTTGCTTGCGTCCGGGATGAGAAAGACTTTTCGATGCCTGCCTAGGCAGGCCGAAAAGTACCAGCCCCCGTTGTGGGGCGAATCCCGGCGCCCCGACATATTTGAAGGGCTCATAGTTAAACGGTATAATAGGTCATTCGCATTGACCAGTTCCGGGTTCAATTCCCGGTGAGTCCATTACTTCGCATAAAGCTTCGCAGTGCTAGCACTTAGAAGCTTCGCACGAAGCGTAGTAGTGCGCGCATAGGGGCCTATAGTTCAGTGGTAGAACGTGTCCATGGCATGGACGAGGCGGGAGTCCGATTCTCCCTAGGTCCACTCGACGCGCCCCGCACTTTTGTGCAGGGCTTGCTCGTGGCAAGCCACCCGGGGGCAAGGAGAGTGCCCTGAGCGGAAGTCGAAGGGCGTATCATTCCTCGTAAATTAGAATATAGTATAATCAAATCAAATGCCTAAAGAACAACACGACAATTATTTTGAAAAACCCAAGGAAGTGCCCATGATCAGAAAACATGCCAGCGAGGCGGGTGCTTTGCCACCTGACTCAAAATTAAGCGAAAAAACCAAAGTGGAAAATTGGAAAGAATTAGAAAAAGAATTCAAAAATAGATTTAAGGCTCTCAAAAGGGGGAATAAATCGCTCACAGTTAATACAATGAAGGGACCAACCGGATCACAACATTTTATCTATAAAGGCCAAACCAATATCTGTTCCGTAGTTTTAGCCAAAGATGGAATATTGCTCAAAGTCGGATCTGAAGAGAAACCATTTCGCTATACTGATAAAAAAGATTTTCTCAATAATTTCGACGGTCTTTGCTCCAAGTAAAAAGTTTTATTTTTTCACTCTTTCGTGTATAATCACACTTACCTATGAAACTAAAACTCCCTAATAATATGGGCAAGAAAAAGGGCAATTTGCCTGCTGGTCCCAAGGGCCCAAAGCCTCGTTTTTCCCAGCAGATCATCACTGCCATCTTGATCTTCATGATGATCACCGTGGTTTATTCCCTGATCACCCAAAACACAAGCAAAACTGAATCTATCTCCATTTCCGATCTGGCCAACAACTTAAACAGCGGAACGGTCAAAAAAATCGAAGTGGCCGGCGAAAATCTGACTATTGAATTCAAAGACGGCGTCATCAAAAAAGCCAAGAAGGAAACGGAAAGTTCTTTAACGGAAACTCTGATTAATTATGGTGTCTCACCCAAAATTTTAAGCGAAACAGAAGTGGAAATTAAGAACGAAAGCGGTTTTGGTTTTTGGTTTTTAAATGTATTGCCATTTCTTTTGCCGGTTATTTTTATTTTTATCTTCTTCTGGTTTATCTCGCGCCAAGCCAAGGGTGCCGGTATGCAGGCTTTTTCTTTCGGCCAATCGAAAGCTCGGTTGACTGATCCAAATGACAAAAACAACCGCGTGACTTTCAAAGATGTGGCCGGCTGCAAGGAAGCCAAGGAAGAGCTCAAAGAAATTGTTGATTTTCTAAAAAACCCCAAGAAATTTTTGGATATAGGAGCGCGGATTCCTAAGGGTGTGCTCCTGATGGGCGCGGCCGGCACGGGAAAAACCTTGCTAGCTCGGGCGGTGGCCGGGGAAGCTGGCGTGCCGTTCTTTCATTTGTCCGGTTCTGAATTTGTGGAGATGTTCGTCGGTGTCGGAGCTTCGCGTGTTCGCGATCTTTTTAATTTGGCCAAGAAAGCCGCGCCTGCCATCGTTTTCATCGATGAGATTGATGCGGTTGGACGCGTTCGTGGCGGAGGCTACGGTGGTGGCAACGACGAGCGTGAACAGACCCTAAACCAGATTTTGGTGGAAATGGACGGTTTTGAGCCCCATCAAAAAGTGATCGTCATGGCGGCGACTAATCGGCCGGATGTCTTAGATCCAGCTTTGGTCCGCCCGGGGCGTTTTGATCGACGAGTAATATTGGATTTGCCAGATCGAAGCGATCGCGAAGCGATTTTAAATATTCATTCCCTCAACAAGCCTTTTGGGGAAGATGTTAATTTAAAGCTGATCGCCGAGCGCACTCCGGGTTTCTCCGGCGCCGATCTTTATTCCTTGATGAACGAAGGAGCGATCTTGGCGGCGAGGGAAGACAGAAAAAAGATTTCTCAATTTGACTTGATTCGCTCCATTGAAAAGGTGATGCTGGGACCAGAGAGGCAGAGCCATCTTTTCTCCAAAAAAGAAAAAGAAATCACTGCTTACCATGAAGCCGGCCATGCATTGGTTTCTTCCGTCTTGCCGAATGCTGATCCGGTGCACAAAGTTTCTATCGTGGCCCGCGGGCACGCCGGCGGCTACACCTTGAAGTTGCCGTTGGAAGATCGTAAACTTCAATCTAAAAAAGAATTTTTGGACGATATAGCTGTTTCCCTAGGCGGTTATCTGGCGGAAACTATGATCTTCGGCGATGTGACGACTGGACCATCAAGCGACCTGCAAGTGGCGACCGCGCTGGCGCGCGACATGGTCACCAAATATGGCATGTCGGACTTGGGACCGGTGGCGCTAGAAGGCGCGGGCGGGCAAGCTCTTTTCGGGCGGGGTCTTAACGAAAAGGATTATTCCGAAGTTGTTTCGGCCAAAATTGACGCAGAAGTCTCCAAGATTATCGGCGACAGCTATAAGAGAGCGAAAGATGTTTTGACGACCAAAAGAAAAGCCTTGGACGCTATCGCCAAGAAGCTGATAGAAGTGGAAACCTTGGAACAAGGAGAGTACGAAAAAATCATTATCACTCATGGCATCATGCCGAAGAAGAAAGAGGAAGAAAAATAGTAGATTGCGTGTGTAGCTCAGTTGGTAGAGCGCCGAGCTTATACCTCGGTGGTCCCAGGTTCGAGTCCTGGCACACGCACCAAAATTATGCTGGTTACTCGCCCGTACCGAACGGTATGTTCGGGCGGGGAGCACCGAGCGTATACCTCGTGTCCTAGTCTGCCCGAATGATCGGAGTCATCCGGTCGGGCGGGGTTCGAATCCTAGAGGACGGACAATTTTACGTTTTAATTTAATTGACTAATATACTGATATATAGTATAGTTTTTAGCAGTTTTGAACATTAAAATTTCATATCAACCCGCCTGCACCCCGCCTGCGTGGGCAGGAGGCAGACTAACACCAAACACTATGGTAATCCCATCCAACAGAGCATCCAAGGATCGGCTTATCAAAGTCGCTTCCTTTCAGGTCATTGCCAGCACTATTAGCTCGTTTGAGCACAGACTGGAAAGCAAAAATTTCTTCAAAGTAAGCAGGGAAATTAATGAGCAGAATTTCCCGACAGTGGTGAGATACAAGAAAAGGATAGAATTAAACCTCTTTTCTCCCCCAGATAAATTAAACATGATGATGTCAACCAACGAAGTGGAATTTCTCATTAAATTAGAGAATCATCGCTTTGCTCACCTGGAGGAAATTCTCGCTTTATCCGAAGATGATTTAGAACAAATCAAAGATTTTATATGTCTTTCATTTGGCCGCCAGGCTTCGATAGAGGGGATACCTATGGCTCCAGGCATCAGGCATGAAAACAACATGCTCTTGCTCTCGCTCTATGGGTTAAGTTCTTATTGGCGCTTCAAGCATTGTTTTGCCGCTGTGCCCAACAAGTACTTCTATCCTCCGTTGTTCTAAAATTTGTTCTAAATACACAGGTTGAACCTGTGTATTTTTTTATTCTAAAAAACTTTGACATAATTGGCCTTTTACTTTATAATCATGAAAGATTTGTTAAAACAAAACACTCATTAAAAAACGCATAATATGGCAAAAAATCCCGACTCTGAGGAAGAAGCATTCCTTAAGGCATTGCAAAAGATGTCGAAATACAAATGGTATCGATTCAGTCCCAACTCAGGACTTATAGAAATTAGGGAAAAAGACGAGCTTTCCGCGCCCACGGCTTGCCTTGATAAAAAGGGCAATGAAATTATTCCTTTTTGCGATCACCTTAAGTATTTAGTGGAGGCCGGATTGTATGAAGCCGGAAGAATAAGCGATGATAAAAGCAAAATCTATTACGGATTTTATGACACGAAGGGAAATAAGGTTGTCGATCTTTTGTACACCAAGATTTGGTTCATGAGCGACCCGAGAACTATTCTGGTAGAGGATGAGAATGGTAATCACGGCATTCTTTCTAAGAAAGGAAAGATAATAATTCCTATTGAATATAGGTCAATTTATTACAAAAAATCTGTAGGAGTATTCCGAGTGGAAAGAAAAGATGGCTTGGAAGCAATCTTTGACAGTAAAGGCAAGAAGATAATTGATTTTTGTCGAATTACTGAAGAAAAATGGGAAAACGGGATCTTGCTTCTTTTCGCCAAGAAAAAGAATGCCACATACCGCTATATTATTGTTCCTAAAAAACCAAAAGCCACTAAGCTAGTTTTTGTTTAATATGGTGCCAAAATCCCCCGAATAAGTCGGGGGATTTTTATTATTCAAAATGGAACTCTTTTAATTTTTCCTTGCTTTTGATTTAAAGATGGGAGCTTTTTACTTTCTGTAAATCTACGCATATGCGTAAATTTACAGAAACACGCTATTAGCAAATGTGTGACTTTTGATATAATGGCATGATAGTTACATCGCCGGCCCCCGTGGCCCGCCCGTACCGAACAGTACGTTCGGGCGGGCCGTCGGGGGGGGGTATTATTAGGGTATGAATTTTAATCCATTCAAAAAAGAGAAATATTCAAAGGAGGGGTATGAAGAGGCGAAGAAAAAAGCTGATAGTGCTTGGCGTAGTTACGATAAGATGGGTAGCATGACTGATTTTTCCGGCGGGGCAGAGGAAAAACAAAATGTTTACGATAAAGCCATAAAGAACGCAGAGGAAAAATCAAAAAAAGCGGAGAAAATTTTTGAGGCTGGTAAAGAAGAAGCAACAGATTTAAATAAAGAATATAACCAGAGAATGAAAACAATAGAAAAAGAACTGGCAGATTTTTATGAATTTGCTAACAAAAAACTTGATATTACTGATAAACAAAAAGTGGTAGATCTCCTAATTCAAAAAGTGAAAGATACGTTTAAAGACGATATGTACCATAGCGGTTGGTGATTTACTCGAAGTGAAACTCACTAAGTTTAGATTTAATCTTTTGTTTTAAGAGAGGGAATTGAACAAGCTCCGGGTCGGATTTGATCAGGGCTTGGGCTTCAGTGCGGGCGGCTTCGACCATCTTGATATTCTTGATCGCCTCCATGGCGAGGTCTGATATGCCCCATTGTTTGCCGCCCGCGAGTTCGCCGGAGCCGCGCAGTGTCAGATCAAGCTCGGATAATTCAAAGCCATTTTTAGCCGTCTTGAGCGCCTTCAATCGGTCCACGGTCTTGTCAGACTTGGCTTCGGCAAAGACATAGCAATAAGCCTGGGTGTTGCTGCGGATGACGCGGCCGCGGAGCTGATGCAGCTGGGCCAGCCCGAACCTCTCCGCGCCTTCAATGATGATGATTGTGGCATTCGGCACATTGACGCCGACTTCCACGACTGAAGTCGCGCAAAGGATTTTAATTTTTCCATCATAGAAATCCTTCATCGTCTTCTCCTTCTTGTCTTTGCTCATCTTGGAGTGAAGCACAGCTATTTCATATTCCGGAAAAACTTCCTCTTTTAATCTCTTGGCCTCGGTCGTCGCGGCCTTGGCATTGACGGCCAATTCTTTATCTGGGTCTGGTTCATTAATTCTTGGGCAGATGACATATAGTTGTCGTCCAGCCTCCAATTCTTTTTTTATTTTTTCGTAAGTACTATTGCGATTTTCTTTGAGGACAATTTCGGTGATCACAGTCTTGCGGCCGTGCGGCATTTCATCGAGCAGTGATAAATCCAAGTCACCATAAATGGTCAGCGCTAAAGTTCTTGGTATTGGGGTGGCCGTCATCGATAAAAAGTGGGGGACGAGGCCGCCTTTCTTGGCCAGCTTCATCCTTTGATTCACGCCGAAGCGGTGCTGTTCGTCGATCACGACTAGCGCCAAGTTTTTAAACTTTACAGTTTTTTGAATCAGCGCGTGCGTACCGAGGAGAATCGGGATCTCGCCGCCGGCGACCCATTTTAAAAGTTGCGCCCGAGAAATATCAGTCCAACCAGCTGGATTAACCTTGGATGGAAATTTCCGGCAGCCGCTGCCGGTAATTAAGCCAATATTAATATTTAAATGTTTAAAGTATTGGATGAAGGATTCGAAATGCTGACTGGCTAATATTTCAGTGGGCGCCATATAGGCGGTCTGCAAATTGCCGAAATCCTGCCTGACTCCTTTGGCATTCAGGGGTTTAGTTTTGATGGCCGCATAGGCGGCCACGGCGGCGACCAAGGTCTTGCCGGAGCCGACATCACCCTCCAAGAGGCGGGCCATCGGGGCATTTTTACCCAGGTCATTTAATATTTCTCCGATGGTTTTTTCTTGTGATTTCGTCGGCTTAAAAGGGAAGCGGCCAATGAAATTCTCGAGCTCTTTCGCCTCCGGCTTGATTTGATAAGCATTATTTTGAGCGTATTCCAATTTATCATGCTGGCGTTCAAGCTGGATGAAAAAAACTTCCTCAAAGGCGAAACGCTTTCTGGCCGCCTTGGCATCATTTTCATTTTTGGGCATATGTACCCAGATGAGCGCGGTCCGCAAAGTTGGCAGATTGTATTTTTTCAAAATTTCGGCTGGGATATAATCTTTCATATTATCCAACGCGCCCTCCCTGATTATTTTTTGAATGGCGTGATAAATCCACTTAGAAGAAAGTCCTCGGGTTTCCGGATAAACAGGGTAACGGAAATTGTCAGAGGACAAAGGATTATCCTTTGTCCCAAAGATGGAGTCGTGCATGTCGATCGGCAAGTCTGGCGTCTTTTCATATTCTGGATTGGCCATGGTCAGCCCGTATTTACCCCCGCTTATTTTCCCGGTTAATTTCAATGATTCGCCGACATGGATTATCTTGGCTATGTATGGCTGATGAAACCAGATCGCTTTGATTTTGCCGGTCAGGTCTTCGAGCTCCGCTTCGCCCATCGGCACGCGGGAGCGGAAAGATTTTTTTGTTTTGACAGAAAGTACTTTGGCGTAAATGGTCGCTATTTCGCCAGCAACAAGATCCTTAATGAGCCTGATTTCACTTAGATCAGAGTAACGGCTGGGAAAATAAAAAAGCAGATCTCGGGTATTTTCAAGCCCTAGCTTTTTCAGTGCTTTCTTTTGGATTTCCGTTAGCCGAAAATTATCCCGAAGCGGATAATCTATACTCATGGCTATTTTATAAGAGTTTTAAGCTTGGCTGAGAGTTCGTCCAAGGTGAAATTGGCCTTGATCATGTATTCCGTCACGCCTAATTCTTTAGCTTTTTGGATGTCTTTCTCGTCAGAGAAATTAGAAAAAATGATGACGGGGGTAGTTTTGAGCGCTTCGCGGGCTCGTAGATTGGCCAAAAATTCTAGGCCAGCCATTCCCGGCAAGAGGATATCGAGAATGATTAAGTCGGGGATTAAGCCGCCGTCAAGCAATTTCACCGCATCAGTTCCTGTTAGCGCGATAGAAATTTCGAAACCTTCGGCCATCAATTTTTTGGACATCAGTCCCTGGAGGAAACTATCATCTTCTACAATTAGTATTTTTTTATTTGGCATATTTGTATTATATCAACTAGAGAGGAACGAAGCAAAGCTCGTTTTGATTTCGTCCGAACGCCGTTGATATATGGTAATCCATATATCAAAGAGGTAAAGTAAAGTAAAAAGTTGAGCCGCGGCCGACGCCCTCGGAAGAAAACCAGACTTTACCGCCGTGTTTCTCGACAAAAAGCTTGATGATCGGTAAGCCTAACCCCGTGCCAACTTCTCTTTTTTTCTTGGCGTTTTCGGTCCGGAAAAATTTAGTGAAAATTTTATCTTTGTCTTCGTCTCTAATGCCGATACCTGAATCTTTGACGGAAAATTCGACAAACTTAGCGTCGGAATTAATGGTAATTTGCACCTGTCCGCCTCGCTCGCTGTATTTAATGGCATTATCGATCAGGTTTTGAAGGACGATACGAATTTTCGGTTGGTCAATTTTTAATTCTGGAATTTTATTTTTTGGCGCGGCGTAAATGATTTTGATTCCTTGTTTTTTGGCGGCTGGAGTCAGGTCAGAGATAACGCTCTCCATGAGTGCGAGAGCGTCCGCTTTTTCAAACTTGAAGCTTAATGTTGCATCCTCGCTCTGGTTGGCGGCCAGGAATTCGCTGATCATCTCGATTGATCGCTCGTTGCTTTCATAAGCTTTTTTCAGAAGCGTCTCCTGTTCTTCATTGATAACACCGGCGTCTCTGTCCAAGAGCATTTTCAAAATCCATTTTTGGGCGACGGCTCCGGTGCGAAGGTCGTGCGCGGTCATGGAAATCAGGTTGGACTTCAAAGCCACCACTTCCTTGAGTTTTTGGTTCTCTTTGATTAAGTCGTCGTGCGCCATGTTACTTTTTGTTTTCCTTGAAGCTTCTATTGCCCGGCATTATTCTGCAACCCGGACAAGTTTTCGGCAGGATTGATTTTTTGGTCTTGGAAAGATTTTTGACATCTTTCAAAAACATCTGATTACATTTGATACATTTCATAAACAGTAGTATACCAAATTTTGATGCGGAGAGGGAGGGATTCGCCGAATACTACGGCTGGTACTTTTCCATTCGCTTTGCTCATATGGAAAAGTCTTTCGAATCCCCATAAACTTCGTTTATGCGGACTACTAGAGTTAAGTACCCACTAGCTGAAGCCCCGTAAGGACATTCCAGTATATTAAAGGACACTAAATTTAAGTACTCGGGTCGGGTCTAGCTTTTAAAATATAGACTGTTTACAGAAATAATTATATTGATATGATTGTAAACATCATGAAAATAATCAAATTTTGTGAAGAAAAATATCATATCTCTAAAACAGAAACAATAAAATTGAGTACTCCTCAATATTACGCTAAACATCCAAACATAATGATTAGAGACTTTTTGGAACCGAAAAGTATTGATTATATTAAATACAAAAAACCCACACTGCATACTACGCAGGACCTAAATAAACTCAATGCAAATTCAAGCTTCGAAGGACAGGGCATGCTTATAGCGCAAAATATTAAAATAGTTAACGAACTAACTAAAAATGTGTATATATTTTGTACTATGCAAATAGAAGATAATGAAGACCCGAGTATTGAAACGGGAAAACAATTCAGTGAAGATTATGACTCTTTTTATACACTAAAAAATCCACAAAAATTTGCCGATACAATTTCAGATCTTTTAAGACAGGAATTTGATTCTGAACATAAAAAAATCATAGTTCACGCGATACATCAAAAGATAAAGTATAAAGATGATAAAACAAATATATTTGATAACTTACCGGATGCAATCTCGGATAGAAAAAACCAAGATTACCTTGAAATTATATTCACTAAAACAAAAGAATCACATGATCTTCCTGGAAATAACTTCGAAAAAAATAAAGAATATCGCTTTGCGTGGATTATTTTAGATGAAAGCCAGAACGCCCTTGATGTTTCAGAGGAATTACTTCTTCCCGCTCTTAAATTAAGAGATTTTACTAATTGAAATAATGCTTTAAAATTCCCGATTTTCGTCTTAATTTTTAAAATGATTTTGGAATTGCGATCGCCATAGTGTTTTAAATTATCACTGTTACTTTTTCGTACAATAAAGGCAAATAATCCTGTCTCATACGGAATTTTGTGCCGTGATTGTGGCCAGTGCGAGCATCAAAGTCCACAAGGATCTTTCCTTCTTCCAACGCCTTCAAAAATCCTTCAAAATTAAACTTCTGCAACATCATCACTTTCGTATAATGATAGTGTTCTTTTTTGCGTACTATTTTTACTTCAGCTTGAACATAAAAAGCATTGAGTAGTTTTGTTCCAGCCTTATGTTCCAAATCACCAAAACCCCAATATGGTTGCGGATTGAGTTCGCCAAGACCAACACGCTTTTTAACTGCTTCAAGCCACTTCTTATGCCGAATATCAACATTTCCAGAGTCAAACGAAATTAAAATTTTGCCCTCTTTTCGGTCAATTACGACTTTGAAACCGCGATCACTTCTTGAATTTCCGTGAATTGTTTGCCGGTAGCTCATTTCTCCTTTAGGGTATTTCTTGCCGTCCTCTTGGTGTGGCCAGCCATATTTAGGTAAAAGCACTTGCGGGACAAAGCGAATGGCACGTGGTGAGGGCTCAATATGGAAAAGTGTCGTCAACGAGGTTGAATTGAGGCGTTGCGCTTTCAATTCCCACTCTGCGGCGTTCGGTATTGGCAAATTGTTTTCTTTGATACCCAGCAAGTCTTCAAGGGTATTGCCAATGCCTCCGGCATTTCCTTTCCGTGCGTTCGGAACAAAGCCTATCGCAGAAATTTCTTTCAGTTTTGCGATAAGGGCTGGTTTTGTGTAGATAACAGGTTTTTTAGTCATATATTTATTACCAAAGTTTAACTTGGGCTTGATGTTGTTTTATTCTCTTTCGGGCCATTTCGCAATACTCCGGTGAAATATCAATCCCTATATAATCTCGTTTGAAATTTATAGCCGAGAGGGCGGTGGTACCAGAACCCATAAATGGATCTAGGATAATTTTTGCGTCAGTAGAAGATACGATGCGGTCAATCAGATCAACTGGAAAAGCTGCTGGATGCTCATTATTCATCTCCTGTGTAAATTCCCACACATCACCGTGACCGCTTGCCTTGGGTGATAATTTAAATTTAGGTTTTGCTATCAGATAGATTACTTCGTATGTAGGTACGAAGTAACCGGGATTAAAATTGAATCCGCCCTTTCGTCTCCAAATTATGACCTGACGTACAGGAAAACCACTGACAATATCCTGTCGATCTTGCAAAAGACCTCCTTGTACTCGCCATTTGTGATTGTAAAAAATCGCACCATCCTCGGGAATGATTCTCATCATCTCTGTTAAGCATTCTCGTTGCCATTTTACATACTCATCATGAGGCATACAGTCATCGTGATGGGAGTAACCTTTCTGAAGCGCGGCATTTGCCCATTTACCACCACGACCGTCTTTCATGCCATTACCAGTAGAGTTTTTTAGATTATATGGAGGCGAAGTGACAACCAGATGGACTGATCCATCAGGAATTTTTTTCATGATGTCAACTGCACTCCCGCAAATAATTCTATTTCTAAAGTCGTTATCAAAAGTCTTGTCATCAAGTCCAAGAAATTCAACAGCTTCTTTTTTTGCAAGTAATTTTGACATATCTTTATTTTAGCCCAAAAACCCTCATTTTGCTTGGGTTCGAACTTGGACATCTGGCGGAGAGGGAGGGATTCGCCGAATACTACGGCTAGTACTTTTCCGCCTCGCTCCGCTCGTATGGAAAAGTCTTTCGAATCCCCTCGGAAGCTCCGCTTCCTTCTCCTGTCAGTTTGCGAAACTAGACGGCAAAAGCCGTCATTTTCGCAAATGCGGAGAGGGAGGGATTCGAACCCTCGATGGAGTTTTAAGGCTCCATAACGGATTAGCAATCCGCCGCTTTCAGCCGCTCAGCCACCTCTCCTCGCGTGCTTATAACTTATCATAATTTCTTTTATTTTTCTAATATTGCTTTTAGATTGAATTTCCTATAAACTTTGGACATGAACAATACAGATCAGTCAAATAGCCCAATAAAGGAAACATCGGAGAAAATCGAGGCTATTTACAATGAAACAATCGCCAAAGTAAAAACGCTGGAGCAAGAGCAGAAAAAGGTGATTACTGATTACATTAAGAAATTAGAACAGGAAAAAATTGAGCAAATTAAAAAATCTATTACAGGTTAATTTAAAAATATTATGGCATTAGAAAACCAAAAAAATGAAGAAGGAAAAGAGCAGATAAAGGGACCAGACCAACAACTGGAAAAGGGAATCGAATCGCCCGTAGATTTAGAAAAACAAATTGCTGAACTGACAGCTAAACTTGAACTAGCCAAAAAACAAGCAGCTGAAGTATCGCAAACAGAAGTAAATAAACTTGATAAAAAAGTAGAAGAATTGGGCGTAGCCAACCCCGAAGCAACCGCGGCCGTCAAACAGGAAGTCGGCAATCTGGAAGACCAGAAGCAGAATGTCATTAAATCCGGCGAGGAACAAATCAGCCAAACGAGCAAAAAAACAACTGAACAACCAAAAGAAAAAATTAAAACACCTTTAGGGCTTACTCAAGAATCACAGGAAATTTTACAAAACAAACTTCCAGAACTTCTTTCCGCCGCAGGAAGTGGAAAATTAAATTTTAAACAAGCAGAAGACCTTGGTCTGGCTCTTGCTTTAAACGGCGATATCGGGAAAATTAATGAACTAATCATGAATGAGTCAATCGGACAATCAGAAAGAAATGACATTGCCAAAGAATCCCTGCGTTTATTTGCAGATTCTGGCCATCCGGCTGAAGCAGAAAAACTTTTGAATTATCTATCTAAACAGCCGGATTATGAGGTCAAACCGGAAGATGCTTTCAATCGGGAAAAAATGTTTTCGAATGAGACTACAAGACTGCAACGTAATATCGCGCAATCTTATCTTGATTCTGGAGATATAGATTCTGCTAAGAATGTTACCGGCAAAATGATGAAAGGCGTTGATCGTGATGCCATGGGAGACAGACTATTAAATAAATATCAGGAAGTTTCTGTGCCAGAAAACATGAAAGATGTCTGGGATGATAAAACACAACAAGAACAGAAATATAAGTCTTTAGCGGGACCTCTAGAAAGAGCCGTTAGAGAAGATGATCTAGAATTTGCTACGTTAATTTCAAATAAATTAGAAGATCAGTATAAGAATTTGTCCGAACAATTTCAAAACAAGGGGACAGCAGAGATTTCTAAGGGAGAGGATGCAGATTTGACATTGCGAAAGATTGATCAATTGCGCGAAACCTTAATTCAAGATCTAGTGAAAAATAAAAAGCTTGATCAAGCTGAAAAGATTCTACAATCTATCAAGTCGCCTTCTGTTGATAAAGAAAAATGGTCTCGATATATTACTGCTCAGAAGGCCGAGGTTGTAAACAACTAATTCTTAGTGTTAAAATAAATTTATACTTAAGCAAGAACCGTTCTTGCTGTTTATAGAGAAAGTTTAAAACCCGAAATAGCGGTCGCCGAAGTCGCCCAGGCCGGGGACGATAAACTTTTTCTTATCCAATTTTGGATCAAGAGCCAGCAAAGTGATGTTTTTCTCCGGA
>Ga0209641_10002748_pt1 | contig 14961 bp, 15 predicted proteins | sample RifCSP16_1_FD_184022 | JGI IMG/M metagenome (GOLD analysis project Ga0209641, IMG submission 184022) | Soil microbial communities from Rifle, Colorado - Rifle CSP2_sed 16_1 (SPAdes) (version 2) | ecosystem: Environmental > Terrestrial > Deep subsurface > Rock core/Sediment | place: Rifle...
CCTCGGCAGGACGAGGTACTGTCGATGATGCGTCGAATCGCGAACTCCGGGGCGAGCGCCAAAACTCAAGCGTTCGCCGCGGGGATTTGTCTTCAGATCCTCCTCACCGGGCTTCAGGTCGTCAGCGGAGGGGTTGCAGCTCAGACCTCGGCTTGGACGGCCATGAATCCATCGTCGAGCCCGTCCGTTCGGGCTGCGCACGACATGGCCTACGATGCGCAGTCTGATCGAATCGTGCTGTTTGGCGGTCTGGACGGGAGCCTTCAGGTTCTCGAGGACACCTGGGCGTACGATTTCCAGAGTGATGAATGGACGGAAATGAACCCGGTCACCGCCCCTTCCGCACGGAGTTCGCTTGCGATGGCCTACGACGCGGCCGCGGACCGGGTCATCCTGTTCGGAGGGGTGCAGAACATCGGTGGCAGTTTTGTCGAGGTCAACGATACGTGGGCCTACGACTTCGACACGGACACCTGGACGAATCGGAGTCCTGCGGTTGCACCTTCGCCTCGGCTCGGTCATCGGATGGTCTACGACGCGCATTCCGACGTGGTCATCCTTGTCGGAGGCCACCGCGGGCGCGATCCGTCGGCCGTCTTCCTGAACGACACGTGGTCCTACGATTTCGATGCGAACGTTTGGTCGGAGCGGACTCCGGCCCTTCATGCAGGGGGAGGAAACCATGGGGGCCTTGTCTACCATGCGCCGTCCGATCAGATGATCCTGTTCGGCGGCAGTGAAGCCGCGGGGTCGAGCCAGGCAACCTGGGCCTACGATGCCGTTGGGGACCGCTGGACGGAACTGCGGCCCGCCGTCGCGCCGTCGCCTCGCTTTCTCGTGGGCATGGCCCACGACACGTCTTCGAATCGGGTCGTACTGTTCGGCGGCACCTCCGGAGCCACCGAGACGTGGACGTACCATGTCGAGGGGAATCAGTGGACCCAACTGGATGTCGCCCCTGCACCCTCCGGCCGCAACGGTCACCGAATGGCCTATGACGCGCAGTCGGACCGGACGATCTTGTTTGGGGGCGGCGACGGACTTCCGGGAACAGTCAACAACGAGACATGGTCGTTCGACCTCGAGAGTCCGCAGGAATTTCCCTGGCTCCTTGTCATAATCGCCGCAGTCGCCGGTACCTCGGCCGCGGTTGCGGCTCTTCTCCTTCTCCGGCGGCGAAGGCGGCGCATGGCTCCCGAATCGACACGCCGTTAGGTCCGGCGGATGAGTCGCAGGAGTTCCATGCAATCCTGGCCGCGCAACGAGGCCGGGCGAAGCGCAAGCTGGAATACTCGGCCACTCCCATCTTGTCATTGGCCTTGGCAACGACGATTGAGTTCCTCGAGAAGAAACGGGACATCGACTGGGAGCTCCCAGAACGACCTCTTCGAGGAGAAGATTAAGTACATCGTGTCGCGGCCGCACTTGAACGGGCCCGTCGCGACTTCGCAATGCGCCGCCGGGGGCCTCAACGACTCGCGATCGCCTCGTAGCTCCTGCGGACGTACGGCAGGAGAGGCACCAGGTCCTTCGGCGTCCGCACAGGGAGCTGAATCCACTTCGAGGACGTCCTCCCGGCCATGTCGAAGGGCTTCGCTCTCCGCCGTCTAGACAGCGTCGTCCGATCGGGGTCCGCGAGCTTCGTGAGCACGAGCCCGTGCGTGACGAGGAAGGCGAAGAAGGACCGGCCGCGGAAGTAGACGAGGCACCCCATCATTTCCTTGGGGCCGACGTCGGGCCACGTCAGCACCTCCGCTTCCAACGCTTCGCGGATGGGCTGCATCTTCACCTCGTCGTAGTACTTCATCCCTTTCCCCCTGAGGCTGGGGTCAAGATGTCGGACCCTCTCTTAGACATTGTGGGCGGCGTTGTAACGAGCGGGATTGGAACCCGCTCAGGCACACGGCTAAGCTGTCTTGCACAGAATTCCGTGATGAATCGAAGCATGTCTCGCTGCGGCATCGAGCTAGCTCCTCTCAAGGGGTATTGCATCGCGGCATTCGTGGACATTCTGTGATCGGACTGCTAGCGCATTTCACGGAGAGCCATCGGCTCGAGGAGGGCGACCGTGTGGCCGAACGCGCGACCGCCCGCGCCACCCACCTCGGCGATTTCAACGGCATCCCACCGACCGGTCGGAAAGTCTCATGGACGGAGCAGCACCTGTATCGGTTCCGCGACGGGAAGATTGTCGAACACTGGGCGGACGTGGACATCGCGGGGCTGATGGCGCAGATTGGCGCTCCGGTACCGCCAAGGTAATGACGTAGGGTGCGATCTTCGGTGGAGGCAACAGGGTGGACGTGAACGTCAGGGCGGAACTACTGATTGCACGCTCACGCGCGGAGGTCGCTGCCTTCGCCTCCGACCCCGCGAACGACTCGAGGTGGATCGGAGGAATCAAGGAAGTCCGGGTCCTCACGTCTCCGCCCTTCGGGACGGGCACGCGGGTCGAGCGTGTCGCCTACTTCCGAAAGAAGCGGGTCGACTACGTCCTCGAGGTCGTCGACTACGTGCCCGGGGCGCTCGTCGACATGAAGTCCGTGAAGGCGCCCTTCGAGATGCGCGTGACTTACCGTTTCGAGGACGCGCCGGGAGGCACGCGCGCGAGCATCCATATCGGCGGTGGCCCAGGCGGGGCTGCGTGGTTGATCGCGGCTATCGTTCGGAGGACCGTCCGGAAGTCGATCGCGGGAGACCTCGCGAACCTGAAGCGAATCGTCGAAAGCAAGCCATGACCATCGATTGCCATCAAGGCCCCTGGCCCCTGGGACCAGTCGAGCGGATGAGTGTGATTGGTACCTTGAGGTGCCCCTTGGCTCGGACTTGAGGCGTGATTTTGGAAACTTTGTCACCCTGAAACTACTTAGTCGCGGCGCGCCTGAGGACCTTCTGAGTGGATGGTAGGGGAAGGGCTCGATGCGTGGCTTCTGACCGACCGGGGAATCCTCGACCTTGACGGGAACCCCGTGCCGGGGATCCCGCTCGGGGAGCGATCCGCCACTGCCGGTGTGGCCGGCTCGGAAATCGGTGTCATCGTCGATGAGCAAGAGGTCTGGGTCCGCTCCGGGACCCGTTGGAAGAAAGCGGTTTCGTCTGGCGGCGATCTCTACTCCATCGAGCGGGCCGGGGACGGTCGGTTCCTTGTGGGAACGGAGCGCGCTCGAGTCGCCTGGGTCGACGACGGACGGCTCGCCTACATCGAGGCGTTCGACGCGGTTCCGGAGCGCCGTCTCTGGGACACCCCGTACGGCGCGCCGCCGGAACTCCGCTCCTTGGCCGTCTCGACGGACGGAACGATCTACGCGAACGTCCACGTCGGTTGGATCGTCCGCTCCCGGGATGGAGGAAAATCCTGGACGACGGTGCGCCGCGGGCTGGACCGCGATGTCCACATGGTCGCCGCACACCCAGCGGACCCCGCGACCGTCTTCGCCGCCACCGCGGACGGGTTCCACATCAGCCACGATCACGGCGATTCGTTCCAGCGACGCCGAGGCGGGATGCCGTACGTCTATCAGCGCGCGGTCGCATGCTTCCCGGGACGCGATGTGTACCTCGCCTCGACCGCCCGCCATGATGGCGGCACCGGCGCTCTCCTCTTCCGCTCCGAGGACGAGGGGGCGCACTGGACGCAAGTCAAAGGCCTCCCACCGGTGGATCGGAACATCAACACGTGGCAGGTCGGCACATTTGCCGATGGACGCGCCCTCGTGGTCGTGCGGGATACGGACTTGTACGTCTCCGAAGACTGGGGCGTCTCGTGGGCGAAGGCTCGAGAGTCTCTGCCGACGGTGAACGCGATTCTGCCGGTATAGCTCGGTGGAGGAGATCGGACCGATGCAAGTCGCGAGGGCCTCACTTCGCCCCGTGGCCTCGGAGCCAGGTCGCTGCCTCGGGATGGCCGTTCTCCAAGGCAAGGGCCACCGCCGTCTTCCCCTGCTCCGTCTCTGCGGTCACGTCCCCTCCATGGGCCACGAGGAGTTCGAGGAGGGGGATGTCCCCATGAGCCGCGGCCTCGAGGACGGGCGTGAAACCTCCGCCGTACCAGTGGTTCGGGTCCGCCCCCGCTTCGAGGAGGACCTCCACGACGTCCGGGTGGCGGGAGGCGACGGCTCCCGTGAGGGCCGTGAACTTCGCGGGATTCTTTCCGATCTGGTTCACGTCCGCGCCTTTCGAGAGGAGATACCTGACGACCTCGAGCTGCCCGGTATACGCCGCGAGGCCCAGAGGCGGGAAGCCGTCCGGGGAGTTCGTGTGCAGGGCCGCGGAATTCGCCTCGAGGAGTCGCCGAACGCGAGGCAGGTCCCCGACCGTCGCCGCCGCGTGGAGGTCGAGGGAGGGTCCGTGCGCGAGGAGGATCTCGCATACCTCCGGGTGGCCGACGTACAAGGCGAGAACGGCGGCATGGATGCCATCCTTCGTCCGCGTGTTCGCCAAGCCGGGCTCCTTCGCAAGCATGTCCCGTACCTTTGGCAAGTCGCCCGCCTTCACAGCGTCGAGGAATGCGTCTGTCGTGGCAGGGCCATGCCTGAGTCGTTCCTTAACGGTTGCTCCCCCCTTCGTGCTCAGACGTTGAGGCGACGGGGTGACGCCACTGCGAGCGCCCTTCACTTCCGGATGCTACCAACCAGAACTGAATAAACATAGGATTCATCCCGGCCCGAGGTCGCATGGCCCTGCCCATGAGTTCGGAGGCGCCGGCGGTTCGACCCCGTCGAGGACGCCTGTCCTTCGCCGGTGTTCCGCCGAAGGTCCGCTGGCTCATCCTCCTCAGCGCCCCCCAGCACGTGGCCGGCGGATTCTTCTTCGTCGCCGTGAGCGCCTACCTCCCGGAGATCGGCCTGGGCTCGGATCTCGTCGGGCTCATCCTCGGGCTGAGCGGCCTGAGCATGGTCGCGAGCGCGGTCCCCCTGGGCCTCCTCTCGGACCGCCGGGGCCGGAAGGGCCTCCTTCTCGCGGGGAGCACGGGCGTCCCCGCGATTGTCCTCCTCTTCGCATTCACGAAAGACCCGACGCTCCTGATGGCGGGTGGCGTCGTGCTCGGCGTCGGGGAGGCCGCGTTCCTCTCCACCTGGAACGCCCTCGTCGCCGACGGCACGCCGGTCGATGCGCGCAACGAGGCGTTCTCCCTATCCTTCATCGTCGGCACGACGACGGTCGGCCTCGGCTTCGCGACGCCCCTCGCGTTGCCCGCCATCTCGGCCCGGACCGGCCTCGACTCCCATGCCCTCCACCAGCTCTTCCTGGTCCTGTACGGGATCCTCGCCGCCGTGACGCCCTTCGCCTATGCGATCCTCCTGCGGGACCACGTGAAGACGATCCGCCCTCGGATGGCCCGCGGGAAACCGAGGAATCTCGGTCTCCTCCTGAAGTTCTCCGGGATCAACGGGCTCATCGGCCTGGGAGCCGGGTTCATCATACCCCTGATCCCCACGTGGCTCTTCCTGAAGTTCGGGATGACGGATGCCTTCAGCGGTCCCCTCCTCGCGGTGTCATCCCTCGTGATGGGCCTTGCGGCGTTCGCGAGCCCGGTCCTTGCGAGGCGGTGGGGACCCATCGTCGCGATCGTCACGACCCAAGCCGCCTCAACCGTGTTCATGGTGAGCCTCGCCTTCGTCCCGGATCCGTTCCTGGCGGGGGCCCTGTACACGGTCCGCGCGGCGCTCATGAACATGGGGATCCCCATCCTCGACTCGTACCTGATGAGCATCATCACTCCGGAGGAGCGAGGCTTCGCGAGCGCCCTGAACTCGATCATCTGGCGCCTCCCGAACAGCGTGAGCACGGTAGCCGGGGGGCTCCTCCTCGCCGCCGGGGAGTTCCAACTCCCCTTCTTCCTCGCAACCTCGTTCTACGTCGTCGCGATCATCCTCTTCTACACGGTCTTCCGAAACGTGGCGCCCGAGAGGCCCACCCCGGCGGGCGTTTCGATCCCATAGTCCCGTGAGATTCGCGGATTGCGGTCCCGGGCGCGGGTGAGAGGCACCGCCGCCAAACGGCCTCGCTCCTCTCGCGCGGAGGGCCTAGAGCCACTGGTGTCGGTTTGGGTAGTACACGGGCCGACGGTCCGGGTAGCGTCTCTTGTACCGAAGGTACCGGTCATGCCACCGACGATATCGTTTGTCCGACGTCCGCAGGCGGTGGTGCGGCATCCAGATGAGCGCCTGCTCGAGGGCCCACACATTGCGGGTCGAAAGCCGCCAATCGAACGTGACCGTTTTGAGATTCAGCACTCCGTATCCGTTGATGCGTCCCGTGAGGTCCACATACGGATCGACGTACGAGTAGACGAGGTCCCGGAGCGACCGGAACACGGGCTTCCGCCCGTGTAGCCCGGGGTCGCGCGATCGCGCGACGGTGCCGTAGCGGCCCCCGTTACGGAACAGGAAGACGACGTGGTCGATATCGTCCTGGGACTCGAAGTCCGCGAGGGTCGGCGGGTACCCGTGCTGCTCGAGGATCGTCGCCGCGCACAGGGCCGCCTCGAGGCAATGGGCCTTGTTCGTCCGGACCACGCCCCGGAAGGTGCGGAGTGTCTCCCCGCGTTCCTCGAAATTGTAGGGGAGCGATTCGAGCCAGCGTTGCACCTTCTCCGGTGTGTTTGCAGCTTCGATGATATGTCGTTCCCGCGGCGTGAACGCGGACCGTGGAGGGGCCGGGCTCATCGTACGCCCAGGAGACCTTGCGCATCGCGGACGTCCAGCGGGCGGCCGTAGATTGGGGAACCGGGCTCCTGACGCCGACCGCCTTCCCGGAGGGATCCCGTGTCGATCGATGCGAAACCAATGTCGTCGATGAGCTTCCCGACGACCTCTTTCGCGTGCTGATCGTCGCCCGCGAGGAAGACGACGAGCCTCTCCTCCGACGGCGGCCGGGAGCCCGTGTCCAAGGTCCTCCAGTACATCGTGTTGAAGGCTTTCACGAGGCGAGCGTCCGGAACGCGCTTCGCGACCTCCTCGCTCGAGGTGCGTTCTCCGAGATCCATCACCTGACCCGTGGCCGAGTACGGATTCATCGCATCGATGACGATTTTCCCGGCGAAGAGATCCGCTCGAGGGAGCGCATCCATCTTGCGCCATGGCATCGCGAGGAGCACCACCTCCCCGAAGCGGACGGCGTCCTCGGGCGAGGTCCCCTTCACGTTCGATCCGAGGGCGGACACGAGCGAGGCTAGGGATTCGGACCCATGGGAATTCGACACGGCGACTTCATGACCCGCCCGTGCGAAGAGCTTCGCGGCGGTCCCCCCGATGTGGCCCGCTCCAACGATTCCGATTCGCATGTTCGCACCCGGAGTGGGGCAGCGAAAACGTCCGAGGGTTATGGATGTTCCCGTGCGGGTCGCGACCGCGGGTCACTTTTTCTTCTTCGTCGGCTCCATGATCCTGACGTCGCCGATCTCCCGCAGGAGCATCGCCTCGGACTGGCCCGGCAGGAAGAAGTCCTGCGCCTCCTCGCCCAGCCGGTTCCACGTCTCGTCCTTGTGTTCGCGGAGGGCGTCGAAGTCCCCGTACTTTCGGCACTCCATCATCATCGCCGTGTCGTACTTCCCGAAGCCGAGCACGGTCCCGTAGGTCCCGCGGTACGCCCATCCCGGAGGTGCGTGCTTTTCGAGCAGGCCCTCGTTCTTCTTCGACCACTCCTGGAATTCCTTCATTCGTCCTTCCTTCACGTTCCCGAACTGAATCCACAACACGGGTGTTCCCCCGGCGCCCGTATGGGGGCGTGCCTAGATAAGCGGCCCGCTGCGGCACCGCCGCCAGGAGTCGGGCGAACGCCTAATTAGGCCTACGTCGTCGGGGATGGCGGAGAGGAATCGGCGGCAGGCCCATGCGTGTCTCAGCTCGGTCGGAGATCGGTCTCCTCCTCGCACTGAGCGTCCTCCTCACAGGTGCGGCGTCCCTCGTCGTCCCGCTTGCGGACGGGCGATCGACCGAGGGTTTCGAACCCGATCGGACCGCCGAAGCCCTGACGTGGACCCGCGGGGTTTTCGCGGGAGCCTTCCTCGAGAACGTGGGCCAGCGGGACGATCCGGGCATCTCCTACTACTCGAATCAGGCGGGCAGCGTGGTCGGATTCGCGGACGATGGCGTTCGAGTGACCCTGAGCCAAGAGGGGGACGGTGCCCCGACGAAGTTCGAGATCTCGTTCGGGAACGCGTTTGCCTCCTCCCCCCGAGGACTCGGAGAACTTCCCTATCGGAGCCACTTCTTCCTGGGCGATGACCCGTCCCGATGGGCGCGGAACGTCCGTAGCTTCTCGGACATCCTCTACCCGGGCATCTATCCGGGAGTCGATGTAAGGTTCTCCCTTCGGGGCGGCGGGCTCAAGTACGAATTCCATGTCGGCTCCGGCGCCGAGGCCGAACGAATCGAGATGCGCTTCCGGGGCGCGTCGTCGATCGAACTCGCGCCGACGGGAGAGCTGATCGTGCGGTCCGGGGACGAGGAACTCCGCGACGCCGCGCCCGTCGCGATCCAAGGAGGCCGCGACGTCCCTTGCTCCTACGTCCTGCGATCCTCCCTCTCGATCGGGTTCGCCTGCCGTGGGGTGGACCCCTCGCGGCCGTACACGATCGATCCCCTCCTTTACGGCACCTTCCTCGGAGGCCGCGGCACGGAGGGCGGTTGGTCCGTCGCCTTGGACGATCAGGGATACATCTACGTGAGCGGCCTCACGGATTCCCCCGACTTCCCCGTCACGAAGGAGACCCTCGGCTTCGGGAGCCCCGGGTCGGACGCCTTCATCGTGAAGCTGGACCCGTCCGGCCGGGAGATCGTGTACGCATCGTACCTGGGAGGCACCTCCCGCGAGGTCGCCGTGTCCGTCGCGGCCGATCGGGACGGGAACGCGGTCCTCGCGGGCCTCACGCGTTCGCCCGACTTCCCCACGACGGACGGGGTGTTCGACCGCTCGTTCGATGGGATCGCGGACGTCTTCGTCGCGAAGTTCAGCCCGTCCGGCGATCGCCTCCTCTTCTCCGTCCTGATCGGCGGGTCCGACACGGAGAACCCCGGTGCCGTCGCGGTGGACGCCCAGGGGAACGTCTTCGTGGCGGGCCGCACCCACTCGATCGACTTCCCCGGACACGAGGTCGTCGAGCCGCGGCAGTTCTTCGAGTCTGCTCAGATCTTCGTCGTGAAGCTCGATCCGACGGCCGGATTCCTCCTGTACTCCTTCGTATACGGCGGGGAGCGGTGGGACGAGGCGATCTCGATCGCCGTCGATGCGGACGGGAACGCGTACGTCACGGGGCAGACCTCCTCCGTGAACTTCACGGCGACCGCGGGCGCGTTCGACGAGACCCTGAACGGCTTCGAGGACGCCTACGCCATGAAGCTCGATCCCTCCGGGAACCTTGTGTATGCGACCTTTCTCGGGGGAACGAACGGGGACGTCGCCCTGTCGATTGTCGCGGACGCGGAGGGGAGCGCCTACATCACGGGCGTGACGGGATCGCCGGACTTCCCGACGACCCCGGACGCGATCGGCCCGACCCTGAACGGACTCTCGGACGTGTTCGTCGTGAAGCTCGATCCGACGGGCTCGTCCCTCGTGTACGCGACATACCTCGGGGGAAGCGGACGCGACGACGGCGAGGAGATCGCGATCGACTCGGCCGGAGGGATGTACCTCACGGGCCTCACGACCTCTCCGGACTTCCCGACGACGCCTCGCGCGCTCGATCGGCTCTTCGGGATCTCGGAGGCGATCCTGGACGAAGGGGACGGGTTCGTCGCGCGGCTGAGCCCGGACGGGCAGGAGATCCTCTACGGCTCGTACCTGGGAGGCGCGGGATCGGACCTGGCGCGGGACATCGTCGTGGACGCCTCCGGCGACGTGTACATCACGGGCTTCACCCTCTCGATCGACTTCCCGGTCACGTCGGCCGCGGTCGGACCCGTGTTCGGCGGGAATCCGGATGCCTATCTCGTGAAGCTCCGCCCCTCCCCCGGGAACGGGTCTCCTTCCGTCACGGCGGGTCCAGGACCGGGTGGGAACGCCGTGGAGCCATCGGATGGCACGACCGCCACGTCGTTCGTGTACTCCGCCACGTACGCGGACCCGGACAACGATCCACCGCTCGACGGGTATCCGGCGGTCCACGTGTTCCTCGACGGCGAGGAGGTCGCCGGGAGCCCGTTCCCGATGTCCGCCGTGGACCCGGAGGAGACGGACTACGCGGACGGCGTGCTCTTCCGCGCCGCCGTCTCGCTCCCGGAGCGCAGTCGGTGGTACACGTACGTCTTCAGCGCCTACGACTCGGAGGGCCATGCCGCGGCGAACTCGCCGACGCCTCCCTCCTCCGGGCCTTTCGTCGCCGCGGAAGCGGGCGTCGCGGCGGAACTGGGCGGGATTGCGGGCGAGATCGTGGTCTTCGCGGTCGTCGCGGTCGCGGTGCCTGCGGCCCTCCTCGCGGTTCGCCGACGCCTCCGGACGCGATGACACCGCCACGACCCGGCTCCCGTCCGCCAGGCTTACCCTCTCCCATTTCATCCCGCCCGCGCATCACCCGCTCGGAGGCCTCCCTCATGTCCGTCCGCGCACGAAGGGTCGTCGCCTGGGCCCTCCTGCCGCTCCTCGCCGTGTGGCACCTGCCGACCGCGAGCGGAGCGGAGGGGGACTTCGCAGGCCTCTTCGGGGGGACCGGCTTCGACCAGGCCCGGGTCGTCGTGCGGGACGCGGCGGGGGACCTCTTCCTCGCGGGCGAGACCTTCTCCGCCGACTTCCCGACGACCCCCGGGGCCTTCCAGGGGTCCCATGCCGGGACGATGGATTCCTTCGTCGCGAAGGTCGCCTCGAACGGATCGCGTCTCCTGATCGCGACCCTCCTCGGCGGGAGCGGACGGGACGAGATCCTCAGTCTCGCGCTGGACGACGACGGGTACGTATACGCGGCGGGGACGACGGACTCCCCGGACTTCCCGACGACGCCGGGCGCCTATGACGGGAACGTGTCGTCGGGCGACGCCTTCGTCGTGAAGTTCAGCCCGGACCTGGAGACCCTCGTGTACGGGACCGTCCTCGGGGGGAGCTCGATCGACGAAGCCCTCGCGGTCGCCGTCGACGCGGACGGAAGCGCGTACCTCGCGGGCGAGACCTTCTCCGCCGACTTCCCGACGACCCCCGGAGCCTTCGACCGGTCGAACCACGGTGGGTGGGACGCGTTCGCCGCGAAGATCAATCCTGCGGGGTCGGACCTCGTGTACTCGACGTACCTCGGCGGCCTCTTCTTCGACGCGGGCGACGCGATCGCCCTCGACGAGACCGGCGCGGCGTATGTGGCCGGTTTCACGGGCTCCTCGGACTTCCCGTCCACGCCGGATGCGTTCCAGACGCGCGTCGCGGGAGGCACGGACGCCTTCGTCGTGAAGCTGAGCCCGGCGGGCGACGCGATCCTGTTCGGCACGTTCCTGGGCGGCGTCTCCGGGGAGGAGTCGTGGTCCCTCGAGCGGACGGCCGACGGGTCCCTGTTCCTCGTCGGGCAGACGTCTTCGTCGAGCTTCCCCACGACTCCCGGAGCTTTCGACCGGACGTACGACGGGATCGGGGACGCCTTCATCGCGAAGTTCGATCCCGATGGGCGGCGGCTCGCGTACGCCTCCTACCTCGGCGGGATCGGGGCGGACACCGCGACCTCCATCGCCCTGGACCCCGCTGGGGCCATGTACGTGGCCGGGTTCACCTCTTCCGAGGACTTCCCGACCCGCCCGAATGCCGCGGACGCCTCGTACGGGAGAGGCGGGGACGCGTTCCTCGTGAAGGTGTCCCCGGACGGGAGCGGGCTTGTGTACGCGACGTTCCTCGGCGGGATCGATTCGGACGTCGCGAACTCCGTCGTCCTCGACGAATCGGGCGTGGCGGTCGTCGCAGGCCGCACGAACTCGACGGATTTCCCCGCCACCGTCGGGTCCTTCGGCCCGGGATATCGCGGAGGCGGCGACGCGTTCCTCGTTCGGCTCTCGATCCCTGCGGAATCGGGTCCCTGGACGCCATTCGTATTCGCGTCGCTCGCGGCCGCGGTCGCCGTGTCGGTCGCCTTCGCCGTTCTGCTCATTCGCCGTCGTCGGGCACGAATGCGGGAGCGTCCGCCTCCCAGCTAGAAACGCTTTTGCGGGTCCATGGCATCCCGGTGTCCGGAGGGGGCAGCCATTCCGAACCTGGATCAGGGTACCGGGATCGGCCGGGTTGAGTTCCGCTCGAAGAACCGCACGTACCGGTCGCACAACGAGGGGATCCGCGAGTGGGAACCGAAGGGACGCCGCGAGAGCGGCGTGATCATCCTGACGAAGCGGGTCGCTCCGTCCATCCGGTCCGCGGTGGGCTGGCTCTATCCCCTCGAGCATTACGACGAGGCGCTCCGGCTCAGTCCCGTGATGCAGTATGCGGAACTGCTCCTTCTCATGGGCTCGAACGGCCCGGTCGATGATCCATCCCTCCGAACGGTTCTGGAAGAGGCCCGCAATCGTCTCGATGACGGACAGTACGAACGTCTCCTGTCCTACGTCGAGCTGCTCGTCACGCCGCGACCCGTCGGGCCGCGAGCAGCGCCGTGAAGTGTTGAGGGACCAAAGTCTTTTGACCGGCGAACTCCTTCGGTCGGAGGATGCGTCTCGTGCTCCTGGGGCCGCCCGGGGCGGGGAAGGGGACCCAGGCGGCGAAATTGTCCAACTACGTCGGAGTGCCGCGCATCTCGACGGGGGACATCCTCCGGAAGCACGTCGCGGAGGGCACGGATCTCGGGAAGAAAGCGCAGGCGTACATGGATGCGGGCAAGCTCGTTCCCGACGATCTCGTAATCGCGATGACGGAACGCCGGCTCAAGGAGGCGGACGCTCGGAAGGGGTTCATCCTCGACGGATTCCCCCGGACGATCGCCCAGGCGGAGGCCCTCGCGAAGCTCGTGCCCCTCGACGCGGTGATCAACCTGTTCCTTGAGCCGGAAGAGCTCATCAAGCGAAACACGGGGCGGCGCGTGTGCCCGAAGTGCGACGCGGTGTACCACGTGCTCATGAACCGGCCCAGGAAGGAGGGGATCTGCGACCGTTGCGGCTCCGCCCTCACGATTCGCGCGGACGATCGCGACGAGGTCGTGCGCGCGCGCATCGAAACGTACGAGCGACAGACCGCGCCCCTCATCAAGTACTACCGAGAGCGCGGCTTGCTGCGCGAGGTGTATGCGAGCGGCCTGATCGACGAGATCTTCCTGCGGTTGAAGGAAGGCCTCAAAGCCTAGAGCTATCTCGCAAATCTACACAGGGTGCGGCGAGAGATTAAGTAAGCCAACCGGTTCCGGAGGGTTGCGCCCTCGTAGGTTAGCTTGGACAGACTACAGGCCTGCGGAGCCTGAGACCTGGGTTCGAATCCCGGCGGGGGCGTCCTCCACCTCGATGGTGAAAACTCTGCTTGCCGTTCGGCGGGTTGGGGAGCGAGTTTAAGGCCGTGCGCGGAATCCTTGCTGGCGTGCTACGGGGATCGCCCCTCGCCCTGTGCCTTCTCGTGTTAATCGCGGCGGAGTCGGGAGCGGTCTCAGCTCAGCCCGAAACAGGCCTTCAACTCGAATACGAGGCGCGATCGATCGGCACACGTGGAACCGCATCCGGAATCATCGAAGTTGAGCCGGACCTTTCTGCGACCTCGGATTCGATCGCCAGACCTGCTGCATTCATCGGTACGACGCTTGAGGGCCTTCGTTTCGGGGACAACGATGGCTTCTCGAACCGGGTGAGCCCGCCGGACGTCCAGGTGGCCGTCGGACCGGACCACGTCGTCGAGATGGTGAACCTCCTCGGGTCCATCTGGACGCGAACGGGCGCGCACGTCCGGACCTTCGACCTCGCGACGTTCTTCGACGTGGATCCGCAGGACTTCATCAGCGACCCGAAGATCCTCTTCGACGCGGGGAGCGCGCGTTGGTTCGCGACGATCACAGACATCGGCGCGGGACGCGTGATCCTCGCCGTCTCGCGGACGGAGAATCCCGCGGGCGGGTGGAATCTCCATCCCCTCGACGCGTCGACGAGCTGCGCGGACCAGCCGATCCTCGGCGTGAACGATGCGGTCGTCGTCGTGTCCGCGAACGATTTCTCCGGATGCACGACCGCGAACCCGGCCTATGTCGGCGCGGAGTACTGGGTGATCAACAAGACGGATCTCGTGACCTTGCGCGCCCCAAGGCTCGTCTCGTTCGGGCCCTTCCTGGACCAGTTCTCCGTCCACCCGGTCCACGCCCTCACCTCGACGTCGACGATGTACCTCGTCTCCGTCGGCTTCGGGAACACGGGGACCCTCACCCTGTTCACCGTCACGGGCGTCCCGCCCGCCCCCGTGGCCATTCGGGAGACGAACCTCGCCGTGCGGACGATCCCGATCCCGCCGAATGCCCCGCAGGAGGGATCCCGGTACGACCTCGACACGAGCGACGGCCGGGCGAGGGACACCTTCTGGGCGAACGGGAAGCTCTGGCTCGCGCTGAACGCAGGCTGCACGCCGCCGGGGGACAACCGGCAGCGGGCGTGCGTGCGGCTCCTCGAGGTCGACACGACGACGGAGACGGTGCTCCAGGACACGGACCTGGGGGAGAGCGGCCGCTACCTCTTCTATCCGGCCCTCCGCCCGGACGACGCCGGGAACCTGTACGTCGTGTTCACGTCCTCCTCGTCGACGGAGTATGCCGGGATCCGGCTCGCGGTCTGGTCCACGCCGGATCAGGAGGAGGGCCTCATCCTGGTCCAGGAGGTCCGTGCCGGCGAGGCGCCCGAGGAGAGCGGCTGCCCCTCGACCGCGTACTGCCGGTACGGGGACTACTTCGGCGCGGCACAGGATCCGTTGGACCCGACGACCGTGTGGCTCGGCGCCCAGTACCCGACGGCGAGCGGCTGGACCACGCTCGTCTTCGCGGCTTCCTCGAGTCTCTCCCTTACGTTCAGCTATTCGGTCGCCGCGAAGACGAGCGTG
>Ga0209641_10002749_pt1 | contig 14957 bp, 12 predicted proteins | sample RifCSP16_1_FD_184022 | JGI IMG/M metagenome (GOLD analysis project Ga0209641, IMG submission 184022) | Soil microbial communities from Rifle, Colorado - Rifle CSP2_sed 16_1 (SPAdes) (version 2) | ecosystem: Environmental > Terrestrial > Deep subsurface > Rock core/Sediment | place: Rifle...
TGGGGTAACACCACGCGAGATGGTCCAGCGAGCCCTCAAGAATCTCCTCGAACTCAATGCCCCGGTCCTGGGCGCGGTCCTCAACAATATTGATATCAGGGGCAACGGCTATCCTTACTACTATTCTCGCTACTACCACCAGAGCACGTCCGATCCCTCTCCCGAGCCCCACCCTGAGGAGCGCGAAGTCCAGGATGACTTCCCGATGCCCTTACGAGCGGGCGGCAACAAATCCGCGTAGGGCACACGGGAATGGTCTGTCGCCTGGACCTGGGCCCAAGACGGATGTTGGTCAGCGGCCTGATGACCCTCGCCTGTGTGCTCGCATGCGCCTCCGCTCTGCGGCCTTGGGTCGCCCAGTGGGCAGGACGCGGGACCCCGCTCGACCGCGCCGCCCGCACGGCCATCTCCATCAACCCCGGCAACGACCGCTTCCAGGTCATCTTAGCCAACCTGTACCAGTACAGCCTGTTCCTCCGGGACTACCCCGCGGCACTCACCTACTATCAGTCAGCGCTTCGATCGAATCCGCTTGATAGTGGCTCCTGGCTGCACCTCGGGAAGTTGTACCAGAAGCTGGACCGACATCGCGAGGCCGACCGGGCCCTTCGCCTTGCTGTCCAGCTCGCCCCGAGCGACTCAACGATCCTGTGGGAAACCACCGTTGCCTATCTGGAAGCGGGGCAGCTCCCTGAGGCGCTCCGAACGTTGACCCGGTTCATTGTTGTACTGTCCCGCGATGACACCGATAGAGCGAAAGGGTACGACTTGGCCCGCAGACTCACCTCACCGGAGGAGGCGCTCGATAGGGTCATTCCACAGGATGTCACGAATTACGCACAGTATCTGAAGTATCTGCTCGACAGAAATCAGACCGACGAGGCCCTGCGGGTATGGGGCCGCCTTAAAGAGATGCACCCTGCAGGCTATGAACCGACCGACCCGACTCTGAAGCGCCGGTTGGCTGAGCTGCTGACGGCACGGCCTGGATCGACCAAGTCTCCATGACGAAAGCCCACTGAGGACCTGCGGACCTCCATGAAGATGTCTCGCCCTGCTCAGAGGTCTCGGAAGGCTTCAGGCCCAGAGGAAAACGGTTGCCTCCGCCTGCTCGAGGTGCTGGCACAAAACGATCCGGTTCCCGACATTTCGACCCTTTGCTTGGAGAGGGATGAGCTGCTGACCCTCCTGGCAGAGATCAGCAAAGGGCAGCACTCAGAGTTCCTGCTCCAAATCACCCATGTGGCCCAACAACGGGGGATCTCTCCACAGGAGATCGCTGCAAGGGCCGGTTCCCTTCTCGCCTGCCTGGAGGCGCCAGGCAGCGATGACTACTACCAGATCCTTGGGGTCGCCCCCACGGCGACGCCTCAGGAGATCAGGGACGCGTGGATCGATCGCGTGATCATCTATCATCCGGATCGTCATCCGGCAATGGCCGACTGGTTCACCCAGCAGGTGGCGCGCTTGAACGAGGCCTACCACATGCTGAAAGACCCGGGGCGGCGGCAGGAATATGATGAGCAGCGCCGTGAAAATCTGGAGAGGCGGCGGCGAGACTCGAGCGCGCGTCGGCACCAGGCCGGTGAGGCAAGAAAACCGCCGTCCCTCGGCGGCTGGATGCGACGCCGGCTAACGGCAATCATCACGGGAGGGTCGGTGATTGCGGCCAGCCTGATCGTGGCCGCTCTATTCCTGAGTCGTCCCTCAAACCGTCCGGAGGCGACACTCGTTACGCCCTTGACGACCCCAGCTCCGGGACCGACAGTGGAAGCATCCTCAAGCGGCGAAGTCGGCTCCATCGAACAGCGATCTGCGTGGCCCCAGAAACCTCAGCCACAGAGGTCGGGAGTAAGACACCAGCCTCTTGGCGAGCGGCCGGCGCTGCCGGCTCCGCCCGATCTTCAGAAGATCTCGAAGCTCCCAGGACAACGGGTCATCACTGCTCAGGCCCTTCCACCCCAGACGCTAGAACCAAAAGGCCTGGAGCGGCAAGAGATCGATGCCCTCCTCGATGAGTACGTGGACGCTTACGAGAAAGGGGATGTGGATCGGCTGATGGCGACTTTTTCCCCAAAGATCCGGGAAAAGGGAACCCTGGACTACCAGGCCATCCGGACCCTCTACGCGAAAGGATTCGCCGGACGGGAGCAGATCATCTACCGGATCAAGAACATGCAAGTTGAGATCAAAGGAGATAACGCCATCGTCGCCGCTCAGTATCTAATCTCGGCCAGGAACACGAATCAGTCCCCAAGAAGTGTCACCACCGTGTCGGGGCGGATTGAATGGAAGATCCAGCGTGAAGGGGACAGGCCGAAGATCATCGCCATCAACTATTGACCCGCTCCGCTCCTCTCCGTGGAGCGACCCCCCGCCCGTTAATCCCTAGTTTTTCCACGGAATGCCCGATCAGCCGCCTGCCAGAAGCAGCCAAGGATCGCCAGAGAAAACCGCGAACGGTCGAACTGCGCCAGAGCGCGAGGATGACAGCTCGGTGCCAGTTGAAGGTCGCGTGGTCGCGGATCAGCCGGGACACCTGATCAGAGCTGGCCAGTTGAAAAGCCTCGTCGATCTCGCCGTCCAACAGTCGTGAGGCGTAGCGCCGAAAGAGCGACCCCGTCCGAATCTCCGATGCGAGAGCTGCCCGCCAAGCCGCTTGGTACCGCCTCAGAAACCGGGCTGAGCAATCGCCGGCGACGAGGGCCTCCTCGGCCGTGGCGGCCGCCAGCTCCCCGGTCAGTAACCCGTAGTAGATCCCTCCTCCGGTGGTCGGCTTCACAAGCCCTGCCGCATCGCCCACGACCAGGACACGTTCAGCATAGGTCCTCTGGATGGGTCGGAGAGGGATGGGTCGCCGTCGGTAATGCCAGGGCCTGCCTGGCAACGTCCTCGATGCGACCTTTGGAGATTGCAGAAACCGATCCAGATACCCGCCAGCATCCCTCGACGCCAGGAGGCCAATCCTGGCCTTCGATGCCCCTCCCCGCCTGAAGGGCACGATCCAGGCGAACGATCCCGGCGCAACCTCTTGCCCAAAGTGGACCTCCACCTCCGTATCATCTGCGAAATCGACCTCGACCTGCGCAGTCTGGACGAATTGGGAAGGAAGACCGAGGTCAAGGTCACGATGCAGGTGATAGGCGGCGCCGGTCGCCAAAATCCCGAGACGCCCGCGGAACAACCGCCTCCCCCCGTGACCGTTGGAGGTGCACGCAACCACGCCTTCCCGAAAACGATGAAGCGTTTCGATCCGCCGGCCCAAGAAGAGGTCAGCGCCGGCCTTGAGGGCCTGGTCCGCAAGCCCGCGATCAAACGACGGCCGATCCAGGATCACCGTCTCGTCTTGAGCCGATGCCAACGAGAACAGATGCCCACTTGGGGAATGCAGCCGGGCGCTCCGCAACGTCCCAAGGATAGCATCCTGAGGAAGCGTAAACCGGGAGAAGCTCTCGACGGCTAACAAGCCTGTGCAGTGCAGGGGCCTTCCGATCTCCGAATGCTCCTCGAAGACGGCCACGCGCCGACCAGCTTTGGCCAGGCAATAGGCCGCATACAGCCCGGCCGGCCCCCCGCCTATCACGAGGACATCATACATCTATCAACTCTCCGAAGCAGTCGCAGCTTCGCTATGGGACATGTAGGGTTCAAAGTTCAAGGTGCAAGGTTCAAGGTGCGACGGTCAAGGTTCCAGACCGAGAACGAAGATAGCGGAGAAACCCGCTGATGATATTCTTCACTTTGACGCTGAGCTCGTATAGCGACTTGAACTCTCGCTTATCGATATACCCCTGGTCTGAGGCTACGTAAAGGTGGGACTGCACCTCTGTCGTCGAACGCAACGCGTAGCCTAGAAACTTCACAAATTCCCGGTTGGAACCACCATCGAACCCCTCGGCAATATTGGCCATAATCGAGACCGATGCCCGCTGCCATTGGTCCCGCAATCCGAAATCTTTGGTGAAAGTACCCTGACCAGTTACACGATAGATCTCCCTTGAAAGACCTCCGGCCTCTTTCCACGCTTCTATATCTTCAAACCTCTCGATCCTCGCCATCCCCTCCCCTTAACATTGCACTTCGAACCTTGTACCTGGAACGTTGAACTCAGAACTTTCTCCCACGATCCTCCCACCTGCCGCGAAAGGTGATCCAGAAGGAGAGAGCGATCAGTCTCAGATCAAGCCAGAAGGTATGTTTCTTGACATAGAGGAGATCGAGCTTGAACTTGTGCCTGCGGGGAATATCGCGGGGCGCGTACACCTGGGCCACACCGGTGAGGCCGGGCCTGATCCGGTGCCGCTCTTCATATCCTGGGATCTTCTCCAGCGGCACCAGCTCTCCGCTTCCACACACCTCGATCTCCTCGGGGACCAGCGCCCGTGGGCCGACGAAGCTCATGTCGCCCCTAAAGATGTTCCAGATCTGGGGCAACTCGTCCAGGGCTGTTGCCCGGAGAAATCGCCCCACCCGGGTCACCCGCGAGTCCCCCTCACTTGCCTGAAGCGGACCGAACCGCTTATCCGAATCAGAAACCATCGAGCGGAACTTCCAGCTTCGGAATCGCTGCCCCCCCTTCCCCACCCGCTCCTGTCCGTAGAACACAGGTCCGCCATCATCCAACTTGATGCCCAACGCGATGATAACCCAGAGCGGGGCCGATGCCAGCAGGCCCAGCCCGGACACCAGCAGATCAAAGGGGCGCTTTGCCCAGAGTATGCGAAGCCGGCTTCCCGTCACCGGGCTTGACTTCCCTGTGGCCCACGCCTCCCGCCTCCCGCGCCACGCCTCGCGCGCCATCAACCACGCGCACCGTCCCAAGATCCCTGCGCCAACCGCCCCATCCTTCAAGGGATTCCGCCGGAAATGCTTCGCGTAGTACCGCCACATGCTCCGGTGCCGCTCAACAACCATCAAGGATGGGGACCTGCGGCTGCTTCCCGCGATGTGATGGAGCACCCGCAGCCCCGGGTGGTAGTACACCTTCCAGCCCGCCTGCCTGGCCCTCAGGCAAAAGTCCACATCCTCGCAGTACATGAAGAACCGCTCGTCCAGGCCGCTGATATCGTCCAGGATCTCTCGCCGATGCAGCAGGCAAGCGCCTGAGACCCAGTCCACCTCTCGAATGGCCCCATGGTCCCAGCCGGTCCGGAGATATTGCCGGGAGTAACGATTGTCTGGGAGCCAGCGCGTCAGCAGGGAATAGCGGTGGAACAGGGCGGTCCGGTATGAGGGAAACGAGCGGCAAGAGAGCTGGATGCTGCCGTCGGGATCGAGAATCTGAGGCCCGACAATCCCCACCTTGGGATGGGCCTTCAGGTAATGGAACAACTCAGTCATCCCGCCGTTCAGAATCTCTGAATCGGGGTTCAGCCACAGGACGTATCGCCCACGGGTCTTTTCCAGCCCTTGGTTCACGGCGGCAGCGAATCCCACGTTGCGGTCGTTGGCGATGAACTGAACGTCGGGAAAACGGTTCGCAACTAACGACCTGGTGCCATCGGTCGAGGCGTTATCCACGACGCAGACCTCGTGCACGATGCTCGCCAGGCGTTCCTCGATTGAGGCAAGGCAGCGCTGCAGGAGAGGCGCCGTATTGTAGTTGACGATGATGATCGACAGGTCCATCTGCCTGCTACCTATTACTTGCTTGTCATTGCGAGCGACCACCGGGAGCGCGGCAATCTCGTCTATCTCCTGTCCCCTCTGCCCATTGCGGGAGAGGCCCGGCGTGAGGGGGTCTCTGCAAGGACCTCGTCATAGAGGGTTTCCAATGCCTTCACGCACTGACGCCGGTCGAACAGTTTCTCCGCCCGCCGCCTCCCGGCCGCGCCCATCGCAAGACGCCGCTCCGGGTCCCGGAGGAGTGAGAGCACCGCATCGGCTGCCGCACGAGCGTCGCGGGGCAGGACGAGCAGCGCCGTTTCCTCCTGGACACATAACTCCATCGGTCCCCCCTGCGCCACGGCCACAACCGCGACGCCGCACGCCATCGCCTCTACGTTCGCCAGGCCGTACGGCTCTGGGTAGACGGGGCACTGAACCGACACGTCGATCGCCCCGTACACCTCCGGAATGTCCTGGTAGCGGTAGCGCCATCCGGTGAAGGAGATGGCCCCCGCCAACCCCAGCGCCTCAGCCCGCTGCCGCAGAGCCCCTTCGTACCCCTCGTGACCTGCGATCTCCCCGCCGCAGACGAGAAACCTCGCCTTGGGAGCCTCCTGATGGATCAACGCAGCGGCCTCCAGGAACACCTTGATCCCCTTCCAGGGGTCCAGACGGGTGACAATCCCAACCAATGGCACACCTTCTCCGACTCCAAGCTCTCTCCTGACCCTGGGGCTTGACCGCTGCCTCGGGTGAAAGACCTCCAGGTCAAGGCCATCGTAAAGCTTCACTAGGTTGCCGGGAACGCGCCCGTCGGCTCCCTTAAACATCTCGGCAATGGCATCGCTCATCACGACGACCCGCTCGGAGAACCTCCGAACAAGTCGCGTCTCAACCCATCGGGTGAACCCGGACTGTACGACGATCTCCCTTACGTGCCAGACATGCGGTCGCTGGGTAAGCCGCGCCGCGAGGAAGCCGTAGAGGTTGTGGATGGTGTTGGTGTGAACGAGGGCGATGCCTTCACGACGAATCACCCCAGCGATGTGAAAACACGCGGGGAGGTAGCCCGCCAAGTATCTCGCAAGATACCCGATTCCTCTGCGAGAGGAGAGCTTCCGCATACTGGGGAGAATGTGAACCTGGCAGGCCACCTTTCGAAACGCTTCAACCAACGGTCCGTCGTGCGGCAACACGACGTGAGGTGCGTACACGCTCCGGTCCAGCACCTCGAGCGTTCGCAGAAGTGTGATGTCGGACCCACCGATCTCTGAGGTGGACTGGAGGTAGAGCACCTTTAGAACGTGATTACTTTGCCGCGCGTTGTTGCAAGAGGCGTTGGTAGATGTCCTCATATTGCCCTGCTACCTTTTCCCACGAATAAGCCTTGGCACGTTCGGACCCACGTTCACTGTATTCGCGTCGGAGATCCGCGAGACTCAGGAGCGAACATAATTCCTCACCAAGCTCGGCGTCTGGCACAATGAGCGCATACGCTCCATTGTCCAATACTTCGTCCGCTCCGGGATTACGGGTCGCGACAACCGGCGTCCCCGCTGCCATTGCTTCGATGTATGGGCGCCCAAACCCCTCATAGGAGCTTGGAAGACAAAAGACCCATGCTTCCTGGTACAGTCGTGCAAGCTTTCCCGGATCCACCGAGCCGAACCATCGAATCCCATCTCCTTCAGCCATTTCAGGGCAAACGAGCCAGAGCTCCACGTTCGGCAGCGCGGCCCGTACTCTCTCGCGGAACACACTCAGCAAGAGCCTGCCGCGTTTTCGGCTATTCAGCTCACCGACGAAAAGAATACTGGGGTTCTCGGATTTCTCGCCTCTCTGGTGACAAAACTCGTCTATATCTACACCATTCGGAATGACCGCATGAACACGGGGGTAGTAGCGCCCTGTATGTCGTGAAACGACCACCACAACGTCAGCGCGCATATCCGAAACCAACTCACAACCGTAAAAGTACAAATGCATGAGGAAGCGTTTAACGGACCGAAGACGCAAGCCATTATGAATAGCCTCCATGAATGCAGATCCGTGCAAAGTGCGCACCAAGGGCGGCCGCAGTGACCGGCGGATCAGATGATCATCCCCTTGGGCATGGAGCAGGTCGTATTCCGAAAAATCCTGTTTCGCGACATGATGCGGAAACATGAACGGTGCGGACTGATAGCCAAGCAAGGGGCGACCCGAGGCCAAGACGACCGTACGATATAAGGCATCGCCTGGTGCTGTATCCTGGCTGAATACCGTTATTGTGTGACCCCGTTTTTCGAGCGCGTTGCAAAGCCCGTGCGTGAAATATCCTACGCCGCCACGCGATTGACTCGGAAGAAAGCGCTGAATCACAGCGATCTTGAATGGCCCGCGGGGCATCATTGACTCGCCTGATAAACTTTGCGGTACACTTCCAGAGTCTGTTTGGCCGTCTTCTCCCATGTAAACAGCCGCGCCCGCTCGAGTCCAGCCTGGCGCAGCTTCTCCCGAAAACCGGCGTCGTCCAGGATCATCGCCACACTCTTCGCCATTGTCTCGTGGTCCTCCGGATCGACGAGGACGCCTGCGTCCCCGACTACCTCTGGAAGTGAGCCGCGATTCGAGGCGACGACGGGGACACCGGAGGCCATCGCCTCGAGGACGGGGAGGCCGAACCCCTCGTACCAGGAGGGGAACAGGAGAAGGTCAGCAGACCGATAGACGTCTGGTAGTAGATCGTCGGCAACCATTCCAAGGTGGACAATCCGGTCCCGGATCCCTAGATCGTCGGCTAACTTCTCCTGTTCGGCGGTGAATGCCTCGCCGACCTTCAGAAGCTTCACGTCATATCCTAGCGATTGTGTCAATATTGCCAGGACGTGGAACAATGCCGGGATGTTCTTGTAGAACCTGGTGTGTCCGACGTGGAGGAGGTACCGGCCTGGCACTAGCCCCAAGAGTCCCTTCGGGTCGCTATTCGACTGCCTGAAGAAAGATCCATCTGCACCCGGAGGGATCACCTCTACTTGCTCCGACCGATACCCAGTGTAAGCAAGAAAATCCTTCCGACTGGCCTCTGAGTCACAGATGACAGCGGCAGCCTTGCGTAAGCCCGAGAGGTTGTAGCGCTGCACCAGGCTCAGGCTGCGGTCACCCCCAGAATGACCAAAGTGTCCATCTCTGGCCTTCAGACCAATGGCGTCATGAAAAGTCACCACGGTCCTGGCGGGATCAAGTGTGTACAGAAGATGACCGTAGGCGTGGTCGATCACATGGTTCACGTCCCCCTGAGCAAAAGGAGCACTAAGCTGGTATCCGATATACTGTGCCCAGTAACGGGCCGGACGCGGGCCAAGAAAAACGTGTCTCGGGAGGAACCCGATCGCCTCATCGCCAGGCGGCAAGAACGAGCGAAGGGCTGCCAACAGGAGATCACCATACACGCTCATGCTCTTCCGGTACGAGTCGGGAAACGCCCTGAAAAGTGTGACCTTCATCCTTGAGTCAAGACCTGCGCGCCTCTATACACAGGATCTTCTCGTAACGCCCTCATTCTTTTTGCAAGAGAAACAACGTCAAGCACGAGGCGTTTTTGGGCATAAGCATATCGATCAAGTGGATAATTCGGCTCTTGAGCGTGGTCGGTGGGGCCCAAGCTAGACCCTGAGTGCGCACCATCTTGAACCCTCGTGCCTCAAAAAAAGCTGACCATTCCCTCATCCCATTGACTCGTATATGTTCCGTGTTGATATTACGGTTCGCCTTGAATTGAGACGAGACACCGGGATAATTCCAGGGAGTCTTTGCAAGCAAGAACTTCAGGCGACTCAACCAATAATACAAGTTCGGAGTGGTCAAAATGACGTGTCCGTTCGGCTTTAGGACACGTCGCATCTCGGCTACAAAAAACTCCGTATCAACAATATGTTCAATCACATCGCCAGCAATAAGTACTTCGTACCTCTCAGTCTCAGCCGGGCAAGGCTCCATCCCGGCATTCCAAAGAAAGGCACGAAGGCCTCGCCCTCTTGCAGCTTCAAGCGCCTTGTCGGCTACGTCGAAACCTTCAATGACTTCCACTCCTCTCACTTGGGCATACATAGCGGTATAGACGCCGTTATGGCAACCGATATCCGCTACCCCAGCACGTGGTCTGACAGTTTCGAGGACACGGATAATCTGCTGCGCCTTCAGATTGCCAGCTTCATGGTCCTCACCTTCTTGAATCGAATTGAAGACAAGCCTATTTCCTTCAGACACAGTTCCAGCCCCGCGTGATAAATTTGTCCGAATCTGCAAATCCTGCCCGTCGTTTTCTCGTAGATTCACGTTAGACTCAGTTGCTTAACTACCGCGTACTTGGCAATAAGATCATTCACGGCCTTAGAGAAACTGGCTTCGTCGTGTTGCATGATGACCTTCTGGTAACCCTCCTCACCCATTCTCGCCAGCTCATCACGCTCGTACAGGCAGCGTTTCATGGCATTCACCAATGATTTAACGTTTCCAGGCGGGATGAGCCAACCGTCTATATCCGGGCGAATCAGCTCCAAAGGGCCACCCTCGTTGACAGAGATCACGGGCTTTTTCATCGCAAACGCTTCAATGATTACAGTGCCAGTAGGCTCGGGCGACCTTGAGCAGTGGCAGATGACATCCGATGCTGCAAAAACGGGAACGGGATCAGCTAAGAACCCTGTGAACAGGATTCGCTCCTGCGCCCCGTGCTCCGCGACCATCCGCTTCAATTCAGCTTCCAGGCGGCGGTCCTTATCCCACCACCCACCGCCTGCTATTACAAAATAGGTGGTTGTGGATTCCTTCACCATCTGTAACGCAGCCCGAACGAAGACGTCCTGTCCCTTCCAGTCCTGAATGCGGCCCACGATAGCATAAACAAACGCGTCTTTAGGAATGCCCATCCGGACACGCATCTGATCGCCCGGCCTGCGGTAATCAAATAAGCTGAGATCCACCATGTGGGGATGGTACACAACCGGTGAATGCCTGGGATCGGCCGCTCTGATTGTCTCGAACGCCAATTTCCCGCTCGTGAAGTAGGCGTCGGTACCGAGCAAAAAATTCAGGCCGAAAATCGGTCCATTCCGCCAGAATGGAGTTTTGAACAAGAATATCTCGTGACAGATGTTTGGGCGCGCCGTTGCCAACGCAGCCAGTCTTGCGTACGGATGATTGGGAGCATAACTGAAGACCAGCTCAACGTGGTTCTCTCGAATCAAGCGAGCTAACCAAACCACCGTGCTGAAAACATTGAGAGGATTTCTCAGGCGACCAACGCGTCGCACAATGACTTCCGCGCCCAAGTTTCGCAGTTCGTCCGGAAACGAACCATCTTCAGACAGGCAGAGAAAAACCGCCATCGGCCTAAACCTGATGGGATCCAAGACCTTAATGATATTACTGATCGAAACTTCCATACCTGCTCTGCGGCAGGAGCTGAGGGCAAACAGGATCGTCCGGGGTTCGCGGGCAGGTTTGGCCAGCATTCCCGGGTCCGAGGGAGTCACCCGTTTCAAGAGCTCCTCAATGCACGCTACCATTTGAGGCGTACAGCTCTATGACCGAATTTATGGCGGTAGAAAAAGCAGACTCGCTGTGTTCGGAAATGACCTTCTGGTAACCCCTTTCTCCTACCGTCGCGAGTTGATCTCGCTCATGCAGACAGTCCCTCATGGCATTCACCAAGGAATCTACGTCATCGGGTGGAATGAGCCAGCCGTCTATACCTGGGCAAACCAGTTCCAAAGGACCACCCTCATTCACAGAGATCACAGGTTTTTTCATTGCAAAGGCCTCGATGATCACGTTGCCTGTGGGTTCAGGCGATCTCGAGCAATGGCAGATGACGTCCGCCGCAGCAAACACGGGCACTGGATCATCCAAGAAGCCCGTGAACAGTATTCGCTGCTGCGCCCCTTGCTCCACAACCATTCGCTTCAGGGCAGCTTCAAAGTTTCTATCTGCTTCCCACAAACACCCACCTGCGACCACAAAATAAGTCTCCGGAAGGTCTCTCATGACGTGTAATGCCGCCTTGACGAATATGTCCTGTCCCTTCCATCTCTGAAGACGGCCCACAATGGCGTAAACAAACGCGTCCTCGGGAATGCTCATTTGCTTTCGGAAACCACCCCCTGACCTCTTGTAATCGAACAAGGCCAAGTCCAACATGGGTGGATGATAAACAACAGGAGAATGCCAGGGGTCGGCGGCCCGGATTGACGCTGATGCTGATTTCCCATTGGAGAAATAGGCATTCGATCCGAGCAGAAAGTTGATCGAGTAGATTGGCCCATTGCGCCAGAACGGCTTCTTGAAGAAGAAGTTCTCGTGGCATATCGCAGGGCGTCGCGTCTTCAATGTTGCGATCCTTGCATACGTATGATTATGTCCGCCAGAAGTAAACATAAGCGCAACATTTTTTTCCTCAATCAACCGGGCAAGCCATCGTGCCGTCCGCAGGACATTAAGCGGATTCCGGAGACGGCCGACAAGTCGCACGTGAACCTCAGCTCCTAAGTTCCTGAGCTCATCCGGAAATGACCCGTCGTCAGATCGACAGAGAAAAACAGCTATCGGCTTAAATTTCTTGCGGTCCACGACCTTTATGATGTTCCGAATCGACATTTCATGGCCCGCTCTGTGAGAGGAGCTAAGCGTAAACACAATGGCTCGTGGCCCCTGTTGAGGTGTAGCCGCCAGTGCGGGCGTCGAGCGAAGCACCCGATCCAAAACTTCCCCAACCCGCGCAGCCATCTTCTCGGCAGTAAACGCGCGTTGGATGTGACCGGCGGCGGCGCGCCCAAGAGTCTCTGCCAAAGAAGAATCACGGAGTATGCGAAGTATCTGAGACGCCAATTGCCCGTCGTCCTCGGGCTTGAATAGTAGACCATTGACGCCGTCCTCAATAATTTCCACTGGCGCGCCGCACGTAGATGCAATCACTGGCCGACCCATGGCCATGGCTTCCATCACGACGTTGGCCCCCGGCTCTGACTCGCGGGAGGCGTGAACAACAATATCTGAGGCGGCCATCCAATCTTGAATATTGGCTTGGTGACCTACCAGCCAGCACCGGCCTCTTAATCCCAGCTCGTCAATTAGCCGTTGAAGTTCCTCTCTATAGTCCTCCTCCAGACCAAAAAGAGCTCCTCCCACTACCGCGAAGCGGGCTTCAGGGCATGTTCGCGACACGGTCGCGGCCGCCCGCAGGAAGATGTCCTGTCCTTTCCAACGCTGCAAGCGGCCAATCACTGAGATAAGCCTTTGAGAGGAACTAATACCCAGTTGTGCCCTTACCCAAGCAGGGTTAGATGGTCCAGAAATGAAGGCCTCATCAACCCCGTGGTAGACCACCTCGCTGGGAGCGTCCTTCGGGATTAATTGCCTCAATGGCTCCATGCAAGAGTTCGAGTCAACTACGTAGTAGTCCGCACCCAACCTCAATGCCAGTCGCATAATCGATGGATTATCCCGAAGGCGAGGCTGATAATAATTCATGATATAGGTGACAATCGGGACTCGGACAATCCTCTTAGCCAGTGCCGCATAAATGTGATTGTGGGCACCGCTGGTGAACACCACATCCACGCGGTTACGGCGAATGAAGCGGCCGATGCGCCACACCACACCAGCCGTCGCAAGCGGGTTGCGCAGATGGCCCGCGCGGAAATCCACGGGCGTCACCCTCAGGTTCGTAAACTCATGGATGAAGTCGCCCCGTCGAAAATCCACATGCCCTACAAAGGGTTCAAAGCAAGTCCGGTCAAGGTGTTTAACAAGGTTGTAAATGACAACCTCTCCCCCGCCCTTCTCAGTGTGGCTAAGTAGAAATAGGACGCGTCGCATGTGGTTGCACTCGCTTTTGATGCCAGCCACAGTTTACCCTTCTGCTGGCGTTCGACGCTGCCGAGAGCCTAGCCACGATCCCCACCAGCGCCCAGAAAAACACGGATGCAGGTGGTGAATCGAAGCCACCGGTCACAAAAGACAGCGCGAATTTTGTCAGACAATAGGCGGCAATCGGTGCCACGACATCAAAAGTAGCCCTGTCTAGCGGTTTGTGCCATTTTCGAATCCAGCGCATACTCAACGTCATCACAAACAAGTAGAAAAAGATCACGCCGAGTATTCCGGTTTCGAGCTGCAGTTTGGAGGGATTGTTCTCCACCAACTGCCAATCTGTACTGTCTTCACCGAGAATGTGTCGTGAGGCCGTGCTCCCGCTGCCCAAGCCATGGCCAAGCGGGTATTCCTTGACCAGATCGCTAAACATCGCGGGGGTGGTTTCGAATGTGCGATGCCGGACCATTTCCACGTCTCGAAGCGATTCGAACCGTGCGATGACGCCCTCACCGAGCCACTGAAAGCCGAAGTAGAGAGAAATGGTGGCGAGGGACGCGACGACCACCGCCCGTCTCACGCGGCGATGCAGGATTCCAAATGCGATTGCCTCCAGGACGAGAATGAGCAGCCCTCCACGGCTCCCAGTCGCCAGCATGGTCAGGAACGTCAAGGCTGCGCACCCGCTAAATACCAGCCGCACCCGCTTCCTCGCCGAAGAAAAAAGCAACGCAACACACAGCATGGCATTCATCGCCAAAAACTGGCTGAACTGGCCGCTCGAGGCGAACGTGCCGATGACCCTCAAAAAAGATTCCTCAGCCCCAAAGCCCTCAATGTGGGCGATAATCGTGGCCCGTTCGAATCCCGGTCCGAATGTTGTTATCAGGAACTCCGGGCCTTGCCAGAATTGATATAACCCAAAGAGATTGATCAACACGGAGAAGTAGACGATCGTCTTGAACAGGACACGAACCCTCTCTAATGTATCCTCATACGCGTAGGCCAGAAGGGCCAGTGGCCAATAGAAGAATAGGACCTTAAAGCCGAGCAGGCCTACAAGCACGCTCGGTAGTAAGGGATTAAAGATCTGTAAGAGCCCCACAAGCATGAAGGACATCAAGAGGAGCCAGGGGCCGCGACCAACGCGCTCACGCAGTTGACCTATCCACGCCCCAACTGGCTCCTGGCCGATGAAGAGAAGGTACACGCCCAACACAAGGAAATCCCGATAGAGCAACGGTAAGCGTGCTGGATACAGCCAGTTGCTAATGAAGCCATCTACACAGGCAAATAGGAAGATCAAGGGGAATACTCTTCGCCAGCTCATGACTCTCTGACTCCACATCGGAGAGCGTACTCGCTGCTTCCGACTGCGGTGAAGGCCCCAATGTAGTGCTCTGCGATTCGAGACCAGGAGAAGTGTTTTTCAAAATACTCCGCGTTTGCATTTTCACCCCCTGAACGGGCATCAATTCGCCCCAGAAACTCGACCGCCA
>Ga0209641_10002751_pt1 | contig 14949 bp, 15 predicted proteins | sample RifCSP16_1_FD_184022 | JGI IMG/M metagenome (GOLD analysis project Ga0209641, IMG submission 184022) | Soil microbial communities from Rifle, Colorado - Rifle CSP2_sed 16_1 (SPAdes) (version 2) | ecosystem: Environmental > Terrestrial > Deep subsurface > Rock core/Sediment | place: Rifle...
CGAGGGCTCATCCATCATCACGAAGCGGGGGTCCATCATGAGCCCCCGGGCGATCGCCAGCATCTGCTGCTCCCCGCCCGAGAGGGACCCGGCGATCTGAGGGCGAGATCATCGAGCACTGCAAACGCCACCTGGCGTCCTACAAGAAGCCTCAGTCGGTGGAGTTCCTGCCCGCTCTGCCCAAGAACGCCTACGGCAAGGTGCTGAAGCGCGAGCTCCGCGACCGCTACTGGGCCGGGCGTCAGCGGAAGGTCTGAGGCGTCGCCAGAGGTACGGTCGCGGGACGCGCGCCCCGCGGCGGCAGGGGGACCAGCTCATGGTAAAGCCGCGTGGTCTCCGGCTCTGGCTCGACACTCAACTCCCGGCGCAAGACCCCGAGACAGGTCTGGTATTGTCTGAGCGCCGCCCCCCGCCTCCCCTGCCGCACGTACAGACGCATGAGCGTGCGGTGAACGGGCTCCTGAAGCGGGTCGAGGGCCAGGAGCCGCACGGCGGTTTGAATGGCCCCCTCGGTCGCTCCCGTGCGGGCCTGATGGGCTAAGAGCTTCGCCAGGGCGTGGATCGCGAGCTCGTGGAGCCGCTCGCGCTCCGCCCGGAGCCACTCCTCGAACGCCTCCTCCCTCAGCCCTAGTCCTTCGAGCAACTCTCCCTGATAAAGCGCGGCCGCGCGCTCGAGCGCCCCCGGCGTCCCCTGGGTGACAAGCCCCTCGAAGGTCGCCACATCGACGGTCACGGCGGCGGGGTTCAGGGCAACAGTCTCCCCTCGGATGAGGAGACTCGGAGGTTTGGTCGGCGGGAGCGCCTTGCGGAGCGCGCAGAGAGTCTGGCGAAGGCTGTGGCGCGCCTGCTCGTCTGCCGTGTCGCCCCAGAGCAGGGCCGCCAGCCGCTCCCTCGGGTATGCCTGGCCCGGCCTGAGCGCCAGGTAGACCAGAAGCCCCTGAGACTTTTTTGTGGGCAGGATGACCGGCTTTCCGGCGGCCAGCCGGACTCGGACCCCCCCCAGGAGGGAAAGATTCAACCGCGCCATTGTCTCCATACCTTCGGCAATCCTGATGCCAAAGATAATGGGCTTAAAAAATAGCCGCTTAGACGCGGAACAGGGGCGGTGGACGGTGAGCGTGGTAAGAACTTGAGCAGCAGCCCCTTCTCACGTCTGGGGCAATATACCATCTGCCCACATGAGGAAAAAGGGCTATTTTTATCCCCCATTTTGACGCCCCCCTGACGCTGTCCTGACGCCCGTCCAGTCAGAATGATGGTGGGCCCCAGACGCGCCGTTCGCGCGGGGCATGGCGGCCACCGGAAGAGAGGAGAGGACACTCATGAACGGAAAGCTGAGGCAACTGCGCGGTACAGCACTTCTCGTCAGCAGTCTCCTGCTTGGCGGACCTGCTCCCGGAGAGGCAGGTCACGAGGAGGTCGGCGTCTACGAGGACTGGAGGACCGACGACATCGTCCGGGCCGACCGGTGGACGGGGCGCGAGGCGGGTGGGCTTGAAATCCTGCGAGAGGTCAAGGGCCACAAGCTCTTGATGCGTCTTCGTCGGGAAGGAATAACCGTGCCCATCCTTCCGGCCATGCCCGTCAGTTTTGCGAATAACCGACTCTCTTTCACTGACTTCTCGTCCGTTGACCACATGGAGGTTGACTTCAAGGTCCGGAATCTGGCTGTCTCCGACTGCCCGGAGGCCGTACCCGTCAGGCCGGTCTCCAACATCGGGGTGGGCATTCAGCTCAACAAGTTCAACGATGGTCCGGGCGGGCCGGGGAACTCGACAGGCGACTATATCGCCACGATTCTCGCGTTCCGCACGACGGTCAACCTGGGTCCGGGAGGTGTCCTCGTGACGGACCCCGAGGGCGTCCTACGCGTTCGGGCTAACCTCACCCGGTGTCTTAATGCTCCTTGTTCGACCACTTCCTTTCCGCCCGTGGCATCCTTCGACTTTCCCGAGACGGTCCTTGTGAGCGAGCCATTCACGCTTCGACTCGTCTGGGACGAAGCCGGCCACCGGTTTCTCGCTGGCGTGGGGGCCAATCCTGACGTTGCTCTCTCATATCCTCTCACCTTGAATGTCAAGCCCGCCGCTGGGGCGCCATCCGGCATCCTGTTTACCGGCTTTGCCGCCAACAACTGTGCGGCGGGCCTGGCGGATGCCAAGGTCAAAGTCAGAGAGGTCCGGACAAACACCTCGGGGATCGTCCCCTAGATAAGAGGAGGAGCAGTTGTGAACGACAAGATGCGCTGCATAGGCATCATAGCCCTCGTCGTAGGGGTGGTGCTGCCGTTAGGGCCCGCTCCCGGCGACGCAAGCCACGAAGCCTTCGCGACGTATGAGGACTGGACGACCGCGGCGACTCTCAGAGGGGACCGGTGGTCGCCAGGCTCCGATGCGGGACAGGAGATCGAGCGGGAGGTCAAGGACGACAAGCTCCTCATGCGCTTCCGCCGCGAGGGAGGAGGGCCTCCGGGTTTCTTCAGCCACAGGCTGGGCTTTGTTAATCCGTCCAGTGTCGACCAGGTGGAGGCCGAGTTTAGGATCCGCCATCTGACTGTCACGGGGTGCGATTCGAGCCCCTCCACGGCGCGGGCGGTGGCCATCGACCTCAACCGCTTCAGCGATCTGGGCCCCGACGTTGTCCGTCCGCCCGGAAGCTTGACTGGCGATCACATCGCGCGGATTCTGACGTTTCGCACCTCCGACTCCGCGGATCCCGAGGGCACGCTGAGCGTCGAGGCCCGTCTTTTCCGCTGCAACAACCCCGCGTGCTCATTGTTCACGCTCGTGGCTGGCCCTGTCGCGCTAGCCCAGGTCCGTATCCACCGGAAGTTCCGGCTCCGGCTCGTCTGGGATGATCCGGGCGACCAGTTCTTCGCCGGCCTGGATACCAACCTGGACGTGGCACTGGCCTACCCCGACCTGGCTAATCGGAGGGCCGCCAACGTTCCCTTCGCCCTCATCCGCATCCAGCACTTGCCGGCAGACTGCCCTGGGGCGTCAGGCGACGCGGAGATCGAGGTGCGGGAGGTGTGCGGACTAACTCGGGGGCCGTCATCCCCTGAGGGAGCGGGATGTTCCGGCAGGGGCTTCATACAAGGGTTGGAGCTTGGGTAGCTGGAAGAGCTAGACGGAGGCTGGCATGGCCAGGGGCATCAATCCGTTGGTCCCCATTGTGGGAGCAGCGCTCCTTTCCGCCTGTGCCCACGCGATCCCTCTCCAAGCGACGCTTGAGCGCCCTCCGACCGTCAGGCAGGTGCCGCTGGCGGTGGGCGTCTTCTACAGTCAGGAGTTCCGCGACTACATGCATTCCAACTGGCGCGGCGGCGACCGATGGGACTTCCCGCTGGGCCAAGCCAGCGTGAAACTTTTTGGCCAAGCCCTTCCCATCCTGTTCGAGAGTGTAGTGCCCGTCTCGGGCCGCTCGCCCCTCCCGGAGGGAGGGGCTAAGCTTGCCGCCGTGATCGAGCCAAAGATAGAGGCGTTCGACTTCAGCCTACCCTTCCTCAAGACCGGCACTTATACCGCCGAGATTAGCTATCGCGTCACCTTGCATTCTCCGGAAGGCCTCGCTCTTGCGTCCTGGACCGTCAAAGGAATCGGAGCAAAGCCGGGGCAGGCCGGGTTCGAGTTCGCGCGCTGGCCGGGCGAGGCGGCAGACCTCGCAATGCAGGACGCCGCCAACAAGCTTCTGACCAGTTTTTGGGAAGTCCCCGAGGTGAGGCATTGGCTCCGCCAAGCGGGAGTCCGAGGCGCCAACTGGATGCCCGGCTGGCTGCGAACATTCTTTCGGAGGGGGTGAAGGAATGCAGCGAATCCTTGCTCTAGGCCTGTCAGTCGTGCTTCTCCTTACCGGGTGCGCGTCCTACACGCCCAGCTCGATGCCCGTGCCGAAGGCGGGGGGGATGCCGGTCGAGCGAACTGAGGGGGATGTGGCGGTTGGGGCCGACCCATATGTGGAAGAGGATCGGCAGAAGGTCGTCTTCGACGGGGCGCTCACCGACGAGGGGGTCCTGCCCGTGCTTGTCCACGTGCGGAATGAGGGCCGTCGCCGACTCCTCGTTCGCCCCTCAACCATGACGCTGACATTTCGTGATGGCAGCCAGGTGAGTCCAGTCGGAGCCACCGCTGTAGCCGCCAAAATCGAGAGCAGTGCAGGTGTCATCGGGTGGACAATCGCATTCGGGCTCATCGGGTTCCTGGCAGCCTCGAGCGCCGAGGATAAGGCGCGCGCCGCGCGGCTGGCGGATTATCGAAGCAAAGAACTCCAAGACGTCACCCTCGCGAAGGGCGAGGCGACGCATGGCTTCGTCTACTTCATCCCGCCTCCAGGAACACCGTCCTTCACCGAGGCAGTGCTGACCGTAAAGCTCGTTGATGCCGAGGATTTCACGGGCATCGTCGTGCGTCTGCCGCTGATGGAGCGGGCTGGCGGTCAAGGGAAGCCCTGGGGCGGGGAGGCGCCCGCCTCAAGTGAGGCCCTGAAGGGCGGAACGAGCCCGGCGGCTGTCACGGCTCCTGCGGGTGCGGGCATGGGAAGCTTTCCGCCGCCAAGCCTCCCTCCCCACGTGGCCGAGCTGATCGGCACCTGGAGAGGAACTGCCCTCCCACGGTTCTTCCAAACGACGGCGACACCCTCGGAACCCGTGACCCTTCGGTTGTCTGGGGACCAGGGCCAACTGCGGTGGGACTTGACGCGAGTCCAGCAAGCCGGGAGTGGCTTCGGGGACCGTCGGGCCTTCTATGCCGGAGAGGTCCGCGCCTCGGGGGCGGTGGAGGTCACAGGCAGCGACCTCACGCTATCCGGTCGATACGACAACGGGCCGCTGAGAGGAACCCCCATCACCTACCGGTTATCCCGGAGCGCCAACGTGCTCAGCGGGACGGGGATGGGGGCGGACAATCTCATGTACGTGCTGTCGGTCACGAGAGACGCAAAGTAGCCCCTCGGGGGTTACCGGCCGCGCCCGGGGCGCCGGTGGGAAGGGGCGGGCCCGCCGCGATGCGGGCCGCCGCGGGCAGCGAGCCGCTGCCGGCGCTCCTCCGCGTAGCGGCGGCGCTCCTCGGCGGTGGGCTTGATCTCGGGCAGGAAGAGGTCGTCCTCGGCCCACCCGACCGGGATCTTCTGGGTGATGAAGCGCTCGATAGGCTCGAGCAGGAGCGCCGTCGCTTCGTCCACCAGGCTGATGGCCGTGCCGCTGGCCCCCATCCGCGCGGTTCGCCCGATCCGGTGGACGTAGTCCCAGGCGTCCTGAGGGAGGTCCCAGTTGATCACGTGGCTCACGCCCTCGATGTGGAGCCCGCGGGAGGCCACGTCGGTCGCCACCAGGACCGGCAGCTTCCCCTCCTTGAAGTCATTCAGGATGCGCAGCCGCTTTTTCTGGTCCACGTCGCCGGTCAGGGCGCGCGCCTCCCAGCCGTTCCGGCCGAGGCGGTCTTCGAGCCGCCGCGCCGCCTCGCGCGTGTTGGTGAAGATCAGGATCCGGCTCCCGCCCTCGCGCTTCAGGAGGCCCAGGAGGAGGTTGAACTTCTCCTCCCGGCTGACGTGGTAGAGCAGCTGGATCGCCGTCTCCACCGTCTTCTGCTGGGGGGCGATCGTGATCTGGGTGGGGTTGTTCATGAACTCCCACGTCAGCTCGAGGACCCGGAACGAGAGCGTCGCCGAGAAGAGGAAGGACTGCCGCCTCTCGGGGGGCGGGAGCCGTCGGAGAATGAAGCGCAGATCCGCGATGAAGCCCATGTCGAACATCCGGTCGGCCTCGTCAATGACCAGCACCTCCACCTTCCGGGGGGACCAGACATTCTGCTTGAGGTAGTCGATGAGCCGGCCCGGCGTGCCGACGAGCATGTCGCAGCCGGCCCGGAGCTCGTCCCGCTGCTTGGCGTAGTCGATGCCGCCGTAGACGGAGAGGATCCGAAGGCCCGTGTGCCGGCCCAGGAGCCGGGCGTCCGCCTCGATCTGGACGACCAGCTCCCGGGTCGGGGCGATGATGAGCATCCGGGGACCCGGGCGCGGCTCCCGCGCCTGCAGAAGGCGCGTGAACCCGGCAATCAGGAAGGCGGCGGTCTTGCCCGTCCCGGTCTGAGACTGGCCGGCCACGTCTTTGCCCTTGAGGGCGACCGGCAGGGCGGCCTCCTGGATCGGCGTGCACTCGACGAAGCCGGCGCCGCGGATTCCGGCGAGGACCGGCTCGGGGAGGTTGAGGGTGGTGAAGGGAAGGGCCAGGACTAGCTCTCCTCGTCGATCAGCTTCGCCTTGACGAGCGCCGCCTCCAACGCCCCCATCGCTTTCTTGAGCCCGGGGAAGAGCTCGGGGTTCAGGGTGACCCCCTTCTTCGTCGGCCCCGGCTCGCCCTCGGGAGGCTTCCAGTACACGCGGATGTCGATGAAGGGATGTCCCTTGTACTCCCGGAGCGAGACGCGGATCTCTTCATCCGCGTTCTTCTCAATGGTGGCAATCAGCTGATCCATCGTGCTCCCCTTCCGAGCGTGTCATGGCGCCACTTCCGGCACCGGCGCGGCAGCCGGCTTGGGCCGCCGGCCGAAGATCCGGGCCGAAATAATCCCCAGCTCGTACAGGAGGATCATGGGGCCCGCCATGAGGGACTGGTTGAAGATGTCCGGCGTGGGCGTCAGGATCGCCGCGACGACGAAGGTGAGGAGAACCGCGTACTTCCGGTTCTTCGCGAGGAACTGCGGGGTCACGAGCCCCATGCGCGACGCGAGCGTGATCGCCACGGGCAGCTCGAAGATCGCGCCGAACGCCAGGGTGAACTTCAGCACGAAGTCCACGTACGAGCCGACGGAGATCATGGGCGTCAGGTCCGCACCGGGGAAGGACACGAGAAACCGCATCGCGAACGGGATCACCACCAGCTGGGCGAAGGTGGCGCCGATCAGGAAAAACAGCGAGCCGACGAAGACGAACGGCACCGCGAACCGCTTCTCGTGCGTGTGGAGCCCCGGGGCGACGAACGCCCAGACCTGGTAGAGCACGACCGGAATCGCCAGGACGACGCCCGCGATCAGCGCCACCTTCATGTACACCCAGAACCCCTCGGTGGGGGTCAGGAACACGAGCTTCGCCCCGGGAATGGCCGCCTCGAACGGCCGCCGCACGAACTTCATGAGGCGCTCCGCGAAGCTGAGCGCGATGAGGAGCCCCACGAGGATAGCGACCACGCTCCAGACGATACGCTTGCGGAGCTCGCCCAGGTGATCGAGGAACGACATCTTCTGATCGACGGCTTCGTCCATGACCTACCAGTCGGTGAGGAAGTGGCGAAGCACGCCGGCGCCCTTCCCGGGGGCGAACCCCTCGCGGATCGCCCGGGTCACGTAGGCCTTGGCGTCCCGGACCGCCTCGGGAAGCGGGCGGCCCCTGGCCAGCCCGGCAGCGATGGCCGCCGAAAAGGTGCAGCCGGTGCCGTGGGTGTTGGCGGAATCGATGCGCGGCGCGCTGAACGCCGTGAACTCCCGGCCGTTGAACAGGAGGTCCAGGGCCTCCCCCGTGAGATGGCCCCCCTTTACCAGGACGTGCCGGGGCCCGAGCTTGGCGATCCGCCGCGCCGCCTCCTCCATGTCGTCGCGCGTCGTGACCGCCATCTCCGCCAGGGCGCCGGCCTCGTGCAGGTTTGGCGTGACGACCAGCGCCAGCGGTAGGATCTCGCCGATCAGGGCCTCCCGGGCGTCCGGCTCGAGGAGCGGGTCGCCGGACGTGGCGATCATCAGCGGATCCACCACCAGCTTTTCGACCCGGTGCTCTTTGAGCTTCGCCGCGACGGCGCGGATGATGCCAGCGGTGGCGAGCATCCCGCACTTCGCGGCATCAGCGCCGAAATCGGAGAGGACCGACTCGAGCTGCACCGCCACGAACGCCGGGGGAAGGGTCACCACGCCCTGGACGCCGACGGAGTTCTGGGCGGTGATGGCGGTGAGAACCGACATCCCGAAGACCCGGTAGGCGGAGAACGTCTTCAGGTCCGCCTGAATTCCCGCCCCGCCCCCGGAGTCAGAGCCGGCGACGGTCAGGGCTCTCGGAATCGTCATGCGCGCGCTCCCACGTCTTGCCGAAGCCGGCTCAGTATACGCCGGGGGTCCCAGGGGAACAACCCCGCGGAATGACCAGCGTGAACTCTCCGCGCACTGCGCCGCCGCCGAAGCGGCGGGTCAGCTCGGCGGCCGTGCCCGTGCGGACCTCCTCGAACTGTTTCGTCAGCTCCCGCGCCACCACCAGCTCAGCATCGCCGAACACTTGCTCGATCGCCTCCAGGGTTCTGAGCAACCGGTGAGGCGACTCGTAGAGCACGACCGTCATGTCGAGGTCGCGGAGGGCCTTGAGCCTGTTCAGCCGCCGCCCGGGTTTGGTCGGCAGGAACCCCTCGAAGACAAACCTGTCGGCGGGCACGCCGGCGGCCGACAGTGCGGCGACCACCGCCGACGGCCCGGGCACCGGCACCACCGTCGCCCCGGCGGCCCGCGCCTCCTTGACGAGGAGGAAGCCGGGATCCGAGACGCCCGGCGTGCCGGCGTCGGTCACGAGCGCGATGGATTTGCCCTCGGCCAGCAGCCTCAGCAGCTGCCGCCCCTTCTGGCGTTTGTTGTGCTCGAAGTAGCTCGTCACCGGCGTGGCGACTCCGAAGCGCACGAGCAGGGTCCGCGTGCGGCGGGTGTCCTCGCAGGCGATCAGGTCCACCTCGCGGAGGGTGCGGAGCGCCCGCAGGCCGAGGTCCTCGAGGTTGCCGATCGGGGTGGCGACGACGTACAGGGTGCCCGTCATTGTGCGCGTTCGAGCGCGGGCTTCGCCCGCGCAATCTCAGGGGGGAGGCATCGGAAGGGGGGCGAAACCCCCCTCCGAGGATTAAGCCGACTCGGCCTTCTGCTCCATGATCAGGATCGGGCGCTCGTGGTTCACGATCACTTCCCGGGTGACGATGCACTCCTTGAGCCCCTGGATGGAGGGCAGCTCGTACATGACGTCAAGCATCACCTCTTCCAGGATCGCCCGGAGCCCCCGCGCCCCCGTCCCGCGCTTCAGGGCCTTCTTGGCGATGGCGACCACGGCATCGTCGGTGTACTTGAGGCGCACCTTCTCCAGGTCGAAGTACTTCTGGTACTGCTTCATGATGGCGTTCTTAGGCTCCCGGAGGATCTTGATCAGTGCGGCTTCGTCCAGATCATCGAGCGTCGCCATCACCGGCAGGCGCCCGACGAACTCGGGGATCAGCCCGTACTTCAGGAGGTCCTCGGGCTGCGCCAGGGCCAGGAGATCGCCGATCTGGCGGTCGTCCCGGCTCCGCACCTCGGCCCCGAACCCCATCCCGCTCTTTCCCACCCGGCTCTCGATGATCTTGTCGAGCCCCACGAAGGCGCCGCCGCAGACGAAGAGCACGTCGGTCGTGTCCACCTGGATGAACTCCTGGTGGGGGTGCTTGCGCCCGCCCTGGGGCGGGACGTTGGCCACGGTCCCCTCCAGGATTTTCAGGAGCGCCTGCTGGACCCCCTCGCCCGACACGTCGCGCGTGATGGATGGGTTCTCGGATTTCCGCGCGATCTTGTCGATCTCGTCGATGTACACGATCCCCCGCTCGGCCCGCTCGACGTCGTAGTCGGCGGACTGGAGGAGGCGCAGGATGATGTTCTCCACATCCTCGCCGACGTAGCCCGCCTCGGTCAGCGTCGTGGCGTCGGCGATGGTGAAGGGCACGCGCAGCATCCTGGCCAGCGTCTGCGCGAGGAGCGTCTTCCCCACCCCGGTGGGGCCGATCAGCAGGATGTTCGACTTCTGGAGCTCGACCTCGCCGACCTCCCCGCCCGCCTCGATCCGCTTGTAGTGGTTGTGAACGGCCACCGCCAGGATCTTCTTGGCGCGCTCCTGGCCCACGACGTACTGGTCGAGGACGTTCTTGATCTCGGCCGGCTTGGGGAGGCGCCGGATCTCCCGGCTCTTTTCCTCCTCCCACTCCTCCGCGATGATGTCGTTGCAGAGCTCGATGCACTCATCGCAGATGTACACGGTGGGGCCGGCGATGAGCTTCCGCACGTCGTTCTGGCTCTTGCCGCAGAACGAGCACTTCAGCACGCCGTTGGTCTCCCGCGTTCGGGCCATGGACGCGTCCTACCCTGCCGAGGCGCCCGCCATGGCCCCGGCCGCCTCCGCGACGGCCCGCGGGGTCGGCTTGGAGGAAATGACCTCGTCCACGATCCCGTAGTCCTTGGCCTGCTCGGGGGTCATGAAGAAGTCCCGATCCGTGTCCCGCTGGATCCGCTCCAGGCTCTGCCCCGTGTGGTGGACGAAGATGCGGTTCAGCTCGTCGCGGACGCGGAGGATCTCCCTGGCCTGGATGTCGATGTCCGTGGCCTGTCCCTGCACCCCGCCCAGCGGCTGGTGGATCATGATGCGCGCATGAGGGAGCGCGAAGCGCTTGCCCTTGGCCCCGGCGGCCAGGAGCAGCGCGCCCATGGAGGCGGCCTGCCCCATGCAGATGGTGGAGATGTTGGGCTTCACGTACTGCATCGTGTCGTAGATCGCCATCCCCGCGGTCACCGAGCCGCCCGGCGAGTTGATGTACAGGAAGAGGTCCTTGTCCGGGTCCTCCGCCTCGAGGAAGAGCATCTGGGCGATGACCAAGTTGGCCAGCTCGTCCTCGATATAGGTGGGCAGGAAGATGATCCGTTCCTTGAGGAGCCGGGAAAAGATGTCGAACGCCCGCTCGCCGCGGGGCGTCTGCTCGACCACGATGGGAACCAGCGCCATAACGCCTCTCCTTACCTGCCCATAGTGTACATCAGGATTCGATCCGCGCGTGCTGAATCAGAAAATCGAGGGTGCGGGCCTCCCGGAGGGAGTACCGGAGCCCCTCCAGGTCGCCGCTCTTCTCCATGAGCCGCCGGACCGCCGGCGCCGGCCGCTGGCTGGCCCGGGCGATCTTCTCCACCTCGGCCTCCACGTCGGCGTCGGCCGGCGCCACGCCCTCCTTCTCGGCGATGGCTTCGAGCAGCAGCGCGCGCCGCACCGCATGAAGCGCCCCGGGGCGGAGCTCCTCGGTCAGCTTCTCGTAGTCCCACTTGATCTGGTCGGGATCCACCCCTTGCCGCCGCATCCGCTCGCGGGCGTGCTCGATCAGACGGGCAACCTGGCGGAGGACCATGGTCTCCGGCACCTGGAAGTCGTGCGCGGCCAGGAGCGCGTCCATCACCTTCTCCTCCAGCGTCCGGCGGCTCTCCCGTTCCCGCTGCGCCTCGAGCTCTTTCCGGACCGCTGTCTTCAGCTCCTCGAGGGTCCCGTACTCGCCGAGGCCCTTGGCGAACTCGTCGTCCAGCGCCGGCAGCGCCTTCTCCTTCACCTCCACGACCCGCACCGTGGCGGCGCCGCCCTTGCCCCGGAGGTCCTCCCGCCGGTGGTCGTCGGGGAAGTGGATCCGCGTCTCCCGCTCGCCGCCCGCGGCGAGGCCGATCACCGCCTCGTCGATCTCGGCGAGCACCGCCTGAGAGCCCACGAGGAACGCGTACCCCTGCTCGCGCCGCGGCTCCAATCCCTCGGGCGTCAGGGTGTAGTCCACGATGACCAGGTCCCCCGCGGCGGCGGGGCGCTCGACGCTCCTGAACTCCGCGTGCTGCTCGCGGAGGTGCTCCAGCGCCTTCTCGAGATCCTCATCCGTCACGGGGACCGGCGCGTGCTGGACGGTCACGCCCGTGTAGGTCCCCAGCGCGATCGCGGGCTTGATCTCCACCACCGCCGTGAACTTGAGCGGCGCGCCCTCCTCGAGCGTCACGTCGTGGAAGTCCGGGTCCTCGACGGGGTGCAGCTGCGTCTCGGCCAGCGCCTGCCGGTACACCTCGGGAATCAGCCGCTGGGCCACCTCCCGGCGCACCTCGTCGGCGAAGTGGAGCTTCAAGAGGTTGCGGGGGACATGGCCCTTCCGGAACCCCGCCAGCTTCGCCTGCCCCCCGACTCGCCCGTAGGCCTCCTCCCACGCCTGGCGGACGAGGTCCTCCGGGGCCTCCACCTGGAGGCGGCGCTTACAGGCCTCGAGCTCTTCGACGGCGACTTTCATCGGGAGAGGGTGATTCTCGGACAAAACGCGGCCACCGTCAAGTCGGGCCGAGAGGCAGGGGCGCTACAGGCTAGAGGAGCAGGATGAGGTAGGCGCTGGCGATGCGCTCAAAAGCCTGCAGGGACCACGGCAGCCACGCTCCACTGTTGGCGTAGACCAGGCCCGCGGATACGCTGGCAACGAGGAGGAAAAAGGCCCAATCCGGTAAACCGAGCATACGACCGAAGGGCCCGAGGATCCCTGCCAGGACCACCCACACGAACAGGAGCAGAAACAGCGCCACAACACCGACGAGCGGTGTCAGCAGCAGCAACGAGACGAGGCCTAGGAGGCCCTCGCCACGGGCGAGGCCGGGCGGCTGCATCGTAAACTGCGTGATCGCCTCCTCGACCGGCTCCCAGGAGAGCAGGCCGAAGTACGTGGCGAGGAATATGGGTCCGAACAGGAAGAGAAGCCACTGGCTCCATCGCCGCGGGAACAGTGTGAACATCGGCGTCATTCGCCCTCCTGCCCAGTCGAATGTTGCAGGGCTCATGCCGAGGCGGGATCCTGGCAATAACCGAAAATCATTGATGTTACCCACCCCCGGGGCTGGCAAAAGACGGTCAGCCTGGCACGTCGAGAACCAGAGTGGCACCCCTCTGAAATGGTGCGAGAGGGGGGAGTTGAACCCCCATGGGTTGCCCCACTGGATCCTAAGTCCAGCGCGTCTGCCAGTTCCGCCACTCTCGCATTGAGAAAATGGTGAGCCGTGAAGGAGTCGAACCTTCAACCTACTGATTAAGAGTCAGTTGCTCTGCCAGTTGAGCTAACGGCTCGCCGAGCGTTAATGGTACGCCTGAGAGGATTCGAACCTCTGGCCTTCGGATCCGGAGTCCGACGCTCTATCCAACTGAGCTACAGGCGCACCACGCTGTGTCGTCTCTCGTCGTCCCCTCAATTCTGGTACGCCCGGAAGGAATCGAACCTTCGACCTTCGGATTCGAAGTCCGACGCTCTATCCAACTGAGCTACGGGCGCACGAATTGGGGTGAGCGAAGGGAATTGAACCCTCAACCCCTGGAGCCACAGTCCAGTGCTCTGACCAATTGAGCTACGCTCACCGCGATCGTCCAGCATTCAAAAGGACGCCGTATCTTACCCCAGGGCGTCCGGAAATGTCAATCCGCGCGGGCATTTCGATGCTCCTTGATCCCCGCGCGGCCACCGGCTAGCCTATTCCTGTCATGGGACAGAGCTTCATCCGCACCTTCCTCGCGCTGGCCCTTCTCTTCCAGATCGACGCCGCGCTTCAGCGGTACGAGCAGGCGCGCGCGCACATCTGCCAGACGGGGGTCACCGCCGAGCATATCCGGCTGTACGAAGAGCTCGTCAAGGCCACCGAGGCCGCCCGGTACGGCGGCGGGCGGGAGTCCAATTTCTGGGGACCACGGCCCCCCGAGCTCGCCTACCAGGACTGTTTCCAGGCCCCGGGCTGGGGGGATTGAGGTGGGCGCACCCTCTGTGTCAGCGCCGAAGCACCCGGCGCCGGCTAGCGGCCGCCGGGCCGGCGCTGCATGGGGCGCTGCCCTTGCCACGGGCGTCCATGCTGCCCGGGGCGGGCATGGGACGGGGGGTGAGCGCCGGGCCGCTGGCCCTGGGCCGCCAGCACCTGGCCCCGCCGCTCGGCTTTCGCCTTGGCGCGGGCGCGGTCCTCGGTCTTGCGCGCACGGATCGCCGCGATGCGCTCCGCCAGCGGCACCTCGAGCTTCTCCGACCCGCGCCGGCTGTAGTCGAAGTCCGGCAGCACCACCCGCGGCAGGCGCTTGCCCACGACGCGCTCGATGGCGGAGAGATCGCCTTCTTCCTCCGGCGAGACGAAGGTGAAGGCGTCGCCCGTCAGCTCCGCGCGCGCGGTGCGCCCGACGCGGTGGATGTAGTCCTCCGGCACGGCCGGTACGTCGAAGTTGATGACGTGGCTCAGGGCCTCGACGTCGATGCCGCGTGCGGCGATGTCGGTGGCGACGAGGATCCGGAACCGGCCGCTCTTGAAGCCCTCCATCGCCGCCGTACGCTGCGCCTGGCTCCGGTTGCCGTGGATGCGCTCGCAGTTGACCCTGTGGCGCGAGAGGAAGTCGGCCAGGCGGTTGGCGCGGTGCTTGGTGCGCGTGAAGACGAGCGCGCTCTTCATCTCGCCCCGCTTGATGAGCTCCAGCAGCAGGGAGGACTTGACGTCCTGGGCGACCGGGTACACGGCCTGGGTGATGCCCACGGCGGGCGCCGCCTTGCGCTCGAGGTTGATCATCGCCGGCCGGCGCAGCAACTCGCGCGTCAGCGTCATGATGGGCGGCGGCATCGTCGCCGAGAAGAAGAGCGTCTGGCGGCGCGGCGGGAGGTGCTTGAGGACGCGGCGGATGTCGGGCAGGAAGCCCATGTCGAGCATCCGGTCCGCCTCGTCCAGCACCAGGATCTCGAGCCCCTCGAGCTTGGCGTAGGGGAAGCGGAAGTGGTCGAGGAGCCGTCCCGGCGTGGCGACGATCACGTCCACCCCCGTGCGGAAGGCGTGCTCCTGCGGTCCCATGCCGACGCCGCCGAAGACGGCCGCGCCGGACATCGGCGTGTGCATGGCCATCTGGTTCAGGTGCTCCTCGATCTGGGCTGCCAGCTCACGCGTAGGGGTGACAATCAGCGCGCGGGTCACGCCGCGCCGCTTGGGCATGAGGCGGTGCAGGATGGGCAGCACGAAGGCCGCCGTCTTGCCGCTGCCCGTCATGGCGCAGGCGAGCACGTCGCGGCCTTCCATGGCCGGGGGGATCGCGTCCTGCTGGATCGGGGTGGGGCGGGTGAAGCCCATCTCCTTGACGCCGCGGAGGAGATCGGGGTGAAGCCCGAAAGATGAGAATGGCATAGGCTGT
>Ga0209641_10002753_pt1 | contig 14944 bp, 14 predicted proteins | sample RifCSP16_1_FD_184022 | JGI IMG/M metagenome (GOLD analysis project Ga0209641, IMG submission 184022) | Soil microbial communities from Rifle, Colorado - Rifle CSP2_sed 16_1 (SPAdes) (version 2) | ecosystem: Environmental > Terrestrial > Deep subsurface > Rock core/Sediment | place: Rifle...
CAGCCGCTGCTTGAGGGCCATCAGCCGGCTCTTGGTGCTTCCATCGATTAGCCTGTCGCCGATGCGAACGACCAGCCCACCAAGGATACTCTCGTCCGTTTCGGTCTCGACGATGACCTCGCCGCCGGTGATCTCCCGTAGCCGCTGTTCGACGGCCCACTCATCCTCTTTCGAAAGAGGGACGGCGCTCGTGACGGTCGCGTGCGAGACGCCTTTCGCCTCATCGAGCAGCTCCTGGAAGGCCTGAGAGATTTGCGGTCCGAGGGATGTGCGCCCGCGGCGGAGCAGGAGTCGGGCCAGATTCAGCACGAGCGGATCGACGCCGGCAAGCGCTCGCTCAACCAATTGCAGCTTCTGCGGGGCCGGCACACGCGTGTTCTCGAGCAAAGTACGGGCCTGTTTATCGCCGAAGAGGGCGGCCATCGCAGTGAGTCCGGCCGACCATTCCTCTTCCTTGCGGTCTTCTCGCGCGAGCAGGTAGGCAGCTTCGGCGTAGCGCTTGGCGGCGATATCCCGGATCACGTCTGTACGCGTCCCCCGTCCGCACCGGGGGTGGGCGCCTCCGAGAGCACCTCCTGGATCAGACGGCGGTGCTTGTCGGCGTCGAGCTCTTCCTTGATCACTCGTTCGGCGGCCGTGATCGTGAGGTCCGCGAACTCGCGGCGCAGGTCGGCGATGGCGCTGTCACGCTCGAGCTGGATCTCGCCGCGGGCGCGCTCCAGCAGCTGCTCCGCTTCGGTACGCGCCGCTTGCCGGGCCTCTTCCTGAATACGAGAGGAGATCTCCTGGGCCTGCGTGATCAACCCCTGGCCCTCCTGACGAGCCCTGTCCATCTCGTTGGCCACCTCCTGCTCCGTCTGCGAGAGACGCCGCTTCGCTTCGTCGCTCGCATCAAGCCCCTCCTTGATGCGCTGTTTGCGCTCGTCGAGGATGCGCAGGAGGGGCTTGTAGAGGAGGAGCCGGAAAATGACGAGGAGCAGCGCAAAGTTGATCATCTGAGCGACCAGAGCAGGGAGGTTGAATCCCAGCGCGCCGATGCCGAGAAATACTGGTTCCATAGTCAACACCCAATCGGGCGGCTTAGAAGCGCCCGGCTAGAACACAAACCCGATCATCACCGCCGTGACGAGGGCGTAGATGGCGATAGCCTCAGCGAACGCGAGGCCGAGGATCATGTTGGTCTGGATCGCCGGCTGTGCCTCTGGGTTGCGGCCCAGGGCCTCCATGGCGCGGCCGACCAGGTTGCCGATCGCGAAGGCGGGCCCGAAGGAACCGAGGCCCATCGCCAGGGCGGCGCCGATGAACTTCATGCCGTCGTCAGAGATCGAATTCGTTGTCGATTCCTGAGCGACGACGCGGGCCGCGTCGACGGCCGGTGGAACAAGCGCTAGAAGCACATCCATGTCGTTGAACCCTCCTTTGATTCTTCCTTAGCGTTTTCTTAGTGGCCAGCCGCTTCCAGGCTGCCCTGTGGCTCAGACTCTGCGTGCTCGTTGCCATGCTCGGGCTTGTGCGCCTCGTGTTCTCCGTGCGAGACGGCCATGATCGCAAAGACAAGAGTTAGCAGGGCGAAGATGAAGGCTTGAATGACCCCGACGAAGACCTCCAGGCCGTAAAAGACTAGTGTCACTACGACGGGGATCAGGAACGTGAACATGAGAATCACCACCTCGCCTGCGAAGACATTACCGAAGAGACGGAAGGTGAAACTCACGAGACGCACCAGTTCCGAAACCAACTCCAGTAGCCCCACGAAGACATCGATGACTCCGCTGAAGATCAACCCAAAGTTGAACTTCGTGATGCCACGCCAGAGGCTGCCGACGTTGAAGAACTTCTTCCCGTAACCGATGCCGAGCGACCTAATCGCCCATGTCTCCACTGCAATCGCTGAGATGATCGCGAGCGCCAGCGGGGTGTTGAGATCCGCATTGGGGGCGCGGAAGAAGGGGAACAGCTCACCAACGGTCTTACCTTCGTCGATCGCCTCCTCGTACGCTTGTTCGGCGTCCGCGTCGTCCTCGTCGATCGATGGGGAGCTGAGCTGGCTCGGGCTGGAGAACTCGGTGCAGAGGGGGCCGCCGCAATCGCTGAAGACGAAGCCGTGCTCCTCTTTGTGGACGGTGCCGATTACGGCAAACACTGGAAGAAGCGAGAGCCAGTTGAAGGCAAGCACCATGAAGAAGATGGTGGCGACAACGGGGAAGAACCGGCGTCCGCTCTTCTCCCCAGCGACGCCGACAACGAGATTGTAGAACGCTTCCACGGCCGCTTCGGTAGCGTTCTGTACCCCGCGCGGCACCATCTCCCAGCGGCGTGTCGCGAAGAAGACCAGGGTGATCATGAACGCAACCATGAGCCACGACGTAAGCATCGTGTTGGTGATCTCAATGGACCCGACGCTGAATAGCGTTTCGGCGCTAACGGAGATCGCGGGGATCGGGCCCCGCAGGAAGATAAAACCGAACAGAGTCAGCGCCACGGCGGCGATGATGATTAGGCGTCCGCGGCTAATCATCGTCCGTTCCCTTCGTCTTGCCGCTGGTTTCAGATATTACGAGCATCAGTGCCTTGAATCCGCCGTAGAAGGCGACTGCCAGCCCGAGAAGAAGGCCGAGGATAGTGAACAGGGGCTTCGTGTCCAGCCAACCGTCGAGCAGCAGGCCACCGACGATTCCTCCAACTATGCATATCGCGAAATACCAGCCGATGCCCAGAAGACGGACAGCCGACGGCATTTTTGTCATCATGGCGACGGCCTCCGCCGATTGCGCAGATTATCACAATCAACTGGTAGGAACAAGGAGCAAGGATCTAGCAGCAAGTGCGCCTCCGGAACCGAGGGAGATTATAACGGAAGAAACGAGGGGTAAGGGAGCCAGGGGAAGGGGTTTAAGACCTAAGCCTCTTTTTTGCCGAAGTCTTCCAGGTCCAGACCCTCGATTACGTCCCGGAAAGGGCTCAGCTTCTCAAGCTCTTCGGGCGAAACCTCGGTCGCGGCCTCGCGTGTCTCGCCGGTGATGGCCTCCAGGGTCTGGCCTTCCTGGTCCAGTTTGACGCCCGCCTTTTCGAGCACGGACTCGTCGGCGAAGATAGGCACCTGTACGCGGACGGCGAGCGCGATGGCGTCGCTCGGGCGCGAGTCGATCTCCATGACGCGGCCATCGATCTGGAGCATGATGCGGGCAAAGAAGGTGTCGTTTGAGAGGTCGTTGACGATCACGTAGTCGATGCTTGCGCCGAGCGAATCGATTATGGAGCGGAGCAGGTCGTGGGTGAGGGGCCTCGCGACCGACACCTCCTGGAGACGGACGGCTATGGCATCGGCCTCGGCGGGGCCGATCCAGATCGGAAGATAGCGGTCGGACTCTTTCTCTTTCAAGATGACCACGCGCTGATAGTTCATCAGGCTCACGCGTATACTTTCGATGGTCATCTCGATCACACTGCCACCTCCCAGCGTCGATGCTACTTAACTCTAGACCGCCGCGCGTTAGGGTGTCAATGTGACTTCGGGGCAGAAGGAGGAGGGGAAATCTTCACCCTGGGCCATCGCGAATTCGTTGATTTCGAATCGGGACTGGCTTTGGGATCCTATGTCCCGACCTCCTGCCGTGCTCGGGGAGGTGCCTGTGTTCCCGCGCCCCCATCTGGCTTGCGAGCCACGAAGACGCTAGCCCCGGCGACCACCGCCACTGCCGCGGCGATCATGATCAGGACCGCAGGGACCTTGACGACGTCTGTGAGAGCACCTATGACCAGCAGCGGAAGCAGGGAGATGAAGTTCGCGGACACGACCTGCGTGGCGAAGATGCGGCCACGCATTTCGGGCGGGGCGCGCTCGTGGAGCACTGTCTGGGCAGGCGCATTCAGCAGGGCGTAGCAGAATCCCATCGGCAAAGCGATCAACATCGTGAGGGCCTGCAAGACGGAGAGGCGAAGCTGACTGCTCACCCAATCGGTTCCGGGTGTCTGCTCCCACAATTCGGCTATGGGCTCCACCATCGCCAATAGGACGAGGCAAAGGGCGACGCCACTAAGGCCGATTACGACCACCCGGTTCTTACTCTTCTTCGTGAACCAGGGCAAGAAGCGCAGCCCTACCAGCGCCCCGATTCCTGTCGGCGCGAAGACGAAGGCGGCGCTGTCGGGCGGCGCCCCGATCACGTCCGTCATGTACCGAGGAATCAGCATGGAGAACAAGAGAACCAGCGTGCTGCTAGTGATCAACTGCGCGAGGGCCACGGTCGAGTAGCGGTCGGAGAAGAGCATCTGCCAGCTTTCCCGGAAGTCCGTCGGCAGACCACCAAAGATCGGCCCTTGAGGGAGCTTTGGCTCAGGCTGCTCTTGGACGATATGGAGGCGAGAGGCGAGAGCGGCGGAGACGACGAACATGACGGCAGCGATGATGAACATGCCGTCTTCGCCAAGGGTCTTGATGACGAGTGGAGCCAGGAACACTATTCCCAACAGTTGTGAGCCCGTCAACGTGAAGTTGTAGAGGCTGTTGGCCGGGACGAGGCGCTCACGCGATACGAGCGTGGGGATAAGCGAGATGACGGCGGGATTGAAGAAGAGACCGGCCGTGGCATTGCCAACGGCGATGAGATATATCGCCCAGACCTCGTTGTGGAAGAGGAGGAACAGGACGCACCCTGCAGCGCGCAGCAGGCTGGTGACGACGAGGACAGTTTCCTTCTTTGTCCGATCCAGCACTGAACCGACGACAAACCCCATGGGGATGGAAGGGAGGATGAAGCAGAGGACGAGGATACTGGTGGTCAGCGAGTCGCCCGTAAGCTGGAAGACGACGACGAGCAGAGTGAAGAGCAGGGCGTTCTGCGCAGTTAGAGCGAGTCCGTGCGACAGCCAGAGGTTGGCAAAGCGCGGGTCTCGGAGAAGAGCGCGCGACCGCATGACCTCGCGCACGTGCGGCTCGTAGCGCGGTTGCTGCCCTTGCTCTTCGGCCCGATTCGTCATCAGGCTTCCTTGTCGGGGCCGCGCGGGACGAAGGTCTTCACGCGCCTCTCGAAGATGCTCCGCGCAAGGAGAACGCGTCTAGAGCAAGTGCGGCATCGAATGCCGATGTCGGCGCCAAGCCGCACCACGTCCCACTCGTACCCCCCGCACGGGTGCACTTTTCTGAGGCGAACCACGTCGCCGAGGCGTATCTCGAGGACCACGAATCACCGCCGGGCGAGGGTCGCCTCGCGCATCAGGTTGATGCGGCTGCGCAGTTTCTGCGCGGCCTGGCGGGCCGCTTTGCCATAGCCGTCACCCTTCGATGCGTAGAGCACACCGCGCGAGGCGTTGAGTATGAACCCGCCGCCGTTCGCGTCCATTGCCACCTGCACGGCGGCCTCCAAGTCACCCTCCTGAGCGCCTACCCCCGGCACGAGTATCCACATGTCAGGGCAGATCTCACGCACACGCTCGATCTGCTCCGGCCACGTCGCACCCGCTACGAGCCCAACATTGCCATGGGTGTTCCAATCGCGTGCTCGCTCGGCCACCGCCTCGTAGACGAGACGGCCATCGTCGAGCCTGATGTCTTGCAGATCGCCCGCCCCCGGGTTGGAGCCGCGGCACCAGATAAAGACGCCACGATCCGCATAGTCGATGAAGGGCTGCATCGCATCGCGGCCACCGTACGGGTTCACAGTGGCCGCATCGAACTTGTAGACATCGAACAGCGCGCGGGCGTAGAAGCGGGCGGTATTGCCTATATCCCCGCGTTTGGCGTCGGCGATGATGGGGATGTGCTTTGGCACAGAGCGGAGCGACTCAAGCATGATCTGCATCCCTCCGAGTCCCAGTGCTTCGAAGAATGCCAGGTTGGGCTTATAGGCGCAGGCAACGTCGCTTGTGGCGTCCACAACCTCCTGGAGGAAGGAGGGGATATGTGGGTGGGGCATAAGCTCCGGGTCCGGGTCGAGCCCGATACAGAGGAAGCTGTTATTCGACTCCGTTGCCGCCTTGAGCTTGCCGGCGAACATCGAGGTCAACCGAGCCCGATGCGCACGCCCGTCGTCAACGAAATCGCGCGCCCTGTTGTCGCTGGTTTCAAGTACTCGCCTTCACCGCATAATATGAGGAGCGAGGAGCGAGGAGCAAGGAGCTAGAAGTAGGAAGGAGGAAGTAATACGAGTGGCGAGCGAAGGCGAGATGGGCGATGCGCATTGACGTAGCGCTGCTCCCCGGCCAGATTGGCAACCACTCTCGTTCGGTCTGTGTCGTTGTGGACGTCCTGCGCGCCTCCTCAAGCATCGTCACCCTCTTCGAACGCGGCGCTTCGCCGGTCATCGCCGCCAACAGCATCGAGAATGCAAGGGCGCTCCATGAGCGTCTGCCGGGGTACCTGCTCTGCGGCGAGAAGAACGGGCTGCCGCCTGGAGGGTTCGACTACGGCAATTCACCGGCCGAGTTCTCCTGTCTAGACCTTAAGGGCCGCGGCGCCATCCTCGCGACCTCCAACGGAACTCGCATGCTGGCCGCCCTGGCAAGAGCGCCGGCCGTGCTTGTTGGCTGCCTATTGAATCGCACAGCGATTGCGGAGGCGACCCTGCTCGTCGCGCGGGAACGTGGCCTCGACATCGCGGCGGTCTGCTCGGCTGCGTACGGAGGGTCTACCTTTGTGATCGAGGACGCGCTCGGGGCGGGCGCGATCATTGACGCCTGCCTGAGAGCTGAAGCGTCCGTGGAAGCCTCCGATGCGGCGCGCTTCGCCGCCGATGCGTTCGTGACTGCGGCGCGCGATCTCCCGGCGGCGGTCGCTTCAGCGTATCACGCCCGGGAGCTAAGTGAGGCGGGATTCACTAAAGATGTGAGTTACTGCGCGCGGCTGGACGTCTCCACGGTGGCGCCGCTGCTGACGCGAGGTGAGGACGGCGTGCTCACGTTGAGGGCTCGCTTGCCCGAAGCTTAGCGCCTGCTATACTGGCGGGTGACAAAATTCACAGATAGAGGAGCCAAGAGCAAGGAGCCAGACTCCGCCGCACCGCCTTTTCTTTGTTCCTTGCGTTCTTCCCGGATCAAGGAGACCGCTTGTGCCCCACGTCATATGTCTAGCAAAACAAGTGCCGGACCCGGAGACGCCCGCCTCTCAGTTCCGTGTGGACGAGGCGGCGAAGAAGGTCCTCCCGGCGCCGGGCGTCCAGCCGGTGCCGAGCCAGTTCGACACGATCGGTGTAGAGGCGGCGCTGCGTATCAAGGACAAGCAGCCGGATACGGTAATCACGGTCCTCAGCCTTGGTCCGGACTCCTCTCGGGACACGATCAAGCATTGCCTGGCAATGGGCGCGGACGAAGGGGTGCACATCAACGATCCCGCCGTCAACGACGCGGACCACTGGGTGACGGCCGAAGTGCTTGCGGCCGCGATCAAGAAGCTCGAACCATTCGACTTGATAATCGCGGGTCGTCAGGCGGTCGATTGGGACATGGGCATCGTCGGCTCGACGATTGGCGAGATCCTCGGCGTCCCGGTCGTCACGATCGCGAAGGACATTCAGCACAACGACGGCAAGGTGACCGTCGAGCGGGCGCTGCTGGACGGGTTCGAGACCGTCGAGTCGCCGACGCCGTGCGTCGTGACTGTGAGCAACGAGCTGGGCGAGCCACGTTACCCGCAACTGCGCCAGATCATGATGGCGGCGAAGAAGGAAGTACGGCCCTGGACGCTGAGCGACATCGGCATCCCGGCGCCCCAGAAGCGCATCAACCTGGAAGCCCTCTTCGTGCCCGAGACGAAAGTCGAGACCGAGTTTATCGACGGAGACTCACCCCAGGAGAAGGCTGAGAAGCTGGCCACGCGCTTGCGCGAGGCGAAGCTGATATAGAGGGTTAGGGGTTAGCGGTTAGGGCTAAGGGTAAACGAGGGCCACAGAACGCTAAGGAGAGCGGAAACGCGGAGCTAGGGAGATCGACTCATGGCAAGCGGAACACTTGTAATCGGCGAAGCGACAGAGGACGGCAAGCTCAACCCTGTCATTCCTGAACTGATCGGCATCGGCAGCCGTCTCGCCGCACCTGTGACTGTGGCGTTGCTAGGCTCAGGCGTTGAGGCGCTCGCACCGGAGTGCGGCGCGTTTGGAGCGAGCAAGGTCATCGTCGTCGACGACGCGATCCTCAAGGATTACCAGGGCGATTCGTACGCGCCGGTGGCGGAACGGATCGCGAAGGAGGTCGATCCCGCGGTGGTCCTAATGGGGCAGACGATGATGGGCCGCGATCTGGCACCTCGCCTCGCGCAGCGGCTGGGGACGGCGGTGGCCATGGACTGCGTGAACTTCGAGATGCAAGGCGACAAACTGATCGCGGAGCGCCCGTGCTACGGGGGCAGCGCCCGTGCGCGCTACACGATCAACGGTTCGCCCCAGATCGCTACAGTCCGCGCGAAGGCGCAGGAGCCGGCCGAGCGCGATGACTCCCGCCAGGCGGAGATTGTCAAGCAGCCGGCGGGCGTCGGCGAGGGAGACGTGCGAACTCGCATCGTGGAACGGCGAAAGGAGAAGGCGGAAGGCGTGCGGCTGGAGGACGCGAAGGTCGTTGTGAGCGGCGGCCGCGGTCTCGGCGGGCCGGAGGGGTTCAAGCCGCTGGAGGAGCTCGCGGACGTGCTGGGTGGAGCTGTGGGAGCGAGCCGCGCGGTCTGTGACCTCGGCTGGTACCCGGTGCCGCAACAGATCGGGCTCACTGGGAAGGTAGTCACGCCGGACCTCTATATCGCGGTCGGCATCTCCGGCGCGAGCCAGCACATGGCGGGCATCTCCTCAGTCAAAAATATTGTGGCTATCAACAAGGACCCTGACGCCAGCATCTTCAAGTCGTCGCGCTTCGCGGTGGTGGCCGACTGGAAGGAGATCGTGTCCGCCTTCACAGAGAAAGTGCGACAGCTCAAGGCGTCGGGCTGACGCTTCAATAACGCGCTGAATCTTTGTCTAGCACGACCGGCTCCCTGAGCGCCTGACAGCGATTTGAGGGGACCACCACTGGTGCCAGAACTCACCGTCCGCCCGGCCACGCTTGACGACGAGTCCGCCGTCCTCGCCCTGATAGAAGAGCTGTTCGATCCGCCGGGCGCGCGCGCTCCGGGCTACACCCGAGAGCGCGGCAGCACGGGCTTCAAGTACGCCGTTCACGACCGGGATGCCGATGTCCTGCTCGCCGTTGAAGGGGAGCGCATCGTCGGGCTAGCCTCCGTGTACGCAGACATCCTCTCGATCCGATACGGGCCGCGCTGCTGGCTTCAGGACCTCATTGTGACTGCGAGCCATCGTGGCCGGGGCGCAGGGGGCCGGCTATTGAACGCGGCCAGCGATTGGGCGCGCGAACGGGGCTGCACACACCTCGAACTCGCGTCCGGGGCGGGCAGAAAGGATGCGCACCGCTTCTATCTGCGCGAATGGATGCTGCAGGCGTACAACTTCAGCAAGCAGATTGAGTAGAAGGCCTCTGTTGTCGACGCCCTATTTCCACCCCTCGTATGTCTGCTACCCTGACTAGCATTCATGTACACTATCGGACTCACTGGGGGCATCGGCACGGGCAAGACTGCCGTCGCACGGATCCTTGAGGAGCTGGGGGCGGCCATCCTCGACGCCGACCGCGTGGGGCACGAGGTCTACCTTCCCGGCCGACCTGCCTATGATGCTATCGTTGCCGAATTCGGGGCGGAGGTCGTTGCCGAGGACGGGAGTATCGACCGCAAGAAGCTCGGGCCTATCGTCTTCTCGGCTCCAGAGAACCTTGCGCGGCTCAACGCGATTACGCACCCGCGGATGAAGGAGATGATGCGAGAGAAGCTGGCGGACGCCGATCGGTCAGGCGCGAAGGTCGCGGTGCTGGAAGCAGCGCTGCTGTTCGACGCCGGCTGGGATGACCTGACGGACGAGGTCTGGGTCACTGTCGTCGACGCTGAGACGGCGGCGCGGCGGGCATCCGAACGGAGCGACATTCCTGTCGAACAGGTGCTTGAGCGCATCCAGAAGGCCCAGATGGCGAGCGAGGAGCGCATACGGCGTTCGGATGTGGTCATCGACACGTCGGGGACCCTTGAGGACACACGGCGGCGCACGTTTGATGCGTGGGACAGGCTCGAGCACAGGCTCTCTGCGGAGGGGTGGGGTAAGGACGGCTAGGCGAGCGGGAGCGCGAGGAACGGCTCAGCGTATAAGCGGGTTTGTAATGTAAGATGAGCGGAGAAGGACCGGAGAGCCCGATGACCACCGAGCAGACTTACCGCCAGTACGCCATCGAAGAGTACATCGTCCACGCGGAGCCGTTCTATCTGCCCGTGAAGGACGAGATCGAGCTGTTCGAGGCGGCCTACAAGGAGAAGATACCGGTCCTCCTCAAGGGGCCGACCGGCTGCGGGAAGACTCGCTTCATCGAGTATATGGCCTACAAGCTCAGCCGCCCTGTAACTGTCATGCGCGAGGTGGCGGAGAGCGGGGATGGGAACGTTCAAGGGCGTCCGCTCGTAACCGTCGCTTGTCACGAGGACCTCACCGCGTCCGACCTCGTGGGCCGGTACCTGCTCGAAGGCGATTCCACCCGCTGGATTGACGGGCCTCTCACCCGCGCGGTGAAAGCAGGCGCCATCTGCTACCTCGACGAGATAGTCGAGGCGCGAAAGGATACGACCGTTCTCATCCATCCGCTTACGGACCATCGGCGCATTTTGCCGGTGGAGAAGCTCGGCCAGATCGTCGAGGCGCAGGACGGGTTCCTTCTCGTGATCTCTTATAACCCGGGCTATCAGAGCGCTTTGAAGGATCTGAAGCACAGTACGCGCCAGCGCTTCATGGCAGTCGAGTTCGGCTACCCGCCGCGCGACCTCGAGGCGAACATCATCGGCCACGAGAGTCAGGTCTCGGAGGGTGTGGCGACTGAGCTCGCCAAGTTGGGCGAGAAGGTCCGTCACCTCAAGGAGCACGGCCTGGCCGAGGGTGTGAGCACTCGTCTACTTATATACGCCGGGCGCTTGATTCACGAAGGCATCCCGGCGCGGCGCGCCTGCCAGGTGGCGGTCGTCTGGGCGCTCACGGACGATCGGGACGTTCAGCGGAGCATCGAGGAAGTGGTGTCGTCCATCTTCGAGTGAGGTTGAGGCGTCCGCAATACAGAGTCCCGGGCGTCTGCTGACCTCCGGCGTCGACTTCGGACAGACCCTTCGTTCCTCAGGGTGACAAGCGAAATGACCACTACTGACCGCCGCCGCAAGCTTTACGCCGAATACGAAAAGCAGCTAACGCCGTTCTCGACCAGCCTCGTCGCGGAGTTCGTGCGATCCGCGGATGCGATCGGCGATCTCCTCTCCGATGACGAGCTGGAGGCGTGGGCGGAGGACGGGTTGGACCTTGCGCGCCAATCGTGGCGCTCGTGGGAGGCTGCGGGAGACTATTTCCGGGTGGCACCGCAGATGCTACCGATGCTGGGGTGGGACGGCTTCCAACGCTGGGGCAAGCACGGCCGCGACCTGGCAGAGCTTTCATCGGCGCTCGCGGCGTCGTACTTCCGAGCCTCGCCTGCGACGCTGCCTTCGATTACGTTCGCCCGCCTCGGCGACTGGGTGAACCTCGGGCGCCTGCTGTACAAGGGGACATGGCGCTCGGCCTCGCTGGCGGTGCAGTTCTTCGACGGCAGTCCGGCCTTCTTCCAACCAATGACACTCGAGGAGGCGCGCGTCCTCGTGCGGTTTGTCGATGCGCTCTGCGATCGCTCGTACGATCTTGCCTCTCATTGCCTGAGCATCGCGCCACACGTGCTCGAGCCGCTCGGCAGCGAGGACCGGGGGGCGTTTCTACAGTTCGCCGAGGCGCTTGCATCCACCGGCTGGGCGGACGCCCGCTCCTATCTCGAAAAAGGGCCGACGCTGCTCGCCCACGTCCACTCGCCCCAGCGAGTACGATTCCTCGCACTCTCCCGCGAACTCGCGCGGCGGGAAGGACGGCAGGCGTTCTCGTTCTTTGCGGAGGCCGCGCGGGCGCTGGCGCAAGTTGATCCGGAATCTCACGGGCTTCTGCTCTCACTATCCGAAGAGCTTGTCGATCGCTCGCCGCTGTCCGCGATGGAGTTCTTGAAGACAGCGGCGAAGGTACTCGAACGGATCCCGCTGGACGAGATCGCTCTCTGGCACAAGGTAGGCGCGAACCTGCTGGAGCAGAGCATCGAGGGCGGCGAGGCGTACTTCCGGCTAGAGTCCAGCCGGGGCGAAGAGATGCTGGAATCGCTCTCATCGCGTGTAGACCTCAGCCGCGTGTCAGACATTTTGCGCATGTACTGCAAGGCGCTCACGGGCTACGAGGTGGCGGTGCACTCCGGCGAAGCGCTCGCCGAAAAGGGGATAGGTTGGGTGGAGACCGACATGCCTTCGACGGAGGGCACGGCGATCTTCCTGCCGCCGTGGGTGGAGGAGTTCCGCGACAAGGAGCGCAACTTCTACGTCTACAAGGTCTATGCCACGCACCAGGCCGGGCACCTTGAATTTGGGACGTTCGAATTCGAGTTCGAGCGGAAGGGAGCCGTATTCGAGAACCATCGGGCGGAGATGGAGGGGGGAACAGGGAACAGAGAACAGAGACCAGAGAACAGAAACGCCGGCCGCGAATCACCGTTCGAATCGCAGGATCCGGACGTCGACGTGCTCGATTCGGCAGAACAACCGCCCGCGCGGATGCCGCTGACGGATATGGAGCGGTTCTTCGATCTCTTTCAGGACCGGCGGCTGGCGTCGGACCTGTTCGCGATTGTCGAGGACGCGAGGATCGACGTGCTCATCTCGAAGGAGTATGCGGGCATCCGGCGGCCTTACGCAGAGCGGCAGCAGTGGGAGCTGGAGCGAAGGCCGGCGCCGGAGCAGATGCCGCTGCGACAGGCGTTCGTCGAGAACCTCGTGCGGACGAGCCTGGACGGGCTCGACCGCATCGTCTGGCCATCGTCCTTGTTCCAACTGATGCAGGATGCCGTCGGGGTAATCGAGACGCTGCGGCAGCCGCAGGCGCTGGTCGAGGACGCCGCTGATGCGACGGTGCGGTTGTACCAGCTGGCGCAGCAGATCCCGAACCTGACGCCGGAGATGATGGAGGACTGGCAGGACCTGGATCAGGAGAGCCTGCAGACGCTTCCGATGACGGGCGATTCGCTGGGAGACTCGATGGATCTCCAGATGCCACAAGGCGAGGCGATGCCTTACGAGAGTCCGCAGCCGGTAGACTTCCGCGGCGACTTCAAGCCGGAGACCGTACAACTGCTGATGAAGCTACGGCAGGAGCGAGGCGAGAAGGGGCCGGTCTCGCCGCTCTCGCCGGAGCAGCTGAAGCAGATGCTGGAGAAGAGCGTGGAGATCACGCTGTCGGATATGGCGGAGGCGGACCTCACGCAATCGTCGGAGCTGTTCCTGACGAACCTGCTGAAGGAGCTCAACGCGCAGGAGCAGGAGCGCCTCCAGAAGCAGCCGGTGCCGCTGAAGGATGGGCAGCCGGTGACGGGGTTCAGCACATCGGACGACGAGCACGAGCTACCGGTCGAGCCGAAGTACTACTTTTACGACGAGTGGGACTTCCGAGCGGGTGACTACCGGCCTCGCTGGTGCCGCATCGTCGAGTACGCAGTGGGAGAAGGGAACGCGCAGTATTTCGACCAGACGCTGACGAAGCACGCGGCGCTCGTCGGGCAGACACGGCGGCAGTTCGAACTGCTAAGGCCGGAGATGTTCCGCAAGATCAAGCGGCTGCTAGACGGGGAGGAGATCGACTTTGACGCCGTCACGGATTACGCCGTCGAGCGCAAGACTGGGCATACGCCGACGGACAAGATCTACTGGCGGCGCAACAAGATCGAGCGCGACGTGAGCGTGGCGTTCCTGCTGGACATGAGCGCCTCGACGGACGAGGAGATCGCGAAGCACGAGCGGCGCCACGCGCAGGACGAGTTCGACGACGACCCGCGGCGCTACTTCTCGTGGTGGATGGCGCGCCGGGCGCAGGAGCTTTTGACGCCGCCAAAGCGCATCATCGACCTCGAGAAGGAGAGCATCGTCCTCCTGATCAAGGCGCTGGAGACGATCGGCGACACGTACGGGATCTACGGCTTCTCGGGGTACGGGCGGGAGAACGTGGAGTTCTACGTCGTGAAGGACATCGACGAGACGTTCGGGGAGCATGTGAAAAGGCGGATCGATAAGATCGCGCCGGTGCGGAGTACGCGGATGGGCCCGGCAATCCGGCACGCGACGTGGAAGCTGGACCAGCGGGACTCGAAGGTGCGCATCCTGTTCCTGGTCTCAGACGGGCGGCCGCAGGACCACGGCTACGGCCGCGACCGCACAGAGAAGGAGTACGCGATCCACGATACGCACATGGCGCTGCTGGAGTGCAAGCGGAAGGGGATCACGCCGTTCTGCATGACGGTGGACCGCTACGGCCACGACTACCTGAAGCAGATGTGCGCGGACATCGGCTATGCGGTGGTGCCGGACATCGAGTCGCTGCCGTCGCGGATCACGACGCTGTACCGGGAGTTGACGGCGTAGCTGTCGCTTTGGGCGCTAGTTGTCAGCTGGCGACTAAGAATTGTTCCGCTAATTAGCGGCTACGAGCGTCCTCGGACGGAGGTCCGTCCACGCTGTTTGGGCTGGTTGGACCCGTCCTTGGTTGACGCAGCAGGAGAACCGACGGAATCAAGCGGGCCCGCTCCGTTGAAGTACGCTGTTAGCCTTGAGTGGAGGTCCCCCATTACCGTGTTTCCAAGCGGAGAAAGGATAGGCGCCTCAATTTGCGCATTCAGTGCTAGAGCTGTCGCGATATTCACCTTCCTGGGTTCGGAGTAGCCCCTTGTTCTACACCATTTTCGGACCACGGTCGCCCGACCTTTGTCGGGGATGTCTCGAAGCCTCAGTCGCTTGTCACGACCCGAGTTCTCCAGCTCTTTGTTGACTGCCTCGAGG
>Ga0209641_10002754_pt1 | contig 14941 bp, 15 predicted proteins | sample RifCSP16_1_FD_184022 | JGI IMG/M metagenome (GOLD analysis project Ga0209641, IMG submission 184022) | Soil microbial communities from Rifle, Colorado - Rifle CSP2_sed 16_1 (SPAdes) (version 2) | ecosystem: Environmental > Terrestrial > Deep subsurface > Rock core/Sediment | place: Rifle...
ATTAGCCCCCTTTTATGACATCGGGACTATGCCAATTTCAGGGGTCAGGGATAAGACTGCGGATTTTACTAATGCAGGAATTGGCTCAAAAATACTGGACGTTGCTACTGGAACAGGGAAACAAGCTTTTGCGTTTGCAAAAAGAGGCTATGATGTTACCGGGATTGACTTATCTGAAGCCATGCTCAAAGTAGCCAGCAAGAAAAATAAATATGAAAATGCGAAATTTGCACTCGCTGATGCTACAAATCTACCATTTAAGGATAGCAGTTTTGATGTTTCTTGTGTGTCCTTTGCCCTGCATGATATGCCTTTGACCATAAGAGAAAAAGTATTGATGGAGATGGTCAGAGTCACCAAACCAGAAGTAATGATAATAATAGTTGATTATGCTCTGCCTGAGAACAGGATTGGCAGATTTTTGGTTTACCACTTTGTTAAGATTTATGAAAAAGAATACTATTCAAAATTCATAAAATCCGACCTTGAGGCACTGCTCGGGAAATCAGGGATTAAGATAAAGGAGAAACTCCCTGTTCTGCTCGGTGCTGGAAGAATTTTAATAGGAGTAAACCTGAAACTGGCTTCATGAAGATAAGGAGTTCATTAAGTGAAAAAAGAAAAAACTAATAGAGCATTGGTTCATTGGAAAAGTGTAATTGGTGGTGTTATATTGTGGTTTTTTACACGTGCTTATTTAAGTACTCCACTAGTGCATCTTTTAGATATTAAATACCGTAGTGCAGACACACTATTCGTATTAATAGCTCCATTTATAACCTGCCTAATCGAGACCTTTCTGGCAAAAAGGATAACGAAAAGAACAGTCATTAGCATGGTGATTACATTGTTCATTGTTGCATTTTTAAATTTCCTCATCGACAATTTAACTAAGTCTTATCTTACCGGAACTTGAGCCTGAGAACGGCAGGAAAGTCCTTGCGGTTGGAGATATCGCCTATTGGCCGCCTGGAAAGAGTATGTGCATCTTTTTTGGTCCAACGCCGTGCAGCAATACTGTCAATTGAGAAGATTCATTTTATACACTTTGCGACCTTTTCCATGATCGTATGATCACTTCCGAACTTACAAATAGATTCGCAGTGATCGCAGAGTTCGGAAAATAAAATGTACGATATTTTTATTGTTTCTCTAGCTGTAAGCGATGGTCTTTTCAATTGTGCTATTATTTCCTTTTCTCTTTGTTCAGGAGCAACAAGGTAGAGCGATATCTTTTTTGAGCTTGGAAGAGTGAGCGCCAAATCGGTCAACCGCAGAATACCAGAATATATTGATGTGCTTTTTTCTACTTCATAGGCACTCACAAGTTTGTTAGTGCCTTTTTCGAACCAGATCACATCAATAAGAGCAATAGTTTTTTTCACGTCGTCTTCAATTCCAATACTTGGAAGTTCTGATAAAGATATGAAGGAAAAATTTTCATTGTTATATGATTTTGTCCGGTCATTTGAAGCCGCAATGACATCGTAATTTAGAGATTTTCCAATCTTCATGAGCAAATACTGGATTTTTGTGTGCATATTCTCTTCTTCTATCTCAGCCCTGACTTGATCATGCCTTTTATTCAGGAGTTCCTTTCTCTTTTTGTCCTCTTTTTCTATTACATCCTCAGCGTTATCTTTCAATACAACTTTTCCAACACCGATATCGAAAAGCAATCCCGAAATTGCACCTGTGTCCTTAGACAGCAGATTCTTGAATTTGTCATTTACCTGTAGAATGGTATCACGCATGTCCAGATAATCATCCCAGGAACCCAGCTTTTTCTTTTCTTTGAATAATAAATTAAACCCATTTACCATGGCCGTGTTAAATGGCGGGATAATTGTTGGATGGATAAAGTACAGAATATTTGCCACCGATGGACCCAACCCTTTAATATTTTGTTGCTTCAGTTTGATGATCTCTTTGATGATCTGTTCCTCTCTGTTAGCTTTAAGACATGATTCCAGGAATTGGCCGAAAATTGATTTATTTGCATTGTTTTCATAAATATCCGGGATCCTGAGCTTTGGTTTCCAGTAAAATGGATGAGCTGCCACTTCAAAGACTTGTTTTTGCTCAGTTATGGCGGTTAAGACCACTTCAAGAGAAGAACCTTTAAAATCAGTTGGAAAAATATCCTCCTTGATGTCTTTTACGACCTGCTCAACACCTCTGCGAATTGCTCCAAAGGCTTTCAACCTTGCCTCATTGTTAATGAACCATGTGTTGTATACGCTTTCTGGATCTGTTTTATAAGTCTGTATTATGGATTGGATTTCTGGAGGATCGATCATCTCAATCTAACACTCATTCATCATACTTATATTTTAGATAATCACAGATTTTTTAGTCATATTTTACAAATCAGAACACATAGTCTTATTTTTTCAATTTTAATTTTTTAATTTCAACAAGGTTTATATATTATTACAATAAATTTATAGAGACAGCAACAGATCGTTGTCGGAGGTATTAATATGGCGAAAATAAAAGCAAGAAATTTTGTATTAAGAGGAAAGAATGGTAAAGAGACTGGCGTATTTACTGGTAACCAGCCGCGGCAGGCTGCATTGAAAGCAGCTAATCGTACCAAAGGAACAAAAGGAAAACCGGTTGAATTAAGATTGAGGGAAAGAGGGAGCAATAAAGTCCATATCTTTAAAGGATGGAAAGAACTCGTTTCGGCTCCAAAAAATAAACCGAAATGGATGCCTGATAAGATCAATAAACCCAACGTAAAGAAAATAGGCTCAGAAAAACTTAAAAAAGTTTAGGTTTTAACTTTTTTATTTTTATTTTAAAGCTCCGATCACTTCTTCAATACTCCAATATTTCCGGTCTGGCAGCTTCTCAAGCAGCACACTTGCATGTTGGTGCTGAGTATCTGGCAAATCAAATACCTTCCAACCCTGTTTTTCTATTAATTCACCTTTTGTTGCCGGGAACTTCGAATCTTCTTCAAGCACAGATTTCAGCGATGCTAGTCCGGTGGTCTTTGTGACATTCGGGAATGTATTGCTTTGTTGATATACCTTGAGCCTTGCAGCATCTTTGTACATTCTTGCACCGTGGAACGTTAGATCGGCTTTTTCCAGATTATTATCACGTATTTTCTTATCGATATCCAGCAATTCAGAGTCATCAAACTGATAGAGGTTGTGTTCCCCATGTCCAAAAAGGCGGGTGTAAAGAATATCAGAGTCGGTTGAAGGCATTTCTTTTGAGATATCGGTACAGTGGATTATCCCGATATTATGCATTAATTCAATCATTCCCTTTCCCATGAGGCCGCGTAATTCCCTTGCCAGTTTTACGGAACCGATATCTATTGAAGAAAACAAATCCCGGATATCTTTCAGCTTTTCATCTGGATTAAAAGATAGCGGTGTCTGGATGTGGAGTATTTTGGCTCTTAACTCACTGCAAATTCGAAGGGAGCGTGCAAGTATTTCGCAACTTTCTTTGCGAGGGGACAGAAGATATTTATGCGTGAGGTCTTTGTGGCATCGCACCGAGAACATAAAATCCTCAGGCACTCTGCGCCTCCACGACCGCACCATTTCGATGGAAGGGTTCGTGTAGAAGGTCGAGTTCACCTCTACAAAATCAAATGCCTTTGCATAAGCAGCAAGGGAATCCATTCCTGGAACCTGAAAGTATGACCATCCACCAGCGCCGATGCATATTTTTGACATAAGTATTAATCAGTTGGGATATAATTAACTCTTATGGGAGCTATTCGACTCGGATGTTCAGGATGGGATTACAGGGATTGGGCAGACGTATTTTATACGGATAAAGATGAGTCAAAACTAAGGGCATATTCAAGGATTTTCAACACTGCCGAGATTAACTCCACATTCTACAGCTATTCTCAGCCTGGCATCGTGTTCGGGTGGGCAAAGTATACGCCGAAGGATTTTAAATTTGCAGTGAAGCTGAACCGCCTGATCACTCATGAAAAAAGGCTTGAGGTTTCAAAAGGCGTGGGGGATGACTTAAAAAGATTCTGCGAGCTAATGAAACCACTTCAGCAAACAGAAAAGCTTGCCTGCATACTGATCCAGCTACCTCCAGGAATGAAATTCAGGAAAGAAAAGATAGAAGAATTCCTGAAAATACTGCCTAAGGATATGCGCTTTGCTCTTGAGTACAGAAACGAGACCTGGTTGACCGATGAAGCACACAACCTATTGATAGATTACAATGTTGCAGCAGTGGCTGTAGATGAACCGCTCCTTCCGCCTGAGACCAGGCTTACCGCGGATATCGCATACGTGCGCTGGCATGGGAGAGGAAAGACGATGTGGTATAATTATCGCTATTCGAAAGATGAGCTTGCAGAATGGGTTCCGAAACTTAAAGAGATGTCGCATTATGCAGACGTCTATGGCTACTTCAACAACCACTACCACGGTTATGCCCCTGAGAACTGCATAGATGTGCTGGAGATGCTGGGGATGGCTACGCCAGAGCAGAAAGAAACGAGGCAGCGCATGTCCGGTTACTGGAAAGGTAAGGCAACGACAAAAGCTGTTTCTAAAACGCTCATCGATTTTCTTGAGGAAAAGGAAGATATTGCAACCTTACTCTCAGTATATATCGAGGCTTCAAGGCACGAAAAGGCGAAGGAAATAAAAGATATTGAGATAATCGAATTGAGTATTGATAAGATAGTAGCAGATGTAAAGGGTTATTCGGTTTACATCGATCTGGAAAAGAGGTTCATTCTGCACGACTGCAGTGACTGGAGAAGAACTGCACGAGAAAAGCGATTCTGTAAGCACATCGGCGCGCTTATGCTCGCGCTCCCTGAGGATGCAGCGAGAGGCGTGCTTGAAGGCATCAAAAGGCAGCAGTGGGAATTCAGCCAATATACGGGGAGAGGGGATGTGCAATAAGATATGGTTAAATTATCAAAGACGATCAACCAATTCACAGGGCTGATAATCGGAACAGGATTGACAGCATCAATACAGTTAGCATTAGTTCCGCCGATAATGTCGTTTTACATTCTTACAATTTGCTCTAATTTTCTCAGGGCATTCTTCATGTCTTTCAATAGAGCAAAAATACTTGCCTAAAAAGAACATTGGCAGGTCAAAATCGTCCCCAAAATATTTGTAAATATATTCCCTGGTCAAATCATCAGACATATCTTCAGCTCTTTCCCCATCAAACTCTGCCAGTCCAGTTTTAACTAAAGCTCTCTTAACATGAACATCTGGAACACAGCAGTATTTCCCTTCGAAATCCTTCCAAGGCCCACGTAGTCTCATCTCTCTACAGATATAACTCCGTTTTGCATTGATATGGAAGTTTCCCAAGAATTCAAATGTCTTTTTGCTATTTTTTTCGAATTTAAAATAAATGGTACTAAGGTCTCCATCGCACAAATATTTCACTCTTTTGGCATTATCAAAGATCGCATCTTTTTTAGCTTTTTTACTAAACTGGCAGCGATATGATTCAACTAATATTTGGACTACTTTCTCTTCATCTTTTTTTTCTCTCTTGGCGAGTCTTTCTAAGTCTAGCAATCCATTTTCTCTAAGTTGAAAAAAGGTCCTTTTAGCGAGCTCTTCTTTCACTCTAGCAGCATATAAAACGCCTGAAATTAGAAGTTCAAATGATCCTTGTGGGGTAGAGATATCGATGTTATAATCATCAAAGTAATTATTATTTTTAAATAAACGGATTATTTCCTTAACCAAAGAAATTTTATAGTGTTCAATCATTTTTGTAGCCCTTTGATGTCGAATCAATTTCAAATGGATAGATTAGTGGTCTGTTCCTTTATCCATTTCCTTCCAGCTTATATGTATTCGATTCATGCTTATATCCTATTTGTTCATTATTTATGAAATTTTATTAGGGAATACACATGATTGTCCCAATCTCGGATAAAATATTTTTATATAAATCAAATAACTTAAATTATGACAATAAATATAAGGACAGGGGCAAAAAAGTGGATTAAATATTTATAGCCTTAAAGTCAGGTAGAAAGAATGCACTCTAATCCTATGGATTATGTTTTAAGGAAATGTGTTGCAAAATGGGAGAGTGTTCTATAATGAAATTGGGGATTATCGAATATATTGATTCAGCCCATTTCCTACCAGGGCATGAAACTTGTGGAAATATGCATGGTCATACTTACCGCATTGAGGTTACGATTGAAGGAGAAAAAAAAGAGAACGGGATGATAATTGATTTCTATGATGCGAAATTAATAGTCAGATCTATTCTTAAAGAATATGATCATCGACCTCTGAACGATTTAATAGAAAATCCAACATGTGAAAATCTCTGTGAGAGTATTTGTAGCAAACTGAAAGACAAACTAGATTATCAATTTACAGTTAGGATTTGGGAAGGGAAAAATAAATGGGTCGAAATGTGAAAATGTTTCTCTGAAATGGAATAAAGCTATGAAATGCATAATAATAATGTCTGGTGGCTTGGATTCCACAACACTACTTTATTGGGTATTGAAGCAGGGTTATGAACCCAATGTGCTAAGTTTTGATTATGGTCAAAGGCACAAAAAGGAATTGGATTTCGCAACAAGAACTTGTGAAAAATTAGGTGTAAATCATAAAATCGTGGACATAAGGAGTTTCCAAGAGTTACTCAAGGGTTCGGCTCTCACATCGGAAAGTGTTGAGGTTCCTGAAGAGCACTACTCTCATGAGAGTCAGAAAATGACAATAGTTCCGAATAGAAATGCAATAATGCTAAATATTGCTGTCGGATATGCAGTGAGCATTGGCGCTGAAGAAGTATTTTATGCTGCTCATTACAACGATAGAACTATTTACCCTGATTGTCGATGGGAGTTTGTGGAGAGCATCAATATAACTAGTAAGCTCGCCAACGATAATCCGCGGCTTAAGATTGTCGCACCGTTTGTTCATAAAACCAAGGCAGAGATTGTTAAAATAGGAAGCAAGTTGGGAGTGCCCTTTGAGGACACTTGGTCGTGTTATAACGGAAATGAGAAGGCATGTGGCGTCTGTGGTACATGTAGAGAGAGAATTGAGGCATTCCAGTTAAACAATTTACATGATCCTGTTGAATATGCGATAGAGGTGGATTGATGATATATTGTGTGTTTTATAGAATGTATCATGCATTGGGGTGAGACTGGCTTTTGAGCAATCAGAGAGTAATAAGGGCGCAAATGTAATTTTGTTAATTCATCAAAAATTCTAGTAGCTCTATGTTTATAATTTTATTTCTATAATTTTATAATTGGATTATGGAACAGTTGGGGTATATCTTCTTGGAGCAGGATTTGGACAGAAGGTCTTAAAATCACAAGCTGTACACGTTCTTTCATTTGGATGTAACGGTTGCCACGAGGATGAAATATTATTTCCCCCAATTTCTGAAAGTACGCAATTTTCAATATTGTTTACAACTCCGTCAAATTGCTGAAGAGCATTTAGAATAGAATTATTAATAATTGGTATAATTCGTATAGATCTCTTTTCTCTAAATGGGACAGATAACAGTGGTATTGCAGATCGTTGCGTCCATTGTCGAATATTCTGCAAGTCTAATCCGTGAGGCATTATATCTGTCAAGTTATTTGCAACTTCTTTTTTTAATTCTTTCAAGTCCTCTTTAGATAAAGCTAATTCATTTAAATAAAATAGGATGCCTGCAACTATAGGTTTTGATTGTGGTTGTTGTGAACGAAGCCAGGCATAAGTCAGTATTTGCCACTCGTGATACAACCATTGCGGTCTCGATGGGTCATTGACTGGAGGTCTTCTCATCCCTTTATAGTCAATAATGATCTCGTATTCTGGCGAGTTTATATTATTAATATCCCTTTCCAATTCCGGATTCTGATGTAAATAATGTAAAATCAAGTTTCCAGAGGGAGCATTTTGTAGATTTACTGAACTGATCACATCAATAATACCTGTTATTCCATAGTAATTAGATCTACTAATTCCATTTTGAAAGTTTGGCATATCCCGAATACCTTTAAGTTTTACTTCAGATTCATCAATCAAAGGAAACAAGTGTTTTCCCCATGTATTAATTGCGGCCTCTGCTCTCTTACTCGCAATAAGTTGATGAGGATGGTTTATATCAGGACATAATCCTTGGGTGGTTGAAGAGGAAGTATGTGGGCAGAAAAGGTTTGGAGGAGGGTATAAACCTCTTGCTCTCAATCTTCGATCAATTTCAAGCTCTATATTGCGAACTTCAGGATTCCAATTCCAAGGGAAGCGTCTTTGTTGATTATCTTTCCAAACAAGATATGCTTCCTCTAAAATACTATGGATGAATTCTCCGAACCACAATTGAACGGGCGTTGAAGGTGGAAGGGATCCTTTATTGTGGCATCTATATTGGAGTTCGCAAGTAAGATAGGCTAATAAGTCACCTGTCAAACTATACTCAGGAATTATATATGGTTTCGGTCGTCTCGATAGCGGCATAACATCATCTCTTTTAAATATGAACTAAATTGTTTAATCCCTTCCCCCATCGCCAATTTCCATTTCTGTCCCATCCGGTTGCTAAATTTGGAATATCTCTATGCCCAGAGTTAGTGCGGTAACCATTTCTGACAGAGTTTAGACCCACTAACAGCAAAACATCTTGAGGTCTACTATATCCAACGAAGTATTGTCTTATCAAATCATCAAATGCTCTATCTAAGGCAGATCTGGTTGGTCTTCCCATTTGTGAATATTGTCTCAATTCATCCTCCATATTGCATACTTTTCCACCATCTCTTGGAAATCGTTTAAATGCCGCAGATCTTAAATCTCTAAAATCAGAACCTACATCAACTATCACCAAAGGAAATTCTAACCCTTTTGCTTGATGGATCGACATAATATTTATTCTATCATTTGGTAAAGTTTCAAGAAGTTCTTCATCTACTTCAATTGCACCTGTTGCAATTGGTGCAAAAATATTTCTAAGAGAATCTTTAACAGACGCTTGCTCTAAAGTTGGATTAGCTGTATCAAAAATTATTTCTGCGCCAAAATTACTAAACAAGCTTGCTTGAGTTATTGTCCGTGTTATTGCTTCGAGATAAACTATGCCTTCTATGTCATTTTGCATGTCAGGTATCCATGTAACTAATTTGTAAACCAAATCTACTAAAGCTACTTCTCTCACCCAACTCCGCCTGCCATACGGGGTTCTATGTTGCCAAGCATTTACAAATTGTCTCAGACTTATGGGGGCGGTGGAAGAAGAATTTTGATTTGCAAAGATATTTGCTTCATTTCGCCATGTATCGAACATATCAACGGCATCCGAAGGTAAATTTAGTATGCTATTTTGAACGGAAGCATTTGGATCTATGCATTCTAAAATTAATCCACATAGTCGCTGAACTTCTGGTATTGTTTGCAAGCTTTGCCCTCTTGGATTAAAAATTAGAATTGGAGGGGAGAGTCTGTTTAATTCACTTTGCAATAATAATGGGAGTCTTGGCCTTCCTTGGAAATCTAATTCACTAGGTGAACTGCATAATAAAGCAATATCTGCTGCAGAACCGCTTGGATCAATTTGTATTGTCCATTGGTTACCTTGCGGACCTTGTATTTGAAAACCACCGCCATGCACAATTCTATAGATTAACCGTGCCAAATCAACAGCAAGAGTTTCGGCAGTATCTCTGAACAATCCAAAAATTGGATAGTCTGTTAAAGGTTGAGGACGTGCTGGAACTATGCGAGGTTTACCTCGAACACGTGCATTTTGGAATGGACTATCTAAGATAACAAAATTATGGCAAAAGTTAATTATGTTTGGTGGTAAATTGTTTGTGGCAAGATGCCTAATTGATTAACCCTGTTTCGAAATTCTCGAAAGAGATCAACAGTAGCACCGCGAAAGCGATAAATAGACTGATCATCGTCGCCTACGACTGTAATACTTCCCGAATTTCTTATTGCTGCACTTGCTAATTCAAAATAGATTTGTTCTTGAAGTAAATTCGTATCTTGATATTCATCTACTAGAACGAATCTGATGTTTTGGAGGAAATTACTTAATGTTCCTGTTCGCAACTGTATCAAAAATTCTTGTTCCAAATTGGCAAAATCAAAAAAAAGCCTTGCCTGTAACTCTTGAACGTAATCATCTATAGCATCGCATGCTATTTGGGTACCCGGATGATTATAATTATTTCTGAATTGATTGATGTTTATCTGATCATGATAAATTCTATCTTTTATTTCTCTTAATGTACTGCTTATTTCAGATATATTAAGTCCCCACCTAGTTCCTCTTAAATTGGCAATAAAGTCAATTAACGCTGGATTATTATATCTCCCATTGGTAAAAAGTCCAACTCGTGTCATTAATGCATTAGATACAAAATCTTCAATTACAACGGGAGGAGGAGTACCTGGAGCACGGTTGTCTCTCAAAACTTCCTCCGATATGCTATCTAAGGTTCCTGTAATAATCCGATTGAAATCCAATCTTTGTAGTTGATGCCTAATATTACTATATGAATTATTATTAATGAAGGCTTGTTTTAACTGGTCCCCCCAACCAAGGATCCTTGATCTTAATTCAGAGGCTGCCTTTTTGGTAAATGTTGTTACTAAAATATTGGAAGGATCGATATCGTCTACATAAATAAGTTTTAAAATCTTTAAGACAATCACTGTAGTTTTACCACTACCTGGACCCGCAACAATGAACAGGGATTGGCTTAAAGATGATCGGATTGCATCATGCTGACCTCCATTATGCTGTCTCCTAATATCTCTATTGAGATGTGTAATTACTGCATCTTCATAATCATTCCAATTAATCATCAAATCGCCTTCGTGTATTGACGAGAGTTTCTAGAATTTATTTAAACTCCACTTTTTTTCTTAATAAATTGTGTTCGTACTACCATCTAGCCTTATTTTACTATATTTTTTATTTTATTTATACAATTTCTTCCCTAATTCAGATAAAATCTCGTCTGGAGTATTTAACTGATATATTTTCTTACGTCTATCCGTTTCTTCTCTCTTTTTTGTTATCCATCCAGCTTGATTAAGTTCAGATAATATCTGACCTATAAATCTCTCATCTTTCTTTAGTATCTCCACTGCCTCCTGAAAATCAAATGTCTCAGTTCTTTTTTTTGCATATAACATCGAGAAATACTCAAGCAACCATTTAGATATAGCTTCAACCATTTTTCCGCCAGCTTATTTTATAAGATGGAAAACTATTTATATAGATAAGTATTCAAGTTATTTATTAGACTAATAAATAAGAGAAGTAATTATGCTAGCAAGGATATCCACCATAAAAACTTCCACTAATGAACTCGAAACGCCTGTCCTATTTCCTGTTCATAATGCTGGATCGAGAGGAAAAGGAAACTCTCCTAAATATTGGGAACATATACCCGATATGAAAACAATGATGTTAAACGCATATTTTATCAAAGAGAATCCAATTTATAATATTTTATCTAATGTTGGTTTGCATGATTATTTCAAGTTTGATGGTACATTTTTCGTGGACAGTGGCGGATTACAAGGAAGATTGTATGATTTAAAATTGAATCCTATTGAAATCTTGCGAATTCAAGAGGGTATTGGAGCTGATATAGCTTCCACACTGGATATTCCTATATTACCTCAAGATAACATAACAAATCTTCAACACGCAAACTATTTAAAGACTTCAATAAAAAACGCTATCTTAAGTTCTAGAAAAAAACAGAGAGAAGATATGCTGTTATTTGCTGCAATACATGGGAATGATATTAGTGTTATGATGAACACAGTTGATTATTTAAACAAAAAAGGGAATTTTGATGGATTTGCAATTGGTGGATTGGTTGCAAAAAGGAGTGATTTTAGAAAAGTAGTGGATATCGTTATTGCGGTTAGGAAAAAAATTGGTGATAAGCCTCTTCATGTATTTGGATTGGGTGGTCCCTCAATGATCCCTTTACTTACCTATTTAGGAGTCGATTCCTTTGATTCTTCTTCCTTCCTCAAAGCAGGTTCAAAAAGAATTTATTTTGTTCCAGGGGAAGGGTCAATAGAATTCCGAGAAATGGAAAAACTAAACATGTTACCCTGCGTTTGCCCGGTATGCAGTGATAAAACTTTTGAAGAAGTAAGGGGAAAGCGAAAGTTGATTGCTTTGCATAATTTATGGGCAATCTGTTATGAAATCCGCAAGTTAAAAATGAAAATTCAAGATGGGACTTTGGAGGAATATCTTGATACAAGGTTTGTTTTCAATCCATTAATCAATACTGCATATAAATATGCAAAAGCCAAGGTTAGGGGGTTTGCATGAGAAAGAGTATGAGACCAATAACATTAAGCAGGATAGCAGAAACAGCTTTCTACGCTCAAAAAATTGGGTCAATTACAAGTAGCAATTTAGCTGAGTTTTTGAATATAAAAATGCGTCGATCGAAAGAATTGTTGGATGGGATGGTAGAACTGGGTTTTCTTGAAATTCAAAATAAACAGTATAAACCAACGAAAAATTGTGGAAGATTGCTCATTGCCATTAGGAAGAATCAGTGGCAAGAAATCCATGAAATTATGATGAAAAACCAATTTTATTCAGCATTTTATAATACAACACTTTCAATGGAACCTGCAACTAAGGAACAATTATTGGAAAGACTTTATGATTCTGATGTGCATTTTAATCAGACCACGGTTTCTGTTTTATGCGATTGGGGCGAAAGATTAGGAACTTTGCAACGAAATGTTACAAATAGCAAATACTATACTATATTTGAGGGTAGCAAGTCCATTTTAAAGGAATTCTTAGCGTCATATGATTTATTAAACAAGCGTATTGGACCCTTTTTGAAACAAAGATATGTCGAAATTCCTATGATCCGAGAAATGGTATGCCAAAATATGCGGATCTCAAGAAAATTATTCGACAAACTCTTTGTAGAATTATATCTTAAGAATATTGGCAAACTGGAACTGAGCGGCGCGCCGTTTACAACACATGCTAAGAAATCGAAAAAAAAAGTGAAGAATATTACTTATTCAGAGATTCCAGAGAAACTAACCATGATACTATCTTCGAATGAATATTTGAATGGGATCACTATCGACAAAAAACAATACTATTATGTTGCATATCACGGTGGTGAAATAAATGAGTAGAATAAATATAGACTTATTTAAGAAAGATTACTCAAAGATTGGGCTCAGTGATAACCCATTTCCTTATTCAGGAGTCCCAGAAGACGAACCGCACATATATGTTGATCGAGAAGAAGCGATAAAAGCAATAAACAATGTGCTGTCGACCATAATATCAACTGGCAAATCAAGTCACTTAATTGTTACCGGGGCATATGGAAGTGGAAAAAGTCATACACTGAAATACGTTAGATCAGAAATTAGACGGCAGTTTACAGGGGTAGATGGTACGAAGGTATGCATAGGATATGTATCCCAACCTGGAGAAACATTTTTGGATATTTATCGAGAGTTCATTTACGATTTAGGATATGATTTTATAAAAAAAATATCTGAACAATATATAGGGTTAGTGGCTTATCAACTATCAGAAGAGAAAGTAATTAAAGAAAAGGTTCCCATCGAAAAAGGATGGGAAATGGTTAATTCTGGTAAATTATTAATATCGGATATAGTGCCACATGCGATAAAAAGATTAAATCAACAAGTTAAATTTATAGACTTCTCTCGAGCTTTTCTAAACCTAACATATGAGGATAACTCGATTTATTCCTGGGAATGGCTTAATGGAGAAGGAGTTGACTATATTAAAAGAAGAGATATGGGAGTAAGTAAAAGCCTTGATGGGAAAACCGCAATAAGAGCATTTATTTCATTAAAAAAAGTGCTAAGAGAACTCGGCTATTCAACAGTTATTTTACTTATAGATGAGTTTGAGTATATTGAAACATTATCTCCTGGAGCAAAGCAAAAAATGATTAATGAAATTCGTCACCTAATAGATTTAAATCCAGAAAACTTAACAATGATAATCACATGTGCACCAGAAGTATGGCAATCACTTTTATCTGAATATCACGCTTTTTCAGAAAGGGTAGCCAAAGAAGTCAATTTGAAACCTATGACAGGAGATAAAGTCAAAGAGCTATTGAGCGAATATCTTGCCAGAAAGCGATTAGATCAGACAAAAGGAATCGTTCCATTCACTGAAGAATCCATCAAAAAAATATTGGAGTTATCGCAAGGGAATACTAGAAGAATTCTCGCAATAAGTAGCAGGCTATTAGATATCGCATTGGAACAAGAAAAGACGGAAATAGATGCAAAGATAATTGATGAAATCTCAAGCATTTAAATAGATTTCATATAAAATGGGTAAGTTCAAATTGCTTTATATTATTATTTAAATATTCTAGAACTCCTTCTCTTAGATTTCTGGTTTGTTTAACTAATTCAATGATATCTATTTTTCCTCGGTTTGTAAGACCGACCTTTGGATATATCTCTATATCCAATCCGGTTTTATCTTTTGTACGTTCAACAACCTCTCTATATAAACCCAGTCCATGAAAGAATATCTTATCGTACTTAACTAATTTTTTTGATAAATCTTCAACAATTTTTTCAATATCTTCCTCTTTCATTTCGTGATCATAATCTGTAATTTTTTGCCACCAGGGAATAAGGCCGTACTTAGCACTCAGTATTCCTAATTCTACAACTGGCAAGTCATGAACATTCTTCCACCAAATCTTAAAATTGTTTGATTTCATATATCGACAATATGCTGGGATTGGATATTGATTTTTATCTTTTCCTAAAGAGCATGTTGTGAAAATCAATGTTTTTGGGACATTTTTTCTGAAATGATTATAAAATATATATGTATTATGAAAGCCTCTCCTGCGATTGCGATTATTGCCTCGAAATATGCAAATTTCAACTTTTAAGTCGTTACAAATAGG
>Ga0209641_10002756_pt1 | contig 14938 bp, 16 predicted proteins | sample RifCSP16_1_FD_184022 | JGI IMG/M metagenome (GOLD analysis project Ga0209641, IMG submission 184022) | Soil microbial communities from Rifle, Colorado - Rifle CSP2_sed 16_1 (SPAdes) (version 2) | ecosystem: Environmental > Terrestrial > Deep subsurface > Rock core/Sediment | place: Rifle...
GGAAAAAGCTGGGGCGACGGTCGTGGCCGAATCTGCCATTTTCACCGAGGGCAACGACCCAGCCAAGTGGCAACACATCATCGCGTTGGGGAATTTGCCGCTGTTTTTTGAGAGTGAATAAAAACCGCTTCAACGAACTGCTTTTTTCACCAGCGCGGCGATTTTTGTTTCTTCCGCTTGAGTCAACTTTTTCAAGGCAAAAAAGATCGGCCACATGGCGCCCTCGTCAAGCTTGGCAGTGTCGTTAAAACCGAACAACGCGTATCTCACTTGGAATTTCGAGGCAGCTTGGAAAAAGCAAACTACCTTGCCATCCTGGTTAGCATAGGCTGGCATGCCATACCAAGTTTTGGGCATCAGCGTCGGAGCGTTTTTCATGACCAACACATGAAGCCGCCGGGCCATTGAACGATCCGGTTCCGGCATCTCATTGATTTTGGCGAGCAAAGCTTTTTCCCCTACCGCCTTGTTTTTGCCCAGGCGCGCTGCCGCCTTCAGTTCCAAAGCCCGCTCCCTCATCGCGGTGCGCTCTTCAGCCGAAAAACCCTGGAACTTTTTTTTGGGCATAGTTTTATTTTATAAAAATAAGCATCGGCTAAGCTGTTTTCTTTACAATTTCAACGTCCTCTGTTTTTTTGAAAACAACTTCCACTTGATGAGCACTTGGTTTCAATGACTCAATTTCGCCAAAACCAAGGCTCTTTGCAATTTCACCAGTCCAGGTACTAAATGCTGCTTTACTCACTTCTGCCTGTTCTTTTTCTTTAAGCTCTGCGTCTATTTGCTCTACGGCGTTGTTGATATCTATGCCTAATTTTTTAAAAAAAGTCGCGTAATTAACACTCCTCTTTTGGTTTTCTTCAATTCTGTCCCATTTTGACTTGTAATGATCTATCTTTACCCCTTGTGCTCTAAAATCTGCTACAGACCTCACTATCAAATCTCTGGCATAAAAATCTCTCCCCAGTTTGCCCCCAATCCTCGTAATAATATCAAACTCCACTGTGTCATCTTGTACTTCAACCAGGAAGCCAAATTTTTCCTTATCCTCATCTAGTTCTGTATGCAAATAAATCGCCGTGTCAGTGTTAGGAGCTAAAAAAGGTATTCGTCCTACTTGTCTTAGGATCTGCGCCCCAGTAACCAGTCCGACAACTTTGTCGCTGGGATCACTAAGGTCAAAGACTCCATCCGGCAAACCTCTCACAGGCACCTCTATTTTCCTTGACGGAACAACTTCATCCTCATAATTCTGCACAACCATAATCTTAATCTTAACAAAGACTATGGTTGAAATACACCAAGAAGTTCCTGACAGTCGAATATGACAAAAGAGGTCAACCGCTTTCTGCGATACTGATTGTTTTCTTATCAAGCTTACTTTACTCTGAAAAGAGATGAAAAACCTGCCCAAGCTTATCATCTCCATTATCGGCTGTGAGTTAGTCGGCATTTTAGGCGGCGTGTTTACTGGTGCCTTATCTACTTTGGGTTAGTTTTGCCACGCTACTGAATGCCGGCATCGTACTACTTAATTAAAATTAAAGGAGGAAAAAATGATTGGCTTTTTGCAAAACATCGAAGAGTTAACCCTCCAAAACGACTTCTTCCGCCAGGTACTATACACCGGCCAACATACCCAACTTGTCCTCATGTCACTCAAGCCAAATGAAGAAATCGGGATGGAGGTTCACGAAATCGTGGATCAGTTTTTACGGGTCGAGGCCGGCGAGGGAAAACTGATTATGAACGGCGAGGAGCATTTGATCAAAGACGGAGATGCCATTGTTGTTCCGGCTGGGACTCAACACAATGTCATTAACACTTCACCAGACAAACCACTCAAACTTTATACACTTTACTCCCCACCTCATCATAAAGACGGCATCACTCACCAAACAAAGCAAGACGCCTAGCTGGACAAAGAAGATCATCTGTAAGGAAAACTAGAGCTTCATCTTCATGAATTAATAAGAACTCTAAACATCTTCTTCTAGAGACTTTAATCTCTCAGTCATCGTCAAATTTTGTTGTGGTAAATGCACTACCCAATCCACTCTACCTCCAAACGGATAATTACCCTCCCCTGCGAACATAAACCTTTCGTGATCAAGCTTTGCCAACTTGGCTGGCTCAGTCACTTTCTCAGTCTCCTCGAGCCCACCAACAAAAATCGCCGAATGACAACTAATGCCTCTTTTTTCCAACATGTTAATCAGCACATTAGTCCTCTCTCTTCTTATTGCGTGATACTGCCCAATCAGACTGACAATCCCCGATCTCCCACTGCCAATAATAGCCTCAACGTTCTCTCTTAAAGCCTGTTGGCGCGTCTGATAGGCAACTTGTCTGCTCGCAATGTGATCCACAGGTATCATCTCAATTCCCGCCTGGTGTAAAGCTTTGGCTAAGCTAATTTTGCTTGCTTGAGTAATACGTGTATATGAGCTCACCGAACCTGGTTCGACTAATTTACCCAAATCAGTTTCTTTTATCCTACTAAAATCGCCTCGATTAATTAAAGTAAATAGTTCTCTTTGCTCTTCAGTATCAGGAGCCTCTATCAAGAAAGTAGTCACTCCCAACTCTCTCAACTGCGCAGCATTACTCTCTATCTCTCTATCAATGAGTGTATTCCCGTGCCTTTCTCCAAAGAAAGTAATCTGAGAATCTTGAGAAACTAGTAATTTATAATCAACCGTTTTCCTCACAGAACGTAAATGTTCTGCTATTGCTTCATCTCCTTGTTCCCAAACCGAAATAGGAGTTTCTTCCGAGGGTAAATTCATTGTTAAAAATTATATCAAAGAAAGGAATTCGAATATACTATAAGACTTCATTTAAGCTTCCTGGTATCGAGAAAGTTGAGAACAGTGATGAGCTTGGTTCTAAGATCACTGCTTTTTTCATCAACGCGCCAATTTTTATCTCTTTGGGATTGATTGCCCCCTTATCGAATTTGTTTCATACTAGTTGTTCGAGAATTACCCGTTCCGTTTAGTTGAATATGTAGAATGGAGTGTTCCTATCTAAGTATTTCTACAGCAATTGATGCTGGTTTATATTTACCCCACAAGCTGGTGGTTTTAAACCAGAGTATTTTGTATCCAAAAAGCTCAAGCAATTTTGGTAGACCTTTGGAGACCCCCTTAATAGAATGATCTTCTCTGTCGTAGGAAATATTGGTCAACGGCCCAACCGACACAATTGCCTTTTCAGTATTTACCTGCTCCAAGAAGTAACTGAATGTTAAAGTAAAATAACTGCCGTCGTCTTTTTTTATAACTTTATATAAACCTATCCGCTCTTCCACGCGCTTCCCAATCTTAGTAGTTTTTTCTGTTTTTTGATCTGAAAGATCATGTTGAACGGTACCGCTACCAGTAGAGGCTAAACCACTGAATGTTTTAGAGTTTCCATATTTTGAAAAAGATGCGTGCGTACCACTTACCTCTAATTGATTAAGGGCATCTATAATCCTTCGGGCGTTTTCTAAAAGACGATCTTCGTCAAACTCGTCCCCTGGATAAATTGCGCAAACCTCATTAACAATTGAGGCTAAAACCAGTTTTTCGGTAGGATTCCTTTTCAACACTTCTTCCTCAGTGGGATTACCATTCGATGTTTCTTTAGGCATTTAGTTACATTATAAGAAGGTTTTATACAGACTACAAGGAAACTTTAACCCTTGGCTCCCCCCAGGAGGATTTTATCCGAACACCATCTTAAGTATCACAAATCCAAGTCGTTTTTAAGAACGATTGCTAGAATTTGACTATTTTTCTATGATTTCTTAATCTTTTATTGTAAAGTAAACCTATGGACAAAGAGACAAAGCCAGCCACATATGACTCAGTTATTGCCGAGACGGCAACGGCCAAACCAAGCAGGGAGATATTCATCCAAACAGTGCGTGAACAAAAACCTGAAAACGAGCTTCGCCAAGCTCTAGATGAGTTTATCCATCAACTCCAACAAGAAGCTGACTCTGCCTGGGCCGGCCCAGAACGTGATCTCTGGTTCAACTACCATCTTGCCCAAACTTATGCAGCTGCCGGACTCTGGGAAGACGCTCAGAACGCCATTGATAACTTACTTGTGGTCGCTCAGAATCTGGACGCAGAAATACCCGAATTTGAAATCCTCCGACAAAAAATTGCCGGAAAAAAGATTTAAAAAAATTTAATCTACTATGCTGATTCTTTTAGCAATAGAAAAATCGATTAAGTGGTGATCATCAAATAAATCATTAAGGTATTCTCTCACTTTATAGATTGGCCATCTTTTTTTGTATGACCTGGCACTCAACAGAGCGTCTGTCTGGTCGGCGATTGCTAATAATCTCTGCAATTCCCTCAGTCTCGTGCCAACAGGATCTCGGTCATTTTTTCTCGGGTACCTTCTAGCTTGAAACTCGTGATGAGCAACCATTATTTTTGCTACAAACGGGAAACGCTCCTTCACCAACTCAAAGCCAGCTCGAACGTGCTCATCAACTAAAGCTCTCTCTTTTTCTGTAAGTTGTACTTTTTTAAAAATTTCAGGCGGTATTTGTAATTTTCCTAGATCGTGCAACAACCCTGCTTTGGCAATAATCAATATCTCATCATCGTTCATTTCCACATGCTTTGCTAACTCAGCTGCCAAAAAAGCAACCCGTACCGCATGATCTAGATCGCCGTGACTTTCGAGCAATGCCATTTGCTCTCTTATCCACTCATTATTTTGATAAGCGACAAGAACGGGGTGATACTTAGACCTCAAATCTGTCTGAAGAACAGGAGAAAGAACCTCATCAAATGCCATTTATCAATTATATCAAAATATATTAAGCTCCCCCTGGTTGACGCATTTAAGAACCGAGAGATAGAGTTTGGATTTAGTTTACAAAATATCCAAACAGTATTCGACACCTTTAATCTTGCGATTACCTAAAGCTATTTTTGTCTGATATACAAAGCCTCATTAACCTTATACCCTTTATCATCTTTAGTAAGATAAGGATAATCTGGATGGCTCACATAACCAAATCCACTTACATAAATTTCTTGTATTAATTGTCCAGCAAAATAAGAGGGGTGCTTATCGTCTTCCAGCCTAACGTCTACATCCCATTTTTCCTGTTTGATGGTTTCTGTCAAAGCGTGGAAAATACTTATAATATGAGGAGGAAATAAGAGTTTAGTGTTGCTTCCAGCCTCCAAAAACCCAGCTTCAACCTCATAATCACTTTTTATATCAAAAACCGTTTTGAATACTTCCAAGGTTTGGAAAAAACTATCAATATATTCTGTTAGAGCAAATGCATTTACTATGTTGTGTTTTTCGTCTGTTTTATAATCTCTAACCCCCCAATTTAAGAACCCGTCTATTGAACCAGCACTAAACAATCTACCTCGAATATCAAAGCTCGTGAGCTTACGATTACCATTTGTAATTTCCCATTTATTTTTATTGGGATATGGATACTCAGACTGAGCTACACGTAAATCCCAACCCGTCTCTCTTAAATGTGGCGTGTTCTTGATAAGGTGATAAACAGATTTATCGCCTTGCTCCCAGAACTCTTTGATTACTGCATCTTTGACAGGAAAAGCAAAAAGGTAGAAAAGACCTTTTGAGCTATCGAGCTTTTGAATAACGTAATTGGCAATCTCCTCTCTTAATTCAAGTTTTATTTGTTTTGCGTCTTCTTTACTCACTTTTTTTGAAAGTAGGTCTATTTTTGTGTCAATCGCTTCTAGCATAGATTTAAGGTATCTCGCTTGACCATTGTCATTCCCTCTAAACCCTGCCTGAATAAATGTGTGCAGTTTTTCAGGAGAATATGGAACATTGACTGAACGGTCTCTAAAGTACAAACCAAAGTTCTCTTTAACGGTTGATACACCCTCCTCATATTTCTTAGATAAACTCACCAATACTGGGTATTCCGCAGTCTCCCGAATGTCCGCAATCTTTATCCAAAAGACTTTTTTATCTGTGCCACTGTATCCATATTTAAGCCACTGTCTCTTAAATTTCGGAATACTATAACCAAAAAGTATGTCTTCCCAACTCTTCATTTGAATATGGTCTTTAGGAACTGGTGCAATCTCGGTAATATACTCTGTTTTTTCATTCGACTTTTCTAAAGTTTTGACACCGATGCAGATAACCCCACCACCAGAATTGGCAATCGAAACCACGTCTTTAACCAAATTAAACTTATGTCTTTCTATGTCTGATTGTTCACCAAAAGAAGTTAAATAGGAAACCCCTCTACACTCAAAATATGCCGTTTCTTCTACTCCAATCAATTCTTCAGGTTTGTTAGACGAAAGGATGGCAATCACTTCATCGAGTGAAATACTTCGAGTTTCTATAGCTTTTTTTGCCTTGTCTCCCATAACACTATTCTATCGTTAAACTGATAAAATATGATAAACAAACATAAGTTTTGAAAATGTAACGAACTATGACGCCAGAAGAAAAGTTTAATCAGCAGGTTTGGGAAATACTCCAAGACATCAAAGAGGAAACACTCGCAACTCAAAATGATAAGCCAGTGAAATACAAAATGCCACACGTTGCTGGTGCAGGCATTATTCCAAGGGACAGACGTGAGGGTATCATTTTCAAGTTGCAGGAATTAGGTGCTCTACGAGTGCGAGAAAGCCCGTTTGAACCACCAGTTAGTACTAACGACGTGCTCTACCTTGACATCTACCCTTCTACGTTTGAGACCGTTTACACTAAGTATCAAAAGATATGCGACGTCACTACATATCTAAATGAGTACCAAAGGAACATATACGAGGGCAAAGAGAATCCACCAGAGTTTTCTCAATTAGATAACCCAGTTTCAGAAGTCTCCTTATTAGTAGAACAAATCGACGCAATTTACAAAAGAGTAAAAGAAACAGCTGAACCGAAGTTCTTTTTTAGCAACCTGTTCGAATATGTTGATGGCTATTTTAGAGAGGGCTTGCTTAGGGGCGTCGTTCGTGCTCTTAACGATTTAGGTAACACCGAAACAACTAAATTAAAACAACTCGAAAAGCTGGCTTATTCTGAAATAGACAAGGCATTTCAGAAACTCTCTGTATATTGTTCAAAAGCAGGCATAAAAAATGCAATTATTACTGGGGCAATAAAGAACTACCACTCTTACGAAAAAGGAACAATAGAAAGCACTGAGGGACCACTGTCTGGTCGAATTGGTGAAGTTGAGGATATTATTCGAGGATTAGTGGCAACAAAAAATACCGAACACCTAAAAATTGCCCAACAGTACGCTGAACTAACTCCTGACGGCTTTGTGAGGAAGTATATTTTTTCACCAAGTTATGAGGGGCACAAACAAGAAAAACTAAAGCAAGAACGTCTGCGGGAAACAAGACCGTGGTTCAGCTGGGACAAGCTATTTACATTTCATAGGCTCTACATAGATCATGAGAGTGTTTACAAGCAGTACATGGAGAGTGGCAAACCACTTACTGCATTATCGGCAGGAATGCTATCTGATGAGTTGAATACAATACTAACTAAACCACATGACCCAAATCACTACATTCGTGAGTTCCATGTCGAAACTTACAAAAATTACATGGAGCGTGTTCATTTATATGCCAAAGAATTATTACTCAAATTTGATGAACACGAACGAAAACAAGTTCCTGATGAGTCGACAATAAAACAACCAACAGTAGTGGAGTCTTCTAGTGATACTTGGAGTTTCGATACTAGAACCAACACATTAACAGTGGCAAACAAGACTATTAAGTTGAAAAGTAACACAAATCGCACAGAATTACTCAAAATATTGTCAAAAAACAAAAACATCGCAAAACAAGAATGGCAATCAGTCGAACTTTATGAAGCAATCAGTGGTTCAAACGATTATGATACCAAACAAGCTCAACGGAAAATTTACTATCTTTGTAGGGACCTCAATGCTGTAATTGCTAGCAAGACTGGCAAGCAAAACTTCTTTATTTACTCGATGATGACGGTTAATATAAACTCCGATTTCTTGTTCCACAAAAAGTAGGACAACTAGTTGACCCACTTGGGACAACCTTCCTTTTTATATCCTCGACTTAATGCGGTCGAGCTTTACCAATTCCCAGCTCAAAAAGTTGCAAAGCCCTGAAAGGAGTACGGAAGGCTTTGATGTTGATGATATGGCAAGGTTGACTGATTTTTTCTCAATTCTAATAAGTATTGACCAACGGTCAAAGAAAGTAACAAATGAAAAAAATAAACAAGAGTTTTCAGACTCAACTTCTGGATTTGTTGACAACTGATTATCACAGACTATTTAGTAAGAGGGTAAAAGAAGGCATTCGAGCACGTAAAGAAAAGATGGGTGTAAAAATCCAAGCATTTGGTAAACAAGTAAGCCGTGATAGAGCATACCAAATCATCATTAATGACAAGGTCTGTGATATTTGTCACGCTCAAAATACAGAGGTTTTAGAGGATTTATTGATGATGGGTTGGGAATCACTTGAAAATTGGAGTGATAAAGAGTTGGAACGATGCATCGATGGATTATCTATTGAAAACCAACCTAAGGGGAAAATATGAAAGACATATTAAGCGAAGTTCAAATAACACCAATCAAAGCAAGAGATGGCTTGGTGGGTTTTGCGAGCTTCGTTTATAACGACAGCTTTTATTTTGGGTCCATTGGTATCTATACCAGACCGCAAGGTGGGTATCGATTGACCTACCCCACTCGCAAGGGTCCGAGCGGTAATTTTAATATCTTTCATCCCATTAACCGAAATATTGCGGAAAAAATAGAAAAAGTAATCATTTCAAAGTTTGAAAATGTAACCAAAATGTATGCTAGACACAGTAGTTTTAACACTAAGTAAAGGTATGTATTACATTAAAGAACCAGATAGGTTTGAACCATCTGCTAGGCTAATACTTGATGAAAACTCATCTATGGGTAGTCGTGGATATATTCCTGCAAAACAAAACCCCACTAAGCGAGAATTACAAAGTGGTATCTATAAGCCACGACTTACCTTAACGAACCGTTTTAACCACACAGGCAGGCGCGAAGCAACACTTAAAATAGAATTATCTCTGCCTAAACTGCTTTTTGGCAATAATTTTGACGAGTTGTCGATTGACGACTTTGATCCTGTTACCAAACTATTAAAATCCCGTCTTAAAGATATGGGCGTGATGGTTTGGGAAAAATTTTTACTTAATGCACCAGTGTCAGCTATTCATTATTCTAAAAATATACCTCTAACAGATGGGTCTACACCTCATTACCTTATTAGCAAGATTAATGAAGCAAATATAAAACTTTCACTCGATATAAACCAAACAGACTACCGCAATGATGGACACAGCTACAAATGGCATGCCAACTCATATGAAGTAGCTTTTTACGATAAGATAAAAGACCTCGAAATGGCAAAGAAAAGTGAGAAACGAGCGGTAGAAAGAGATAATGCCTTACAACTTAGCCTTTTTGATACATTTGAGAAAAGAAAACAGCTAGAGGTCTTACGAATGGAAGTACGGCTCAATAAACGGCAGAAAATAAAGCAGTTATTCCGCACGCTTGGCATTCAATCAGAGCTTACTTATAAGAACCTTTTTAGCCCAAGCATTTCTCAACAAGTCTTACTACATTATCTCGATGAAGTTGAAAGTAAACGACTACCGCTATTTGATTACAAACCAACAAGTCCAAAATCCTTATTGGCAGACCTTATTATTAATAATTCTCGCCTTGGACTAAAAAAAACCGTACAGCTCTATGGACTAAAACAAATTTTCAACGATATAACGCCTCGTGAGCTTAGAACTATGTTTAGTGGATACAGTCAAAGGAGTTGGTATAGACTCATTGCAGAGGCAAAAACCGTCAAATTGCCCCCTTCCAAAAGCCCACTTGAAGTAATTCGTGAGCATTTGACCAATTTTGAACCACTAAAACTAGTTGATTTTCAAGATACAATGTTAAATAATGATAAATATAACTAATATGATAGAAGAGCAATATTACTCCATTAAAGAAATCTCCAAAATGCTAAAAGTAGCCTATCTAACTGTTTATAGATGGGTGCAGGCAAAAAAATTACACGCTGTTAAGGCGGGTAAACAACATCGAATATCCAAGCACGACTTAGAGTCTTTTCTATCTGAAAGGAAAAATTAATGAAACTTAATATCTCACAATACGCAAACTTTATCTGGAGCGTGGCTGATCTGCTCCGTGGTGATTATAAGCAATCAGATTATGGCAAAGTTATTTTGCCACTTACTGTGCTTCGTAGACTTGACTGTGACTTGGAGGATACAAAAGAAATAGTTCTAAAACAGTACGGGTCTATCAAGGACAAACAGATTGATGATCCAGATATTCTATTGAACAAGATTGCAGGCAGAAAGTTTCACAATCATAGTCAATTTGATTTCAATAAACTAATTGCTGACCCAAGCAATATCGCCCCAAATCTTCGCAACTATCTAAATGGTTTTTCAAAGGATGCTAGAGATATCATAGAAAACTTTGAGTTTGATAAACAAATTATCAAGCTCGATAAGGCAGATTTGCTCTATCAAGTAGTTAAAAAATTCCAAGAAATTGATCTTAACCCAAAAAAAGTTACTAATTTGGAAATGGGATACATCTTTGAAGAGTTAATTCGGAAGTTCGCCGAATCCTCAAATGAGACGGCAGGAGAACACTTTACCCCAAGAGAAGTCATTCGTTTAATGGTTAACCTACTTTTCACAAACGATAATGAAATTCTATCTAAGAAAAGTATTGTCAAAACAATCTACGACCCAGCTTGTGGAACTGGTGGTATGTTAACCGTTGCAGAAGATTACCTCCAAGAGTTAAACCCAGATGCACGGCTTGAATTATTCGGGCAAGAAATTAATCCCGAGTCTTATGCTATTTGTAAATCAGACATGATGGTTACTGGTCACAATGCAGAGCATATCCGTTTTGGAGATACCCTGCGTGATGATAAACTATCTAATGTACAGTTCGACTATATGCTCTCCAACCCTCCCTTTGGAGTGAAGTGGAATAAAGCTCAAAAAGAAGTTGTTTCCGAACATGAAGATCTTGGTTATGGCGGACGTTTTGGAGCAGGCTTACCAAGCATCAGCGATGGCTCTCTTTTATTCCTTCAAACCATGCTTGCGAAGATGAAGCCGTCTAATGGCGGGAGCAGATTATCAATCGTCTTCAACGGCTCACCTCTGTTTACTGGAAGTGCTGGAAGTGGTCCATCTGACATTCGTAAATGGATCATTGAAAACGACCTTTTAGAAGCGATCATTGCTCTTCCCGATCAACTTTTTTACAACACTGGAATCTCTACCTACATTTGGATCTTAACCAATCGTAAATCAAATGAAAGAAAAGGCAAAATTCAACTAATTAACGCAGTTAATTTCTACAAAAAGATGAGCAAGAGCTTGGGAAACAAACGTCATGAAATTGCCGATGAAGACATAGCCAAGATTGTTGAAATGCATGGTGAGATCAAGTCAGGAAAATTCTCAAAGATTTTTGATAATGAAGATTTTGGATACAATCAGATTGCTATCGAAAGACCTCAAATAGATAAAAATGGAAAAATAATCACTGATAAGGGCGGTAACCCCAAGCCTGATACTAGCCTGAGAGATAGAGAAAATGTGCCACTCAAAGAGGATATTCATGAGTATTTTGAACGTGAGGTAAAACCCCACGTTCCAGATGCCTGGATTGATGAGAGCCAAACCAAAGTTGGGTATGAAATAAACTTCACCAAACACTTTTATGAATATAAGCCCCTCCGTTCACTCGAGGAAATAACGAAAGACATTCTTGAACTTGAAAAAGAAAGTGATGGGTTATTAAAAGAAATACTCTCATGAAGCCATATTCAAAATACAAACAAACTGGCATAACTTGGATTGGAGAAATCCCTCAAGATTGGTATCTAAGCAAACTCAAGTGGCTCATTACTTCTAATGATGGTGGAGTATGGGGAAATGATCCCATGGAAAATGGAACTAGAGTACTAAGGTCTACAGAAATATCCGTCGATGGTAAATGGAATAATTTGAAGGATTCTGCTTATCGTGATCTCTCAGATGCTGAAATAAGAAAAAGTAAAGTAGAAATAGGTGATTTAATTATTACTAAATCAAGCGGAAGCGAATTACATATTGGAAAAACCGCTGTAGTTGATAAGAGAATTACCTCTGAAATAACGTGCTACTCAAACTTTATGCAAAGAATAAGACCAAACACTAAAATGAACAGCCAATTTGGTTATTGGTATTTAAATTCACAAATATCAAGAGTGCAGTATCAAATATTCTCAAATACGACCACAGGGCTGGCAAATTTAAATTCAGACACTATTTCTAATTTATACATTCCAATTTCAGTCGATACAAGTATGCAGAAGAAAATTGCTTCATACCTAAACTATAAGATCTTCCTCATAGACAACCTCATCTCTAAAAACAAACAACTCATCCAGCTCCTTGAAGAAAAAAAACAAGCCACCATCAATCAGGTAGTCACTAAAGGTCTCGATCCTACGGTCAAAATGAAAGACAGTGGCATTGAGTGGATTGGGAAAGTTCCTGAGCATTGGGAAATAAAACCACTTTTTGCAATCTTTTCAAACAACAAAACCAAAAATATTAACCAAAATGAAAAGAATGTATTGTCATTAAGTTATGGAAGAATTATTAAAAGAAATGTTGAAAATAACTTTGGATTACTGCCAAGTTCATTTCAGGGCTATCAAGTAGTAGCTTCGGGATACATTATTTTAAGACTAACTGACCTTCAAAATGATAAAAAAAGTTTGAGAGTTGGAATTTCAAAAGAACATGGAATTATAACCTCAGCATATATTGGGCTTGTCCCAAAAAATCAGCTATCTAATTCCCAATACTATTACTATCTACTTCATTCTTATGATATAGGTAAAGTGCTTTATGGACTTGGAAATGGTGTAAGGCAAACCTTGAATTTCTCTGAATTAAAATGGCTACCATTGTTAAGTCCTTCAGAAGAAGAGCTAGTAAAAATAGCTCAATATCTAGATGGATATGTAGAAAAAATTGAAAACAAGAAAAATACATTAATATCCCAAAACCTCCTGCTTCGAGAATACCGCCAAACACTCATCTCAAGTGCTGTTACTGGAAAAATCGATGTTCGTGATGAACCAATCCCAGAAGAATTTATTAAGGATCAAATACTATGAGCAACATTTATAACGAAGAAACATTCGAATCAAATATCGTCGATAGCTTAATCAACCAATCTGAATATGTTCAAGGCAATGCTAATAATTTCGACCCACAACTTGCTCTTGATACAACCACCCTACTCTCATTCCTATGCGATACCCAGCCAGAAAAATGGCAAATGCTCTCTGATATTCATCAGGATCAGCTTGAAGACAAAATCATTTCTAGATTAGTGCGTGAGCTAGAGAAAAAGGGTATGCTCAAAGTGCTTCGTGAAGGTATTGATGATCATGGTATTCACCTAGATCTTGCTTACTTCAAGCCTGAGTCGTATCTCAACCCTGAAACACTTGAGTTGTACCAAAAAAACATCCTGAGCGTAACTCGCCAAGTTCATTTTAGTGTCAAGAATCCAGATTTAGCAGTTGACTTAGTGCTCTTTCTGAATGGACTTCCTGTAGCTACAGTAGAGCTGAAAAATCCTTTTACAGGACAAGATAAAAGTAATGCTGAAAGACAATTCATCTACACACGAGATACCAACGAAATGTTGTTTCAATTTAAGAAGAGAGCTTTAGTCCACTTTGCCGTTGATCCAAATGAGGTTTCCATGACTACTCACTTAAAAGGTGAGGACACATCCTTTTTACCCTTTAATAAGGGCTACCAAAACGGAGCAGGCAATCCACCTAATGAGCAAGGTTACAAAACTGATTATTTATGGAAGGAAGTTTGGAGCAAAGATAGTTGGATGGATATTTTGCAAAAATTCATTCACTTTGAGCAACAAGAAATTCGAGTTAGTGGAAAAATCAAAACAAAAGAAACAATCATCTTCCCTCGTTATCATCAACTCGATGTAGTCCGCAAGCTTACTCATGATACCAAAGCAAAGGGTGTTGGTAAGAACTACCTAATTCAGCATAGCGCAGGAAGTGGCAAGAGTAATTCCATTGCATGGTTGGCGTATCGCCTTTCAAGTTTGCATGACGATCAAAACGAACCAGTTTTCAAGTCAGTCATAGTAGTCACCGATAGGATTGTCTTGGATAAACAGTTACAAGATACTATCTACCAATTTGATCACAAGCAAGGTGTCGTTAAGAGAATTGATAAAGATTCTAACCAGCTTGCAGATGCACTAAGAGCAGGCGTTAAGATCATAATCACTACGGTACAAAAATTTCCCTTTGTGCTTGATCAAATCGGTGAGTTTCAAGCCAGTAAGTATGCGGTAATTATTGACGAAGCACACAGCTCACAAGGTGGTGAAACTGCCAAACAGATGAAACAAGTGTTGACTGCTAACACTCTCGAGGAAGCAGAAAATGAAGACACTACTGATGATGAAACGGTTGAAGATAATATTCGACAATCCATGACGGCACGAGGCAAGCAAGACAACCTGAGCTTCTACGCTTTCACAGCCACACCCAAAGCCAAAACGCTCGAAGTCTTTGGTGTTTCAAATGTAGAAGGTAAGCCTGTACCCTTTCATCTGTATTCCATGCGACAAGCAATTGAAGAAGGATTTATTCTTGATGTGCTCAAAGGCTACGCCACTTACAAAACATACTTCAGAATTACTAAAAAAATTGAAGACGACCCAGAACTTGATAAGAAAAAAGCCAATCAAGCCATAGCTAGATTCTTGTCTCTGCATCCTCACAATCTTGCTCAAAAAACAGAGGTTATTGAGCAAGATTGT
>Ga0209641_10002765_pt1 | contig 14894 bp, 12 predicted proteins | sample RifCSP16_1_FD_184022 | JGI IMG/M metagenome (GOLD analysis project Ga0209641, IMG submission 184022) | Soil microbial communities from Rifle, Colorado - Rifle CSP2_sed 16_1 (SPAdes) (version 2) | ecosystem: Environmental > Terrestrial > Deep subsurface > Rock core/Sediment | place: Rifle...
TTCAGCGTAATCAGAATGGCGTCAATCTCGCCCGGCAACTCGGAGCCAACGGCGAACGTTTCCAGGATCAGGCGTCAATGCTGGAGGCGCTCCAGGCCGGCCAGGTGGATCTCATCTTCGTCAGCCAGGAAAAGGTACCGGATGCGCTGGCGGAGCAACCTGGCCTCGCAGTAGTCACCGGCAACCTGGGCCGGGACTTCCTCTTGGGGACGGACAACCTGGGGCGGGACATCCTGAGCCGGCTGATGTGGGGAGCGCGCACCGTTCTGGGTGTTGCCCTGATGTCGGCCCTGCTCTCGTCCAGCATCGGGATCAGCCTGGGCCTGATCTCAGGTTTCCTGGGGGGCGCGGTCGACCGCGTGTTGTCGCTTACGATGGACAGCGTGTACTCCTTTCCCGGCTTGCTGTTGGCGGTAGCGATGGCGGCTATGCTCGGGCCGGGCTTGATCAACGTGGCGGTTGCAATATCGGTCATCTACATCCCGACCTTCTTTCGCGTCGTCCGCGGCCAAGTGTTGTCGATCAAGGAAGAGCTGTACGTCGAGGCCGCCCGTAGTATTGGGGCCAGGCCGATCACGATCCTCGCTCGTTACATCTTTCCTAACGTCATCCCGTCAGTGGCTGTGGTGTTCTCATTGAATGTCGCCGATGCGATCCTGACCGAAGCCGGGCTGAGCTTTGTCGGTCTGGGGCTTCCCCCGGATATCCCCGATTGGGGCTACGATTTGAGCAAAGGCCAGTCGTTCCTCGTTGCTGGCCATTGGTGGATGGTCACTTTCCCGGGGGTCCTGATAACATTCGTCGCGATGGGCTTCAGCCTGCTTGGCGAAGGGCTGAGCGAAATCCTCAACCCGCGCCTGGTCAAGAGTTGACTCCTTACGTCAGTGGATAAAGTCCTTTACGGTATCCGAGACCTGGTAGTTGAGTATCGTACCCGGGTCGGCACGCTCTCGCCGGTCGATCATGTGTCGTTCGATATTCAAAGAGGGGAAGTGCTGGGCCTGGTGGGCGAGTCGGGCTGCGGCAAGACGACCCTCGGCAAAGCCCTGATGCGCATGATCGAGGCACCAGGAGTGATCGCTTCAGGCCAGCTTTTGTTCGACGGCGTTGATCTCATGCAGTTGTCCCGCCGCAGGATGCGCGAATTACGCGGCAGCCGCATCAGTATGATCTTCCAGGATCCGATGACCTCGCTCAACCCGGTTCAACGCGTGGTCGATCATATGACCGAGACGATACGGGTGCATCAACCGTCGACCAGTCTGAAGGCCGCCCGAGCCCGGGCGAGCGAACTGGTGGACCGATTGGGAATTCGCCAGTCAAGCTTGGGCGATTACCCGCATCAGCTCTCTGGAGGGATGCGCCAGCGGGTCATGATCGGGCTGGCGCTGGCACTTCGAGCTGATCTCGTCATCGCCGACGAGGCGACGACGTCGCTGGATGTCCTTGTCGAAGCCCAGTTTCTGGATTTGCTGCGTGAGCTTCAAGCGGAGTTCGAGCTGACGATCGTTCTTATCACGCATAACATCGGAATTGTCGCCGAGCTCGCCGATCGTGTGGCCGTGATGTATGCCGGTCAACTGGTCGAGATGGCGGAAGTGCACGACTTGTTCCGCGACCCAAAGCATCCCTATACTCAAGGGCTGCTGCGGGCTGTACCGAACATCCGGCTGGGGCGGGACGATCTTTACAAGATGCCCGGTTCGCCCCCGAACCTGATCGCTCCACCCGCGCTGCCCGCAGGTCATGGACATCTGCCGCGTGCGCGATCCGGCCTTTGAGCTCGTGACCCCGGGGCGGAGAGTCCACTGTTGGCTCTATCAAGATCAACCGGAGATCGTCAGCGAAAAAGTACAGGCCCGGCTTTGAACGCTCCTGAAGGCGCGGGAACTCCCTCGCAAAGGCAACCGCTTGTTGAAGTCCGGGATCTGAGGAAATGGTTCCCTGTCCAGCAGGGCGTCCTCGATCAAATCCTGGCGGGAGGCGGCGAGCACGTACGCGCTGTGGACGGGGTTTCTTTCCACATCGATCGTGGAGAAGTCCTGGGGCTGGCCGGTGAGAGCGGCAGCGGGAAGACGACGATCGGGCGTTTGGTGTTGCGGCTGCTGGAACCGACCGACGGGAAGATCATCTTCGATGGACTGGACATCACACACCTCAAAGGGGAACCACTGCGAGAACTGCGCGCAAGGATGCAAGTCGTCTTTCAAGATCCCTTTGCTTCGATGAATCCTCGTATGAAGGTCGGGGACCAGATCGGCCATCCGCACAGGATCCTCTTTGGCACGAACCGTGCCGAAAGCCGGACGATCGTTGAGAAGATGATGGAGCAGGTCGGATTGACCCCGGCCAGCCAGATCTACGAGCGCTACCCGCACCAGCTTTCCGGCGGCATGCGGCAGCGGGCGGTGCTGGCCCGGGCGCTGGTGCCCCACCCCGACCTGGTCGTGGCGGATGAGCCCATCGCCATGGCAGATGTCAGTGTGCGGGCGTTGCTCCTGGATCTGATGGTCAGGTTGAAGAATGAACTGCGGCTGACTTACCTGTTCATCACGCATGATCTGGCGACGGCCAAATACATTTGTGATAGGATCGGCATCCTCTACCTGGGACGAATGGCGGAGATCGGGCCGCTGCCGATGGTGTATTCCAGGCCGCTTCATCCCTACACGCAGGCCCTCCTGAGCGCGGTCCCCGTCGCCGACCCGAATTCGCGTCGACAAGGGACGATCCCAAAGGGCGAGATCCCCAACCCGATCAATCCACCCTCGGGCTGCCGTTTCCACCCTCGCTGCCCGATCGCAAAAGCTAACTGCGCCGTTGATGAGCCTGAGCTTCGGGTGCTCGAGCCAGGCCACGCGGTGGCGTGTCACTACGCCGAGCAGTTCCTCTAACCACTCCTCTTCCCTTCCCTGGTCCGACCGGCCCGGTTGCACACGGCGACCGTTAGACCGCAGAGAATCGGTCAGCAAGCCATGAGCTTGCGAATGAATCCTGGCGACACGGGGACTCCCGTCCCTTCCCCTAAACTGCTTGTGGACGAACCAGCATGGGCCCCCGCCCCCTTGCTCCCCCTCCCTCGGCCTGATACGCGACTTCTCTACCCCGGATTCTCTGCCGGGGGAGGGGAGAGTGCTTTTTCAAGGGTGAGTGGGCAGCTCCGCCGCCCACTCACCCTTGAAAAAGCAGTTCATCGCGGGAGAGTGAGGCCTTAATGGAAGGCCTTAATGCGCGTGGATCTGTCGGCGGCAGAGTGAGCAGAGGGTGAGGTCAGCGCCCGGCTCAGCCCGAAGCTGAATCGGCTGTTAGGCCTCCGCCAAGACAAACAGGGACAAACCACTCATTTCGTTCGCGAGCCTTATGCGTTAGGGAAAGGCGGCCTGGGTGTTCCCGGTCTGGCAGACCGACTCGTGTGGGGCGAGTGCACGTCTTCGATTGGACAATTACTCAGCCAGAAGCGGACGTGAAAGGCGTACCGATGGCAGCCTCTTCGAAGGCCGATTTCAACAACCGAACGCCGATATCTTGAGCCTCGGTCGCACTTGTTTGGCGCGTGTCAATCCAGTAGTACGCGGTGAACTGGATTGTCGTCCACCCGAAGGCTGAGAAGACAACCTGTGGAGCGGGTTTCTCGAGGATGCCGGGGATCTTGCGGATGCCTTCCAAGGCGACGCGGGCGACTTTGTCGAGATCTGCGTCGTAAGCCACGCCCAGAGAGATCTCGATCCGTCTCTCGATGGATCGAGTGTAGTTGACGACCGAACTCAGAAAGACATTGGCATTGGGGATCAGCACGTACCGTCCGTCGTGCGTCCGCAGCTCCGTCGTACGCAGGGAGATGTCCGTGACTACCCCGGCGAAATCGGCGACTTCAACCGTATCACCGATCTGAAGAGGTTGTTGCAGTAGAAGTAGAATCCCCGCGATAAGATTCTTGGTGACATCCTGGAGCGCGAAACCGATCGTCAGGCCGACGACTCCCAGCCCGGCGATCAGGCTGGAGAAGCGCCCCGGGGCGAGCTGTTCGACGGCCAGGATGACTCCGAGCGCAAGGATGCCCACCCGTGCGATCAAGCGGAGCAGGACCGTGAGCTCGCGGTCGACCTTGCGCCGCTGGAGTGCCTGCTGAAGCCCCTTCGTCGCCCATACCGCCAGCAGCCAGGCGATGATGAGGATCACCAGGCTGACTGCCAGACGGGGGAGAAACGTAAGGATGTCCGCCCAGAGTGAGGACAGACTCGAATCGGTCGGCAGCATGAAGTCTCCTGAACTCGATAAGGAACGTCGAGTTGATCATAGCACACGCGCTCCGCTCATTTCGGTCCTTATGCCATGTTACAACGCCCAGGAAACGATCGACGAGGCGATCAAATCTATCGTCAGTCAGACATTCGCTCTCTGGGAGCTCGTGATCGTGGATGATGGGTCCACCGATGGGAGCTGCGACAGGGTGACCGCCTGGGCTGCCAGAGATGCCCGGATTCGGCTCATCCGTCAGGACCATGCCGGGATTGTGACGGCTCTCAACACCGGTTGGCGCGCCTGCCTGTCACCGCTCATCGCCAGGATGGACGCCGATGATCGATCTCATCCTGAGCGGTTCGCCAAACAGGCGGCGCGCATGGATGCCGACCCCGACCTCGCCGTCGTGAGTTGTATGGTAGAGGCCTTCCCCGTCGACCAGGTGCGCGAAGGTTTCCGGCTATACCTCGAGTGGTTGAACGGATTGGTTTCGGCGGATGACATTCGCCGGGAGATGTTCGTCGAGGCGCCTGTGGCACACCCATCCACCATAATCCGCAATTCGTGGTTGGATCGTCTGGGGGGCTACGAGGATCATGGCTGGCCGGAGGACTATGATCTTTGGCTCAGGCTCCATCTCGCCGGAGCGCGCTTCGTCAAGGTCCCGCAGGCGCTTTTTTCGTGGCGCGAGCATCCGGTACGGCTCACCCGCACCGACAGTCGCTATTCAGTCGAGAACTTTCTGAGGGCGAAATCGCACTACCTTGTGCGGGGGCCGCTGCGCGACCGGCGGTCGGTGATCGTTTGGGGCGCGGGCCAGATGGGGCGTCGGCTCTCCAAGCACCTGGTCCGCGAAGGCGCGCCTCTGGTCGGCTTTATTGATGTCGATCCGAAGAAGATCGGTCGCCAGCAGCGCGGCCTGCCGGTGATCGCCCCGGCCGGCCTATCCCGGCTCTGGAAGTCGGTCGATCGACCGATCCTTCTGGCGGCTGTCGGGGCGAGAGGTGCGCGAAAGCTCATTCGCCAGCAACTGACCGGGATGGGGCTCCGCGAGGGTCAGGACTGGCTCGCCGTCGCTTGAGTCGGGTGTGGGACTGGCCGCAGGGGACTAAGCCCCGGGGGGCTTGATTCTCCGCCAGGCGTGTCCTGAGAAGCTCAGGCCTGCTAAGGCTTCCATTGCTCGGCCAGCAATGGGCAGCCATCCGGGTCCGCCGAGGACCGGCCCCAAAGCCGTCGCCAGGACGCCGGTATTGAGCAGCCCAAGTGCGATCCATGCCAGAGGCTCGTTCCCGCGCGACTGCCCCTGGTCAAACCGGGGCAGGATCCAGAATCCCATCCCGATGACAAGCTGGAGTGTCCAGCCCATCAGCAAGAATTCGATGTGTGCCGGCAGCCAACGCCAGACGGCCGGCCATACCCCGAGCCCCTTGTTGATGAGGATCATTGCTCCGAGTGTGAAACCGAGCCCCAGATGGAGCAGGGCAGCCCGGATCGCCCAGCGGCTCAGTCGCGGCATTCAGCGCTCCTTGACTCGCGGCCATGTCGAGACGACAAAAGCCATCCCGGCGATCCACTGCAGAAAGGCCGAGAGGGCTAACGCCACTCCCCAACCGGTGGATCCGGTCAGGGAGGCCATGGGTTCCCCCACGGCTCGAAGAAGAAGACCGACGTTGAGCGCAACGTAGGTGCCCCAGGCCACCTGGGCGTTTCCGCGCGGGTTCTCACGGGACATCTTTGGGAACATCCAGTAGACGACGCCGAAGATGAGCTCACTCACCCAGCCGACCATGAACAAGTGGAAGAAAACCGGCGAGAGGGCGCCGATCTCTGATGGCAGGCCAAGTGCGGACCTCCCCGCAAGAAGGCCTCCGATGACAAGGGCGACAATGAGATAGAGTAAGGAGGTCTTGATGTACCAACGCGTCAGGGCAGGCATGGCTTCCCGGGGCTAGTCTCCCTCCGGAGCTTTCAGAAGCAGCAGGAGCATGCTCACTGCGGTCTCGGCCCGGACGCTGTGGACCAGGTTGGCCGTCATGTAGACCCAGGAGCCGGCCGTGGCCCGCTTTGTGTCGTCCCCCAGCGTAAGCAGGGCCTCGCCATCGAGGAAGTGGAGAATCGCGGGTCGGGAGGCGGTGTGTTCGCTGAGCTCCTGGCCGGGGGCAAATGTGAAAGCTGTCACTTTCACCAGGTCGTCCACGTAGATCGTCCTGCTCAAGATGCTGTCCGGCGGCACGTCCGGCGCGGCCGATCGAACGTCGGGGATGAAGACGTATGGCTTGGGCGGGGTCGACTTGTCCAATCTCATGTCCCTTCTTGGTCAGAGGCGGGATCCTCCTCTCATATTATCAGACCCCCTCTGCCCACGACCCCTGGAGGCCGTGACTTCCGGTATCGCTTGGGGTTAACCTGGGAAAGTATGACTCGATCTGTCACCCGGAAGGCCGACCCCCACTCGTGACTTCAGGTGTCGTTTGCCTGTGCGTTATTCTCTGCCGGGCCGCGCTTCGCGGACCCTCGATCAAGGCGTCCTTGGGTCCAGACTCTGTCACTCCTGCTCCTTCCAGGGAGCAGTTTTCTTCCCGGCGGAAAGGAGGTGGGCCGAGGCAACGCTTGACCTTTGCGAAAGGGCAAACCTGAATCGGCCTCTCACAGAGGCCATCACTCGTTTCTGGAGGAAGCTGCAATGAATGCTGGACCAAAAGTCCATGGTTATCTCCCTAATGACTCACCCCCACTAGGCCAACTAATCCTGCTCGGATTCCAGCACGTCTTGACGATGTTCCCGGCAACGGTTTTCGTTGCGGCCTTTACCGGGTTCCACGTCGGCACCGTGCTTCTGGCCTCGGGTGTCTCGACGATCGTCGCTCTGACTCTGGCACGACGCGGCATCGGATCGTTTATCCCGCTCTTTTACGGCTCGAGCTTCAGCTACATCGCCGCGTACCTGGGGATCGTGGCCACGATGACCGGTGGTTTGCCTGCATTCGGACAGCCGGTCCCGGATGAAGTCCTAAGCACGATGCAAGCCGGCATCGTAGTAACCGGAATCCTGAACATCATCGTCGGTTTCGTCGTGCGGGCCGTCGGGAAAGCGGCCGTCGACAAGGTCTTGCCGCCTGTGGTGACCGGATCCGTCGCTGCGATCATCGGTTTTGGGTTGGCTTTCGCCGCCCTCGATCTGGCGAACGCCAATTGGCTCGTGGCGATCGTCACCCTCGTTGTGACGATCCTGCTCTCGGTCTACATGCAGAACCGAGGTTTCATCGGTATGCTGCCAGTGTTATTGGGAGCGATCATCGGGTATCTTTTCTCGGCCGTGGTCGATCCCGGATCGGTTAACCTCACCAGCGTTGCCGCGGCCCCCTTGCTGCAGGTGCCTCACTTCACCTTCCCCTCGTTCTCGGGACCCCTGGTGTTCACCGCGATCGCCAGCATCTCGATCATGGCCATCGCTACGATCCCCGAGTCGACGGCGCACCTGTATCAAATCAGTCTGTATGTCGACCGCTTCGCTGAGGAAGCCGGGCGGGAGAAGTACGGACTTGAGAACTACATCGGCTTCAACCTGATCCTGGACGGGATAGGCGACTTCATCAACGGACTGGTCGGAGCGACGGCCGGGACCAACTACGGGGAGAACAACTCTCTGATGGTCATCACCCGGAACTACTCCGGGCCGGCGATCATGGCCGCAGGCGTGATCGCCATTCTGCTCGGCTTCGTGGGCAAGCTCGCCGCCATCGTGGGAACGGTACCTCTGGCGGTCAGCGGTGGCCTGGCCGTGTACCTGTTCGGCGTGATCGGCATGCAGGGCTTCGCTCTGATGCAGGAGCACAAGGTCAGCATGTTCGATCCGCGCAATCTTGCGGTCGGGGCAGTCATCATGGTTGTCGGCATCGGAGGCAACATAGGATTCCCGGGCGGCTTCTTGCCGGTCTCGATCCCGGTCGTGTTCCCCAGCGGATTGCCGGCCATCGCCACGGCTTCTGTCCTCGGCATCGTGCTGAATGCCATCTTCCTGGTCTTCGCACCGCCGCAGGTCGGGAAGGTGGTTGCAGCCGCTTCCGCGGCCGACTGACCGGAAGCGAGAACGATCGACCTACAGTTAGTTGAATTGACCCGCGGGAGCCGGTGCGTATGCACCGGCTCCCGGATTTCCTGATGCAGGTGATGCCCTGGTATAGCAGAAGGCGCAAGCGGGACCTGAGAGGCAGGCCGGGCTGAGCCCCTCGCGTCGTGGTCCGGCGAAGCCGCCTTACACTCACCTTTCACTTAACCCAGTCGACCCGGGATTCCGGCATAATGGGCCCACACGGATCGAGTCAAGGTTCGAGCCGGAAAGGACGACGGCATGGCACTGGGTGATGTTCTCGGGTATGGGGTGATCACGCTGCTCTTGGGCGGTCTTGGGTGGGGTTTCGTCGATCTTCTGATCCGGATCGCCAGAGAGCCCATACGGAAGTCGAGCGCAAGCATCTTCCCGCTGCTTCCGTTCCCCTTCATGCCACCCGCCGAGTCCCGCGAGGGGGAGCCCGAGGAGCACAGGAGCGGCCAGCTCGAGCTTCAGCCCGTGCCGGTCAAAAACCGCAGACAGGGCCGGTAGTTCGGCAGGATCCGGTTCCACAACGATCGCGGTTGTACGTCAGTGGGGTTGGCAGAAGGCGCAGGCCAGCCCCGAAGCTGTTAAAGCGGGGGGATCAACTTGCATGCCCCCAAGATCGGGCTCAGGCCGAGCGCCACCGCCCTCGATCCGCAGGTGCGAGATGGATCGGCGAGGGATCCCCTTGGAGGACGGCCCGGGTAAGAGAGATCTCCCTCGATTCAGTCTGGTTGTATGGTGCCGGTCGCTGATCGTAGGTGTTCGGGGGGTTACGCTGCTGGAGGAGTGTTGTGCCCCAGATGGAACGATGCGAATCCAGCCAATGCGTCTGCGCCCGAGGTGTGACCTAATTCGATCAGATTCTGGCACGCTCGGTCGACCATGCCGCTGTTGAAAGACAGGATCGAGTCCACGAGTTCATGCCAGGCCTGTATCGCCTGGCCGTCGGAGGCTGCCGACAACCAGGCGTTGGAGATCGTGTTAGTCCTACCCGCGCTGGCGCGGTAGATGAAGTTGGATCTGGCCTTCGCTTTAGCGGTGGGCAGGGCCGACTGGATCCCAAACATCACGCCAATGAGGAAATCATCGCCGGACGGTGTCAAGCCGGGCCCCATGCCTGCGAGCGCAGCGCTCGCCGCGGCCACATCGTTCAACTTGCCCTCGGCCAAAGTCTGACACAGCCGGAGGCAGGCTGTGGCCGCCGCCGCACGCGGCATGTCCCGGAGCCGGCTGCGATGCGCGTCTGGGCCGGCAGAGTGCGTGCTAAGAAGATCTAAGACACAGGCCAGACTCTCGGGTGGGGCTGAGGTACGCAGCCGGTTAAGGAGCACCGGGAGGAATTCGAAGCGCCAGGGGACTGTGACGAGTGCGGACCAGTCAGGCCGGGGGTTCCAGCTGACCGCCGAGGACAGGTCGAGGATTCTGCCACCCATGGAAACTCGCGTTTCCCCTTCGAGCGCGATTCTCAGAGGATCCGGCTGGTCGGCGTACCAAGCTCGGGCGGGTATTGCGTCGACTTGGATCGAGAACGGCCCCATGTGGATTTGGCCTTCGATCAATGACAGGAGTTTTCCAGCCGAATCGACGAAGTTGACCGCGTGCCTGTGCGATGAAAGGATCTTCCAGGTGGAGCCGGCGCGCAGGGCCTCGATCGCCCCGGGCGCGACCCTGATGGCACGCAGGAGATAACCCGTCTGAGGAGGGATCGCCCACTCGCGCTCTATCTGCATATGTAACGCGGGCGGGGCCAACCGGCGACGACTTTCAATCATTCGAAGCCCCCACCCTGGCTCTGGCTTCTCGGACCAGCTCCCACAGTCGGCTTGGGCTGAGCGGGATTTCGAGGATCTCCAGCCCTTCGATTTGGAGTGCATCCTCGATGGCCTGGGCGAAGAGCGCCCCGACGGGAATTGCGCCGGCTTCACCGGCGCCCTTGATCCCCAACGGGTTCAAGGGCGAAGGCGTTTCTTCGTGCCCGACATCGATCAGTGGCACGTCGAGCGCCGTCGGCAGCAGATAATCCATGAATGAACCATTGAGCAACTGCCCGTTGTCGTCATAAATCAGCTGCTCGAACCAGGCGTTCCCAATTCCCTGGGCCACGCCGCCGTGAACCTGTCCCTCCAGAATCATGGGATTGATCACGCGTCCACAGTCGTGAACCACGACAACCCTCTCAATACTCAGCTCCATCGTCTCGGGGTCGATCTCGACGATCATCGTATGAACCCCGCTCGCCGTCGCGCCGCGACTGGGGCCGAAATAGTTCGTCGCTTCGAGGCCGGGCTCGGAGCCGGGCTTGACCGCGCCCCGCAGAGGGTTAGCCTTCGAAGCCAGCTTCCCTAGATCGATTGCCTGCTGCGGATCCCCTTTGACCCTCACCTGACCACCGACCAGTTCGAGTTGGTCCTGCGTGGCGTCAAGCTCGTCCGCGGCCATCTTGAGGATCTTCGCCCGTACGTCCTTGGCCGCCTCGTTGATCGCATTCCCAGCCACGACTGCGCCGCGGCTGGCAAAGGTCCCCGTCCCCCAATGGAATTGATCGGTATCACCGGTGATGATGTTCACATCGGAGGCATCCACGCCAAGCTGGTCGGCCACGATCTGGGCGAAGCTGGTGAAGTGACCCTGGCCCTGGGTCCCAACGCCGGTGGCCACCGAGACTTTGCCGCTGGGTTGGACCTGAACGCGGGCGCCCTCGTAGGGGCCGATGCCCGTGCCCTCGACGTACGCCACCAACCCAATGCCGACGTGCTTCCCCTCCTGACGGCGTTTCGGCTGCCTGGTCCGGACGAAGTCCTGGTATCCGATAAGATCCATCGCCGAATCGAGGAGTGGCTCGTAGTTGCCGCTGTCATAGACCAACGGGGCGAAGTCCTGGTAGATGATCTGATTGTCGTGCGGGAAAGAATCGGGTGGGAGGAAGTTGCGGCGGCGTATTTCGATCCGGTCGATCCCCAACTCGCGCGCTGCCAGGTCCAGCAGACGTTCAATGACGAAGACGCCGTGCTGCCGACCGGCCCCGCGGTAGGGCGTGACGATCGTCTTGTTGGTAAAGACCGCCGTGAATTCGCTGTAGTAGTGGGGGATGTTATACGGCCCGAGGAGCGTGCACTGGCTGTTGATGGGGACCGTCAAACCGTAGGGGTCGTACGCCCCGGTGTCATGCAAGAATTCATCACGGACACCGAGGATCTTGCCGTCCTTGGTTAGCGCAATTTCGGCGTTGTGGATCTGCTCCCGCTCCTGGGTCGTGGCGACGAAATTCTCCGACCGATCCTCGATCCACTTCAATGGCCGGCCGATCTGCATCGCAAGCCATGGGATCAACATCTCCTCCGGGTAGAACATCATGATCTTCGGGCCGAAGCCGCCGCCGATGAAGGGTGCGATGACGTGGATCTGGTGCTCCCCCAGCCCGAGCATGTCGGCCAAGCCGTTCCGGATGGGAATCGGAGCCTGGGTCGTGTCCCACACGGTCAGTCGGGCGGAGCGCGGGTCCCAATGGGCGACAAGGCCGCGGTTTTCCATCGCCGCGGCAGTGCCGTGATCATAGCGCAGGCGTCGCTTCAGAATGAGGTCGGCGTCCTTGCGCGCCTCGATGTACGCCCCTCGGTGCTGGATGACATGCGCGGCGACGTTCGAGTCGAGGTCGTCATGGACGAGCGCCGAACCCGGTTGCAGGGCTTTCTCGAGATCAACGACGGCCGGCAGAGGCTCGAACGCGGCAACGATGTCGCTCAGTGCGTCCTCGGCCACGTAGCGACTCTCGGCGACGACCGCCGCGATCGGTTCCCCCACGTGGCGTACCTTGTCCCTGGCCAGAATGGGCTGTGTTCGCTTATTAAATACGATGTCCTTGATCGGCGGAGGATCCACCAGAAGCGGGCCAGTGCGCCAGTACGAGCCGATTTCGGCCGCACCATACGCGGCCACGACACCCGGCCGCTTTAAGGCTGCCGACAGGTCGATGGCATTGATGCGCGCGTGGGCGTAGGGGCTGCGCAAGAAAGCCACGTGCAGCATTTCGGGCAGGTGCACGTCATCGACGAAGAGAGCCTGGCCAGTCAGCAGCCTCGGGTCCTCATTCCTCTTCACTCGCCGACCGATAAACGGAGTCGCCATTTTTCATATCCTTTTCATTGGTTCGAATGTCAGGGCCGATTGATCCCGCCATCCCCGGACAGGAATACCCGGCCTGGTGGCATATTCCACCTCACCCCCCTTCCCCCCTCTCCGCCTTGGTGCCCAACAACCCGCACGGCGCTGTAAGGCGGAGAGGGGGGTGAAACTCTTAGGGAGATAGGGGCAGCGGAGCTGCCCCTATCTCCCTAAGATAACCCTCCCCTCCCCCGGCCAACCCCGACGCGAATGCATGTTCCGTCAAAGCCGGGGGAGGGGGATCAAGGGGGTGGGGGCTGAGAAGGCGGAACGACGGAAATGAGCCATCAGTCTTCAAGAAACGCCACAGCCCGGCAGAAAGCGGCCTCGCCGCCCTTGAACTTCCAAGGGAACGCGCCGAGGATCAGCCTGCGGTTCTGCAGCTCGGGCGCGCTGATCTCCCCACCCATGTTCTCCACGTGAACGCAATCGTGAGGGAACAGGGCGTTGTGGGTCAGCTGATAGGCCATCTCGGGGAAGAGCTCATCCATCTTGTCGGCGCCGAATTTGGCTTCGGCCTGTCGGCGAACCTTGGCCCAGTGCTCCAGACCACCTTTGCCCAGGAAGCGGCCGATGGGCAGGTTCATCGGATGGTCCGTCGACACCATGTCCACTCCCCACAGGTGGATTTTCTTCGCCAGCAACCATTCGACGATCTCGAAATGCGGTCCTGGGTGGCGGTGGATGTACTTCTCCTCGTCTGCATCGGATCCGAACTGGGCGTACTCATGCCACCCGGTGTGGATGAAAAGGATGTCGCCCTCTTTGACCTCGACCCTGTCCTCGATCATCTTCGGTGTGAAGAGAGCCAACTCGTCGAGCTCGTCGCTCAGATCGACGATCACTCCTTCCCCATACAGCCACTGCAACGGGAGCTCGTCGATCGTCTTACCCTTTGTCACGAAGTGCCGCGGCGCATCGAGGTGCGTTCCCATGTGATTAGAAGTCATGATGTACTGCGCGTTGACGCCCTGCTCGGCCTTGCGCTTGATGTACTTCACCTCGAAGGGCGGATAGAAAGGCCAAAAAGGTGCATCTTGATTGAGTGGCTGAGAGAGATCGTAGATCTTCATGCGAGGCTCCTGTCGTCGGTTGTGTTGTCGCGCGTATCGCCGGACGTTTGGCGTGTGAGTCTCATACGAACTTGTTTCCTGCTAAAGCGCGTAGCGTTCGGCGAAGGCGATCAATGCATTCTCAAAGATTTCTTTCGGGGGGCGGACGAGGCCGGCGCCGACCTGTCCGATCCCCGGTTCCTTATGGGCGATACCGGTGTTGATCCTGGGGGTTATGCCCAGTTCCACGACCTTGCGGATGTCGATCCCGGTGGGCGTGCCGCGAAAATCAAGCGCCGGGATTGTGAACTGCTTGTGTTCGGCGGTCGTGATCTCGTACATCTCAAGGGTTGTGCTGAGCGCGTCCTTCGGTGTCCCGCTCACGAACGAGACGATCGCCGGGGCGGCAGCCATGGCGAAACCGCCGATCCCGGCGGTCTCGGTTATCGTGCTGTCGCCGATGTCGGCGTTGGCGTCGGAGCTCGAGAAGCCGCTGAAGTACAGCCCGTCCGGGATCTGGGCCGGTGCGGTGAACCAATCATCGCCGAGCCCGCTCACGCGGATTCCGAAGTCGGTCCCGTTACGCGCCATGACTGTGACAATGGTGCTGCCCTCGACGCCATGGGCAGCATCGGCCATCGCCTTGCAGGCGGCCATCACGGGGTTGAGAACGCTGAGCGCGTTGTCGCCCAAAAAGCGCAGGATCCGCGATTCGAGGCCGGCGTCCTCGGTGGCTTCGGCGATCCAGGGCGCGAGTAGCTTGAGATAGAGCAGCGACCCCGCCTTGTTCCGATTGTGCCCTTCGTCGCCCATATGCAGTGCTTCGGCCAGAAGGGCCCGCAGGTCGAGCCCGCCGCTCCGATCGAGCGCCTGCGCCAGGACCGGGCCCATCTCCTCGTTCATCCAGCGCAGCTTGTCCAACACTTCCGGGCTGTAGGCTCCGTAGCGAAGCACTTTGCCGTAGCCTTCGTTGAGGTTCGAATATGCCCGGTTGCCGTGGGTAATGTTCTCGACGGTGTAGACTGCCATCGAGGCCGAGATCACCCCGGCCATCGGACCGGCCGCGCCGTAGTGATGGCATGGCGCGAAGGTCACCTCGCTGGAGGCGGCCATCTCGGCCGCCCGCTTCTCATCCTTCGCAAGTCCCTCGAAGAGCAACGCGCCGATGACCGCTCCGCGGAGCGGTCCGGACATACGATCCCATTCAATCGGAGGACCTGCGTGCAAGATCAGGTTCGCCTGCATGCCGGGGATGACGTCAGCCGCGGTTCCCAGGCCTTTGAGCATGGGCCGGGCCGACATCATCCGTTCTACGGCCTGGGTGTTTGCAGCATCGATAT
>Ga0209641_10002769_pt1 | contig 14885 bp, 12 predicted proteins | sample RifCSP16_1_FD_184022 | JGI IMG/M metagenome (GOLD analysis project Ga0209641, IMG submission 184022) | Soil microbial communities from Rifle, Colorado - Rifle CSP2_sed 16_1 (SPAdes) (version 2) | ecosystem: Environmental > Terrestrial > Deep subsurface > Rock core/Sediment | place: Rifle...
ATCCTCTCCCCGCCGGCCCCCTGCGGGCTCCGGCTGGTCGGCAAGCCCACCTCCGCCGTGCCGGGACTGGCCTTTCCACTGCCGATGTTCGCGCCTCAGATCGACATCCGGGCCCCGAGGAGCGACCCAGGGCAATTGTCGGACGTTGGCGCGAGTATCTGCTTCTCGCTCCAGGGTTGCGAGCTTCCGGGGAGTTTTGACTGCATGCTGCCGCCTGAGGTTGAGGCGCTGAGCAGCCCCTTCGAGGATTCCTAAGGCCGCACGTCTCCTCCTCAAGGGAGAAATCACATCACGCCTTGGCACCAGGACTTCCCGGTCTTGATGCCCTACCGGGGAAGGGTGACCTGCCCCGGAGACCACGCGGTAATCGTGGTCGACCCGAAGGCGGAGTTTGGACCTCTGGCTCAGCAGGCGGGCGGTGAGGCGGTGCCGCTTGCGACCTTCCCGACCTGCTTTCGGCTTCGCCTGCATGGGATCTTCAAGCCACCGCTTGATCCCGACCGTGTCGCTGTGCCCCCCCTCCCGGCGTTGGCCTCACCCCCTTCGGAGCCGGGTCATGCAAATCTAGTCGGTGTGTTCCAGCAAATACTCGTATGCAGACAGGGCCGCTTTGGCGCCCTCCCCCACGGAGATCAAGACCTGCTCGGAGAACACGTTCGTCACATCGCCGGCGGCGAAGATCGCCTCGGCGGTGGTCCGACTGCCGAGGGCATTGCGACCCAGGGCCGAGGCCGGTTTGATGGCCTCAATGTGCAGTTCCATATTGGAAGTAGACCGTCTTCGTACGAGTATAGAACTCAATAGCCGCCTGGCCTTGCTCCTTGAAAGTATTCGCACTCGACCGCTTGAACCCGCCAAACGGGGCATGCGGGGCAGTGCCCGTTGTGGCCTGGTTGACTTTCACGATCCCCACCTCAATCCGGTTGGCGAATTCGAAAGCCTTGTCGAGCCTGTTCGTTACTATCCCCGCCGTCAGGCCGTAAGCTATTTGATTCGCCAACTCGATCGCATGATCGAAATCCCGGGCGCGAAGTACAGAGATGACTGGGCCGAAGATCTCCTCCTGCGCGATCCTCATGTCTGGGTCGACGTCATCGAAGACTGTCGGCAGAACATAGTAACCCTCATCTGGGCCCGCTTGCCCGCCGGTCAGCAACTTGGCACCTTCCCCCTTACCCGTTTCCACATAGGCAAGGACTGTCGCCTTTTGTTCGGCGCTGGCGAGGGGACCCATCGTCGTTGCTTCATCCATCCCATCTCCAATGACGATCATTTCAGCCGCCGCGGTCAGCTTGGCGACAAACGCGTCGGCGACGGATTCTTCGACAATTACTCTGCTTGTGGCGGTGCACGCTTGCCCGCTCAGGCCAAAGCCTCCTCTAATCGTCAGTGCCACCGCTGTGTCAAGGTTCGAGTCTCGCAGGACAACCAGTGCGTTCTTTCCACCCATTTCGCATTGCACGCGCTTCATTCGGTCATTCATCTGTCCTGAAACCGTCTTGCCGACCTCGTAAGAGCCGGTGAAGCTTATGCCCTTGACTTCTTCATCGGAGATCAGGGTCTGTCCCACGCTGGTCCCCGAGCCAGTGATGTAATTCAGCACGCCATCGGGCAAGCCTGCTTCTTGGAGCACTTGTGTGAGAAGCAGGCCCACTTGGGGTGCGAGGGAGGCGGGTTTGAAGACAAGGGTGTTGCCGAAGACAAGCGCCGGCGCGATCTTCCAGGCGGGGATAAGAGCTGGGAAGTTCCACGGGGTGACAATTCCAACAACACCCAGCGGCTCGCGCAACGTGAAGATTGACTCGCCCTGGGTGAGACCCGGTAGGACCTGACCGGCCGTGCGCCACCCTTCTCCGGCAAAGTAGCGAAAGATGTCCGGTATGCGGCCGACCTCCCCGCGCGATTCTTTCAGGGTCTTCCCCTCTTCGCGTGTCAGCGTGACCGCCATTTCCTCGAGCTTGCCTTCGAGGATCCGGCTTGCCTTCTCCAGAATCTCACCTCGCCTAGGTCCCGGCGTTGATGCCCACCCGGAAAGCGCATTGGCCGCTGCACGGATGGCCTCTTTCACATCGGAGGTTGAGGCAGATGGGAACCTCCCGAGGATTTGATCAGGATGGGCAGGGTTCGAATTCTCGAAGTAGGTTCCTCCCGAAGGTTCAACCCATTTGCCGTCAATGAGATTCTTCCAGGAATCCATGGAATACCTCCCTCGAAGCGAATGGCCTGTGCATGACTGACTTCAGGCGGATCTCCTGCGGCGACCTTGGCGATTGACTGTGCTGGGCCACGCGTGGACATGTCGCCTGAGGCAGATTCGGCTCACGCTTCCAGGTTTCATCCGGCTGCTTCCTCGCCCTCACGCGTGCAGCGTCGTACAGCCGCCGCAATTCATCGCATCCGGTAGCCATGACCAGTCCCGGGTTGCGGGCGAAGGTCGCGTTGCGCAGGTACGCAGGGTTGCGTCGAATCTGAGCCGCGTGACCAGACCATTCATGCGAGGCCGTCGCCTGACAAGGGAGAATCATGATGGCCCTTCGTGGCAACAATTGCGGGGTCGCCTGTCGACGTGCTCACCTCGGCCGGGTGCGATGGAGCTACGATCCGGGACGCCTTCCTCTGCCTCTGTCGGTGACTCAACCCAACTCGGCTTCCGCCCCTTTCACCTCGCGATCCTTGGCCTTTAGCGCCTCGAGGATGCGCTGAGGGGTTATAGGCAAGCTGGTAAATCGAACACCAATCGCGTCATAGACCGCGTTGGCGATCGCCGGGGCCACGGGGACAATAGATACCTCTGCAATCGACTTGGCGCCGAAGGGGCCATTGGGGTCCGGCTTGCCGACGAAGTGGACCTCGATCTCCGGGTAGTCCATCGCAGTCGGCACACGGTAATTCGTGAAGTTCGGGTTCTGTATGCGCCCGTCCTTGAAGACGCACTGCTCACTCAGCGCCATCCCCATGCCCTGGAGGATTCCTCCCTCAACCTGCCCTTCGGCAAACATGGGGTTTATCACCTGCCCTGAGTCGTGAGCGGCGACCATCCTGACCAGGCTAATCAAGCCCGTTTCGAGATCAATCTCCACTTCAGCGATGTGGGCCGCGTAGGAATATCCGAGTGAGACGTTGCCATAGGCATCCTTGTCAGGCGCCGAAATACCCTCGGCCCGGAAATGCCCCTCGCCCAACAACCGACTTCCACCTGTCATGTTGACGTAGTGGGAGGCGGCTTCGCCAATCTCCATCGCCTCTTCGGACACTGAGTTGACCAACTTGCCCTGTATCAGCCGTACCTCACGCTCGCCACAACCCCAGCGATCACTCGCCGCCTGAATCAACCGCCCACGTGCGGCGACAGCCGCCGCCCGGATGCCATGGCCGCCCATCGTCGTTACGTGGCTGCCGATCGCCCCAACGCCGAAGTTCGACACGTCGGTATCGAGCTGGCTCACATGGACGTTCTCGTAAGGGACGCCCAATACCTCGGCAGCGATTTGGGCGAAGACGGTCTTCGCGCCCTGGCCGATATCGCCTTCGCTCGAAACGACGTAAACCGACCCATCTTCATGGACGCGAACTTGTGCAGAAGATCCGGGGCCGTCCGGTGTGGCGGCTGCGCTGCCCGAGATGTGCATCCCGCAGGCGATTCCTATGCCGCGGCCCTTGAGCCGTCCGGGGCCGCGCTTTCGCTTCCATTCACTAACCTGGACAACCTTTCGGATCGCCTCGCTGAGTTCGCAACTTCCAATCACCCAACCATGGGCTGTGACGTCACCTTTCTGAGTTGCGTTTCTGAGGCGGATTTCTATGGGGTCGACACCCAACCTCTCCGCCAGCGTATCCATCATCGATTCGACGGCGAAATGCATTTGGGTGTTGCCAAAGCCCCTGAATGCACTTGTGGAGACTTTGTTGGTGTAAACGAGATCACCGACCACGTGGACATTCTTGAAACGATAGAGCGCGTCCACCCTCATGGCAGCTACCGTGATGACACCCGAGGCTGAGGCGGTGAAAGCACCGTTGTCGGCGATGATATACACATCCTTGGCCAGGATTGTCCCGTCATCGCCCGCGCCCATCTTCAGTCGGATGTGCATAGGAACACTCGGCATGCTGGCTTGGAAGTCTTCCTCGCGAGTGAGAACGACCCGGACTGGCGCCCCGGCCTTCTTGGCGAGCAGTGCCACGAGGGGACACAGGTGCATGTTGTTCTTGCCGCCGAAACCACCGCCGATATACGTTTGAATCAGCCGAAACGCGCCAGACGGAATGTCAAAGGCTTCGCACATGACCTTGAGCTGTGTTCGAGGAGCCTGGTGGGGAGCCCACAACGTCAGCCGACCGTTCGTCCATTCTGCCGCAGTGGCGATTGGCTCAATGTAAGCCTGATATTGATGACCGAGAGAGTAGAGTTCCTCGTGGACGACCGCCGAATCCTGGAACCCGCGCTCGACATCGCCTCTGGTGATTTCCAGATGCTTGCAGACATTGCCGGCAGTGTCGCGACGCGCGAGCGGCGCATCCGGCTTCATGGCTTCAATGGGATCGAATATGGCTGGCAGAGGTTCGTACTCGACTTCGATCAGCCTGGAGGCCTCTTCGGCCGTATCCTCGTCGCCGGCGACGACGCCGGCAACCTCGTCGCCTATGTAGTGAGCCTCGTCGATGGCGAAGAACCGCTCATCGCGGATGCTCAAACCAAATCGCGTTGGCGGTGCATCAGCCGCGGTTACAACGGCCCTTACGCCCGGGACGCGTTTGGCCCGTTCGGTGTTTATGTGCAAAATGCGGGCGTGGGCATGAGGACTGCGAAGGATCTTTCCATGGAGCATTCCAGGCAGGACGATGTCCGTCCCAAAGACAGCAGTTCCCATGATCTTCTCATTTGAATCTACCAACTGCAATCTCTTACCGACGACCTGCAGCTCAGCCATCTAGAATTACTCCTTGCTCGATACTCACGGCAAATACTGCGGTGCAATCGGCTTTCACCGGAACCCGGCCTTATCTCAGTTGGATCTTGGCTCTCATCCCCCAAGTGTCGGAGCGGCCTGGATGGCCTCAATGACCTTCTTGTAGCCGGTGCAGCGGCAGATGTTCCCGGCGATGGCTATCTGGACGTCGGCTCGTGTTGGATGGGGATTCTTGGCGAGAAGGGCCTTGGCGGCCATGAGGAGGCCCGGCGTACAATAGCCGCACTGCAATGCGCCATATTCGATGAACGCTCGCTGGAGTGGGTGCAAGACGCCTTCCTTCGCCAAGCCCTCCACCGTTTCTATCCTCCGGCCCTTCATCCTCACCGCCAGTGTCAGGCAGGCGACATACGGTTCCCCGTCGACCAAGACTGTGCACGCGCCGCAATCTCCTGTTCCACAGCCGTACTTCGTCCCGGTCAGGCCGAGCTTATCTCTCAGAACGTGGAGCAGTGTGTCCCATGGCTCAACTTCGATCTTGACAGGAGCGTCGTTGACATTGCAGGTAATCTCATACCTCATTATCTGATCCACCTCTTTCGCGCTGCCCGGCGCGTCGCACGGCTTCGTGGATGCAGCGTCGTGCAAGAACTCGAATCACGTCGCGTCTGTACTCAGCCGAAGCTCGAATCGGGCTGTCATGGACCCGGCACTCACCCACAACGAGGTCGGCCGCCTCCCTGGCCAACTCTTCGGTCAACATGTTACCTTCCAGCACAGCCTCGGCGTGTCTCGTTCGAATGGGTGTTGGCGCCGCGCTTCCCAGAGCCACCCTCGCCCGGCGAATAACGTCCGACCGGGCGTCAAGCGACACGGCCACCGCCAGGCTGATGATCGTCATGTCGAGAGCTTTTCGAAAGATGTGTTTGACGAATACGCTTCCTGTTCGTCGAGGCGCCTTGGGCAACCTGAAACCGACTAGCATTTCGCCGGGTTTGAGCACGTTCTTCCTCGGGGCCAGGATAAAACTCTCCGCCGGAACAACGCGTCGCCCAGATTGCCCTGCGATCTCGATGACAGCGTCGGCCGCATACAAGGGTGGTGCCGTATCGGCGCAGGGAAGTGCGTTGCACATGTTCCCGCCCATTGTGCCCAGAACGCGGATCTGCCACGAACCGACGACCGAGGCCGCCTCCGAGAGCATCTGGAACTCATCTATGATGCGCGGTGAATGCTCGATCGAATCAAGCAGTACAGTCGCGCCGATGCATAAGTCATTCTCGCCGGTGATTTTCGAGGTCGAGTCAATACTCATCAGATCTATGATGTGCCCTTCGGCCACCCTGCCCTCGGTGACATCGATGATCAAATCGGTTCCGCCGGCCATGAGTTTGGCGTCGTTGCCGTAGCGGGACAAGAGCTCGAGTGCCTCTTCAATCTCGGTCGGCTCGAAATACAGTGATCCATTCATCAACGTGGATGCGTCTCCCCGGTCAGGGCCTGTCTGTCGTGCTTCGTAGGCATGAGGTTCTGATCACCGAGTGCACCAGCTGAGAACCCGGGTTGTTCAAGATCTCGTCCGCGATTTGCTGGGGACGCGGCCTCTCATAGATCCGGAATCCCGACATGGTTGCCATCGGGGCAATTATCCTTCACGTTCCCGGCGGGCTTCTTCAATCCAGCCCAGTACGTTTCGGACGCGGTCAGTGATTGCCTTGAAGTCCTTGGTCTCCACCATGTCCTTCGAAATCAACTTGGATCCCATGGCAAGGCAAGCCGCGCCGGCAGTGATCCAGGCCCGGATTCCTTCCCTGCTCGCCTCCACACCCCCGGTCGGCATCAGGTGTGACCAGGGCATGGGACCCAAGACAGCCTTAACAAAATCGGGCCCGCCGACGCTCGCCCCAGGGAAGATCTTACATATCTCGGCCCCAAGCTCCTCGGCCTCCGAGATCTCGGTGACGCTCCCGCAGCCCGGGATGTACGCGACTTTCCGACGATTGCAGGTGCGCGCCACTTCCGGGTTGAGCATTGGCCCCACGATGTAGTTGGCCCCCATCTGGATATACATGGCCGCCGTCCCGGCCTCGACTACGGACCCCGCACCCAGGATTACATCCGAGCCGTCGCTGAAGCGCCTCGCCAACTCTTCGAATACGCGAATTGCCTGGTCCCCGCGATTGGTGAATTCCACGCACACAGCGCCTCCATCGAGGCATGCCTCCACGAGTTTCGACGCCGTCTCGACATCTCCGGTATAGAAAATCGGGACCAGACCTTTCTCCAGCATCTTGCTGAGCGTGACGAGTCGACTGTATTTGGCCATGTGCCGGATCTCCTGCGGGCTGGTTGCCCTTCTAGCGGATCACCCGACCGGAAGTGTCCCCCCGTATGACCTTCTCCACCTCCCCGACTCCGACAAGATTCAAGTCACCCGGGATTGTGTGCTTCAAGCAGGAGGCGGCGATGGCGAATTCCAGAGAGCGCTGATAATCGTCACCGAAGGCGTTCAACCCGTAGATCAACCCGCCGACAAACGCATCGCCGGCGCCCACCCGATCGACGATATGTGTGATGTCATAGGTGGCGCCGCGGAAAAGCTCCCCGTTGTGCCATAAGATTCCGGACCATGTGTTGTGACTCGCAGAGATCGATCCGCGCAGGGTGATGGCGATCGTTCCCAGATTTGGGAACCTCTCAGAGAGAGCCCGGCACACATGCTGATACTTATCGGCCTCGAGCCTTCCGGAGGTCACATCTGTGTCGGGGGCGTGAATGCCGAATACTTGTGCTGCGTCCTCCTCGTTCGCGATAGCCATGTCACACAGGCCAACCATGTGCTCCATAACCTCCCCGGCCGACTTGCCCCATTTCCAGAGTTTCGCCCGGTAATTCAAATCACAGGACACTCTAAGGCCGTGCTCCTTGGCGGCCCGAACGGCCTCAAGGCAGACATCCGCCGCGCCTTCGGAGATTGCTGGCGTAATCCCCGTCCAGTGGAACCAATCGCCGCCCTCAAAGACTTCCCGCCAATCGACAACACCGGGCTCCATCCCTGCGACGGCCGAGCCTCGCCTGTCATAGATAACCTTGCTCCCGCGATGGACGGCCCCATGCTCAAGGAAGTAGATGCCTATGCGATCGCCGCCGCGGACGACGTAACGCGTGCCAACGGCGTACCTGCGTAAGTATTGCAGGCAGGCATCGCCTACTTCATTCTCGGGAAGACAGGTTACAAAGTCCACATCGAAACCGAAGTTGGCAAGCGAGACGGCCACGTTCGACTCGCTCCCGCCGAATGAAGCGTCGAAACGGTCTGTCTGTGTTAGACGCAAATGGCCCGGAGGGGATAAGCGCAACATGATTTCGCCGAATGTGATTACTCGCATATCAAGATCTAGTCTGGACCCCCATCGCTACGCAATAAGCCACTATCTGCATAGGCGCCGGCGGCCTCACGGATCATGATCGCCGTCCGCCGGGCGCCGAACTGTTGCTCAAGTTGATCGGCCAGGGTATGAAGTTCCTCAAGGGAGGAGCGTCTTGGCCGTAACGCATCGTAGATGCGCAGGAGTTCGTCGATCGGGACGGCCACCAACTCGGCCGCCCGGGTAAGGTTCTCTGCCAACTGAGGGTACCCGGCCGCTTGTGCGATGTCGGCTTGCAGCATGAGCGTAGCGCGGGATATCGTCAGGTCACTCGTGGCAATCGAGCCGGACAGAACGTTCTCCAACGAGACCTCGCTCAAGCCAAGGCCGCTTGCCGAGACGATCTTGTCCGGGACACTCTCAGCCAGGGGGTAGGTGGGGTTATCCGGCATCGGACTGCTGCCTCACTTCCATCTCCACCGGCGATTGTGTTGTGCACACCTCGCGCGTCTCGATCATATGCAAGACTGTCGTCTGCACGATGAGGCGCAGGCGGGCGGTGTTGTCGACAACGACCGGCACCGGGGAAACGGCGCGGCCTGTTGCGTAACATGCCGCATTCCGGCCAATCGCCTCATACGACTCGAGTGTCAATAACGGGGCCATCGAAAAGAGCTCCAAGTTGGTGAGGGGCGCCAGGTCCTTTCGGTGGATGACGGCGGTCCCCTTTGATTGAAGGCCAATGCCGATTCCGCTTCCGCTTAGTTTGGCGGCTGTGTGTCCGATGAATGCGCAATCGGAAGTGTGGAACACCTTCAGGATGCGGCAAGGAATGCCTTCGGACTGGACCCCCTTGACGATGGCCGCCACCACGTCGCTGTGATCTAAGGCGGAGATCGTTCGGCGCAACCGGCTGCCGAATGCCGGTCCGACTCCGATCACGACTTCGGGGCCGGAACCAACCTCCGCCTTTCGCAGTTCGGTAAACAGTCCGCTCCCCGCAAGGGGCTCATTCATCGACCGTGGATCTTGGACGCTCGGCAGGTACTTGAGCTGTTCCCATTCCGGTTCTTGGCGCAGGCGATAGCCCGTGCCGGGACCCTGGTAGTCGTTAGGATCGTTAAGTGCGCTCTGGACCATGAATTGGCTGTCGAAAATCGCGGCGGGCTGGAGGTAGTCGCCAATAAGCCTCTGACGCTGCATCTCGAGGATCCGCTCTGCAACGTCACGAAAACCTTGCTTTGCCAGGGCCCGGATGACATCCACCACCCCGAGGGACCCAGACAGCACCGCTTCCGCCGCCCGAATGTCCTGGGCTTGATCCCTCTCAGGGATGTCACTGCTGTCATAGGCGAAAACCGCACAGGAAGCCTCATCATCGGCGATACGGGGAAGGTCGAGCTCATCGAAGACTGCACGAATTGCGGCGGCCGCTTTCTGACGGACGCTCACGACCTGAGTCTCGTTTACGGCGTGAATCCCGCCGTTCGCCAGCATATCCCGCTGAAGGGCGTACCAATCGTCGTAGTCGTCGCTGTCGAAGTTCCCGCCGCCAAACATGTTGTCGGCCTTTGGGATCGAACTGTACCCGGAAGTGATGAAGTCTGTTCCGGGAAGAAACTGAAGCATCAGTTTGGCGCCCTTCCTGAGCTGTGAATGCGACGATAACGCATCGTTGCCGCTGGCGAGTTCGAGTCCCAGCATCGATGCCAGCAGGTTCTCGGCCAGGACTCCCCACAATCCACCTGGCAGCGACATCGGCAGGGCGATCAAGCTTATCGAACCGTTTTGCACGCCCTGGCTACCAGAGCCCTTGACCACGAGGAGCGACCGGGCCTCCAAATAAAGCATCGACTTGCCTTCCGAGTGCGCCATCAAGGCTTCGGAGCCGGAACCAGAGGTAAAACGCACTTTTACCCCGCGAGAGGCATAGGAAGACGCTAAGAATGCCTTTGACCAGGGTGTGTCATCGCCGTCCACGAATGCGCCCGCGGTGCCGTACACAGAGAGCGTTTCAGCGTAACTGGTCAGTCCTTTCAAAGCGATCCGCAACCCCAGCGATTCTTCGACCGAGCATTGAGTTAGGACTCCGCCTCTCCCGGTTTGCGATCCAACCAATACGGCGAGGGCATTCAGCGGCGCATAGCGTGCGATTCCGACGGTTGTCTCTTCCTCGGCGAAGCCCCGGAGTGCGGCCTCGGCCGCATCGCATGCCAGCAGTACAGGGTTGTCTTTGCGATTTGTCACATGCGCCTGGTTTGCGGGGATCCGCCGGATGCGCATCTTTTGCAGGCCGGCCATCATTTCAACGATGTTCATGTGTCGGATCACGTCGATCAGCTTGGCCGGAGTGCAGCCGCTCACCAGCCTCGCCACATCCGTCCGGGGGACGTTGAAGTCGGCCACGATGCGGGCCAACTCCACTGATTCGGTTGCCATCGCCTGCTCGGCGACGGTCAGGTCAATTGCGTGCCGGGCGATGAATCGATCGATGAGGTCGAACTCGTCCGCCGACCGGCCATCCATCTCGGTGACGCAATCGCCCGCCACCCCAATGCTTGGCGCTGGATCCAGGGGACTGTCGATGATGATGAGGCCGGCTTCAGACCATTCATCGATGAAAACCTCTTGATTGATTGGCCGATCGGCCCGGACCTGGAAACGCTTGAGTAAACTCATGGCTCCGGCTTTCATCCACTTCTCATGTCGGGCGGCACGTCATGTCGGCGAGACTTCCGCATCTCAAAGAACCCCCTCGTACAGAAATTCTAGAAGTCTCTCCCTGGGAACGTCGGCCAACCCCAACTTCTCGAGGGTCCGACCCTCGCGGGCGTAATCAACCTTGTTCATCACGGAGGCCAGGTGAATAAGGCAGTCCATTGTCGGCGTGGGCACGCCCGCCATTGCCGCAAAGCCTGCCCAGGGAACCAGGCCATAACCCACGTCCTCGTGGACGTAACGGTGATCCAATGAAGTGGGCCCCTTCACCCATCGATTGGGTGCGCTCTCGTGCAGCACAGCATACGCAGTGCCTTCATGTAGGGCTTGCTCGGTCGTGTAACCCAACTCATAGAACATCTCGGCAAAGCTGCTCGTACTTATCGCCATCGCTTGCGCAGTTGCCATTCGTTCTTTGTCGACAGCATCAATTACCCGTCCCACAGAAGGGGTGGTTCCTTCGTAATAGAAGTAGTAAGACCCCTGGGTCTGCTCAACCCAGCCGGCATTGCACAGAATCTGCGGAGGATGCTCGATGGCATTGATGTTCATGAAGGCGGTATCCAGGACGCTGTCCTTCAACTCCAGGCTCGGGTAGAGTTCTTTCATCTCAACAAACAGGTCGGAGGCGAACTTGCCTGGGAACGCGGCGAAGGGAAGCGACACCGGCCGCATGTAGAACGTGACTTCGGCCGGGGCCGTGATTCGACAGCCATAAGAAAGTGTCGATGACTCGCAGGTACGGACCGGCGCGCTGTTTCCCGCCTTTCGGAGAGTCCGGACGAAATGCAGGCCTCCACCAGTATGGCCGGGATCCAGGAAGATGACATGATCCGGCGTTAGATGAGTTGCCAACAGTTCAGCGTAAAACTCATGGCCTGTCACTGGGACGATCACAATAATGAAGTGGGCGCCGTCAAGGGCTTCTTCGATCTGGGTTGTTACGAGCGCAATTTGTGCATAGTCTTCGCGATCCCCCTCGATCAACTTGATCCCGCCCCTCTCCAGGACTGGCTGCAAATCCTCCACCCAAGGATTGAACATGTGGACTTCAAAGCCACGCAGACTGAGGTCTACGGCCGCGGCATAGCCACCGTTCCCCGCGCCCAGGACAGCGACGACTTTGCTCATCAGGCCCGCCCTCGAAGAGATCCTTCATTCTGTCTGTTTGCTGTGCTAAACGGCGTATTTCTCAAGTTTGTCCTCCGCCACCACAATTCCCAAGCCTGGTCCCTGGGGTACCCTGAGAGCACCCTCGCGGTACTCAAATGCCTCTGAGACCAGATCATCCAGATAAAAGCGGCTTGCGATCCCGCCGTGCCCCTGTCCTTCCGGCGCGGTAGCCGGAAGGACTGATTCAAGCTCCACGACTCGAGTGGAACATGCCAGGTGGAGATTGGCAGCATTGCCGATCCCGCTCTCGGCCGATCCGTTCACATTGCAGATCATTCCAGCGGCTTCGCAAACGGCGGCCACCTTCTTGGCATTGAACATTCCTCCAGCCTTGGTGGTATAGAGCGAAATGATCCGCGCGGCATCGAGTTCATTGATCCGAAGCACATCTTGAATTGTCCATGCGCTCTCATCCGCCATCAATGGCATGTTCACAGCCCGTGCGACCCTGGCCATCTCTTCCAGGCCCTCCACGGGCTGCTCAGCGAACATCACGTCGAACTCCTCAATCCGCCGAAGGGTCTTTACGGCTTCGAAGGAGGTCCGGTAACCCTGATTGGCGTCCACCGTGATGCCGATATCCGGACCCACGGCGGCGCGGATTCGCTTGACGAGCTCGACATCGTGGGCCGGATCAATGCCGACCTTGAGTTTCACCACTTTGATCCCCTCATCGACGACCTGCGAGGCCTCTCTGACCGCCTCATCTAATCCCATTATGCCGATGCTGTGAGCAATTGGGACCCACTCACGATACATCCCACCGAGCAATGTGTATGCAGGCACATCCAGAATCTTACCGGCCAGGTCGAATAGGGCGGTGTCGATGGCTGCCTTGGCATAGGGGTATCCCTTGACGACGCGATCCATCTTGGCCATGATGAACCCGATATTCAATGGGTTTGAGCCGATGAGCACATTCGCCAGGTAGTCTTCAACAATGTGATGAGTCGTCGTGGTGGATTCGCCGTAATACTTCATGTTGTCCCCGCCCCACTTTATGAGGACCGGGGCCTCACCCCATCCAACGAGACCATTCGCCGCAGTCAACTTCACCAGCAAATATGCGCCGAGCGGGTCTCCGCTTTCGCTATCGCTGAATGCCGTTCGGTGCACCCGCCGCCTGGGCAGACGGAATCTGATCGTTTCGACGCTAGTGATCTCCATTATCCGCGCTTTCTCTATATTATGACCGGGAGTTGGCCACGCCCGTCCGACAAGATCTCGCATCCATCTTTCGTTACGAGGACAAAATCCTCCAGGTGGTATTGTTCCGCGCCGGTCGCAAACACTGGCTCGATCACCAATACCATTCCTTCCTCGACAACATAGTTGTTGTACCGATCAATGAACGGCTCTTCATGCAACGTCAGACCTATGGAATGGCCTAGGAAGTTGATCGCGGGATTCAACTCGGCTTTGGTGAAGTAATCCAGAAACCCCCGCCATAATTCGGCCGTGGTGACGCCCGGCTTGATCATCGCGAACACCAGACTTTCGGCCTTGCACAACTTCGCCCAGATCTGGTGTTGTTCCTTGCTTGGGCTTCCGACAACGCTTGTCCTGGCGATGTCCGAAAGATAGCCATTCAGATGGGCGAAGACATCAACTCGCATCACATCGCCGTGTCTAAGGACGCGATTTGTAGGCGGGCAGTTGGCGAAGACGCTGCGCTCTCCCGACCCGACGACAAGATTCTTCATCCCACTCGCCCCGCGCTTGAGTACACCCTCAATAAACATCAGGGCGATGTCCATCTCGGTGATCCCTGGCCTGGCGTTCCGGTATACTTCAGCGTGGGTCTGATCCACGATTCGGGCGATCTCCCTGATCGTCTCGATCTCGGCCGGTGTCTTGATCATGCGCATACGATCGAATATCCGCTCCGCATCAATGATTTCAGTCTTTGGGAGGGTCGTGCGTAATCGATCGATCGACCGCGCTGGTATGAAATCCAGTTCGACCCCCACCCTGTTATCGGTGACGTTGAATTCCTTCAGCGCTTCGACCACAAGATCGACGGGATCCTCAGTAAATTCGTTGTATTCGCGGACGTCGCGAATGGCTGAGTTAGCGAGAGCTTCCTTGTATTCAACGTTTACGACGATGAGAGCTTCTTTGTCCGGGGTGACAATGGAATAGAACTGGCGCTTTCTGATCGGGATGACCTGGGATGGGATCATGAACCCGACCGAGTAGCCAACGTTTTCGGGTGATGCGGCTATGAGTGCGCCGAGTCCTTCGACCGCTAGGATTTCTCTTTGCTTCTCCAGAATCTCGGTCATCTCCATTGATCTCCAGAAAGCAGACGGTCGCTTCCGATTGCCGGGAAAGGGCCGTCGGACTAATGCGGCACTGCTCCTTCAACATACGCGATGAGCTCGGCCGGCTGTAGGTCGACGAATCCGAGGGAGGCGAGCCGGCGGCCGGCGAGCCACAGGTCCCTTCCAAGGAGGCACCCGGCGAGCGTCACCAGCGCATCGATCACGGGTGTGGGTGTATCTGTCGCCTTTCCAAGTTCGCTCAGTGGGACAAGACCATAAGGCACATCCTCGGTTATGAAGCGGTGTTCCAGGATTGCGGGAGACGTGGCTGTTTGATAGGCCGGGTTCGTGGTAAGGAGCGTGTGCAAGCTCTCTCCACTAGCACCCTGCCAACCGTACCAGCTCAGAAGAGTCTGATGCAGTGGCAGTAACTTGAGGCCAAGAGCCTTTCC
>Ga0209641_10002771_pt1 | contig 14876 bp, 12 predicted proteins | sample RifCSP16_1_FD_184022 | JGI IMG/M metagenome (GOLD analysis project Ga0209641, IMG submission 184022) | Soil microbial communities from Rifle, Colorado - Rifle CSP2_sed 16_1 (SPAdes) (version 2) | ecosystem: Environmental > Terrestrial > Deep subsurface > Rock core/Sediment | place: Rifle...
GACCCCGAAGGCGGGGACGGGGGGAAGGACCACCAGGAGGACGCCTGCGGAAACCGCGCAGAGAAGGAAGGCGAGGTGGACCCCCCCCGCGAAGGCGGCCCTGCGGAGCGCTCCCTCCCGGGAGAAGTAGCCGGTCCCCGTCAACCGGCATCGAAGGGGAAGGCCGAAAAAAAGCGCCTTTTTCTTCTCGCCCGAGGGGATCCCCGGGACGACCAGGACGGAGCGCGTCTCCCTGGGCCCCAGCCAGGCAAGGGGGGAGAATCCGTACGCGTCGAGCAACAGGATGATCGCCCCCGCCACCGCGAGGAGAAAGGATGCCGCCGCGCCCCCTTTTGCCAGAAGGAACGCCCCCGCCGCGCAGGAGAGGAACCCCGCGGATGGCGAAAGCTGGGGGCGAGAGGGGAGGCGGAAGCGCTCCCGGACGAATTCCAGTCCCCGCGCGCGGAGGAGCTCTTCTACGGAGGCAAGTTCCCCGGCTCTTGACATTTCCGAAAGAGTTTATACACTTGTTTTAAACATATGTTTAAAAATCCGAATCCCGAAGACGCACGGGCGAACCCCGTGGGAAAACCGTTACCCGAACGGACCCGCGAGCGGCTGCTCGATGCCGCGGGGGAGGTCTTTGCCGAGCGGGGGTTCCGCCGCGCCACCGTCCGGGAGATCTGCCGCCGGGCCAACGTCAACATCGCATCGGTGAACTATTATTTCAAGAGCAAGCAGGACCTCTACGCCGACGTCCTCGAATTTTCCTGGCGCCAGGCCCTCCGGATGTACCCCGACGAGGAAGGATCGGGAACGCCGGAGCGGGCGGAGGACCGCCTCCAGCGATTTGTCCACACCTTTCTCCTGCGGATCCTCGACGAGGGGAGACCGGCCTGGTTCGGGAAACTGACGGCGCGCGAGATCGTCGAGCCGACCGGGGCACTGGACCGGGTGATCGAGCGGGCGATCCGCCCTCTTCACGAGCTGCTGGGGGGACTTGTCCGGGAGGTCCTCGGCAAGGGCGCCTCCCCGGAGGAAATACGCAGGCATGTCTTCAGCATCTTGGGCGAATGCCTCTTCTACCGGCACGGCCGGCATGTCATCGCGAAACTGTATCCGGAGGTCCGTATCGATGCCGTCGAGATCGAGCGGATCGCCGATCATATCGCATCGGTGGCCCTCTGCGCCCTGAGGCGGCCGACGCGGGGGAAATGAGGACCGACTCATGAACCGTCACCCTGCATTTGTTCTTCCGGTTCTCGCGGTCCTGGTCGCCGTTCTCCTTCCGGCGGCGGGGGACGCTCTCGCGAGCGAGGTCCCGATTTCCCTGGACACCGCGGTGCGGTCCGCGATCGAAAACAACCTCGACCTTCGCGTGCAGACGTTCGCCCCGGCACTATCCGAAACCGACGTCCGTCGCGCCCGGGCGATCTACGACCCGAACCTGAGCCTGCTGCTGGATCATCGCGGCTCGAACGCTCCCGCCGCCCCCGGGTCCCCCTTCGTGGAGCGCAGCCGCTTTTTCGATGCCAACCTCTCTACGGACTTCCTCCTTTCCTCGGGAGCCACGGCGTCGGCCGCGTTCACGAACCTCTGGAGCCGCGACAACCTCGGCACCCCGCTCTCCCGGTACGCCCAGCCGCAGATTTCCCTTTCCCTCTCCCAGCCGGTCCTGCGGGGATTCGGGAAAGCGATGACGGAAAAGGACATCACGATCGCCGGGTATGCCAAATCGTCCTCCCTCCTGCAATGGCGATCGGTTGCCATTTCCACGGTCGCTGCTGTGAGGGACGGGTATTTCACACTGGTCAAGGCCAGGGAAAACCTGGAGACGAGGAGGAGCTCCCTCGCCGTGGCGAAGGAGATTCACGCGGGGAACCAGGCGCGGGTGAAGGCGGGAGTCCTCGCGTCGGTGGAGCTGCTCGACTCCGAGTTCGGCCTCGCACAGCGGGAGCAGGACCTTCTCGCCGCGGAGAAGAGCGCCAAGGACGCATCCGACAGCCTGTCGGTGCTGATCCAATACGGGGTCGGGTCGGAACTGGTTCCGGCGGATTCGATCCCGGTCGAGCCGGGGGAGTATTCCGAACAAGGGGCGATGGAAATCGCCCTCCGGAACCGACCCGATCTCCAAAGCGCGAAGGTCGGCCGGGAGACCGAGGAATTCCGGACGAAGGTCGCCCGCAACGAGATGCTTCCCGCTGTCTCCCTGACGGGGAGCGCCGGGCTCGAGGGGCTGGCCCCGGAGTACGGGAACGCCCTCGACGATCTGAAGTCGGGGAATTCCCCATTCTGGTCGGTCGGGGTGGGCTTCTCCTTCCCTCTCGGAAACCACGCGGCGAAGGCCGACCTGGCCGCCGGTCTGTTGCGGGAGCGCCAGGCGGAAACCCGGATCCAAAGCCTTACGGAAAGCATCCGCCTCGATGTCCGCAGCGCGCTCCGGGCACTCGAGACGAGCGTGCGCCAGATCGAGACCGCGCAGAAAGGAGTCGCCCTCGGCGAAGCGCGGCTCGCCTCCTTCCTCAAGCGGGGAAAGGTGGGGTTGGCGGTGACCAAGGACATCCTGCAGGCGGAGTCGGATCTCACGGCCGCCCGGGAAACCCTCGCGGCTGCGCGCGCGAACTACCAGGGGGCGCAGACCCTGCTCTGGAAGACCACGGGGGAGCTTCTGGAACGGCAGGGAATCCGGATCGGGGATCCGGCAATCGAAAATCTGGCGTGGAAGGAACTCCGATGAAAAAAACCGCCGTCGTCCTTCTGCTCCTCGCCGTGATGGGCGCGGGGGGCGTCTTTTTCTACCGGTCGCAGGAGAAGAAGGTCCCCCGGTATAAGACGGCGCGCGTGGAAAAGGGGGAGATCACGCAATCCATTTCCGCCACGGGCAACCTCAACGCGGTGACCACCGTCCAAGTGGGAAGCCAGGTCTCCGGAACGATCCGGAAGATCTTCGTCGATTTCAACTCCCCCGTGAAGAAGGGGCAGCCGATCGCCCAGATCGACACCCGTCTCTTCGAAGCCTCCGTGGCGCAGGCACGGGGAGCTTTGGGAAACGTCCTTTCCTCCCTGGAGAAGGCGAAGGCCGTGACCGTGAACTCGCAACGGATCTTGGCGAGGAACAAGGAACTCCTCCCGGACGGGTTCGTCGCCCAGGCGGACGTGGACAACGCCCAAACCGATTACGACTCGGCGGTTGCGGCGGAGAAGGGTGCACAAGCCCAGGTGGAGCAGGCCCGAGGGGCACTCTCCGTGGCGGAGACGAACCTGGGGTACGCGACCATCTACTCCCCCGTCAACGGGACCGTGGTCTCCCGCAACGTCGATGTGGGCCAGACGGTCGCGGCCAGCTTCCAGACACCCACCCTGTTCACGATCGCGCAGGACCTTACGAAGATGCAGATCGACACGAACGTCGACGAGGCCGACATCGGCCGGGCGAAGGTAGGGCAGGCGACGAACTTCACGGTGGACGCCTACCCGGAGAAGACCTTTTCCGGCCGGGTCACCCAGGTGCGGAATGCCCCGATCATCACCCAGAACGTCGTGACGTACGACGTCGTCATCGAGGTGGACAACCGGGACCTGTTCCTCAAGCCGGGAATGACCACCAATGTTTCGATCCTGACCCAGACGGTGAAGGACGTGCTCAAGATCCCCAACGCCGCGCTGCGCTACCGGCCGTCCGAGATGGCGAAGGCCGAAGCTCCCGAAGGAAGGAAGGAGCCGAAGGGGGCAAGGGTCTACCTCGTGGGGAAGGACGGGCTCCCCCAGGCCGTACCGGTGAAGCTCGGGATCAGTGACGGGGCGTACACCCAGATCGTGGAGGGGACCCTGAAAGAGGGGGATTTGCTCATCACGGAGGAACAGCGGAACGGGAAGTCGGGTCGCCCCGCTGGCGCCCTGCCGGGGGTGGGAGGCTTCCGGTAGCCATGACGGTCCCCGTCATCGAAGTGGTCGGCCTCGGGAAAACGTACCGTCTCGGGGAGGTGACGGTGGAGGCCCTACGGGACGTTTCCCTGTCCATCGGGCCCGGAGAGTTCGTGGCGGTGATGGGCGCCTCCGGGTCGGGGAAGTCCACCCTGATGAACATCCTGGGGTGCCTCGACCGGCCAACCGCGGGCCTCTACCGCCTCGACGGGATCAACGTGGCGGAGATGGACAAGGACGCGGTCTCCCGGGTCCGCAGCAGGAAAATCGGATTCGTGTTCCAGATGTTCAACCTGCTTCCCCGGATGACGGCGATCGAGAATGTGGAGCTTCCGATGGTGTACGATGCCGTTCCCGGAGCGGAGCGAAGGAGAAGGGGCCGCGAAGCCCTGGGGGCCGTCGGGGTCCTGGATCGGGAGCATCACAACCCGTCCCAACTGTCCGGGGGGCAGCAGCAGCGGGTGGCGATCGCCCGCTCGATCGTGAACACTCCCGCGCTGCTTCTCGCAGACGAGCCCACGGGGAACCTCGACACGGCCGCAAGCGACGACATCATGGGGATCTTCCAGCGGCTCAACGAGGAACGGGGGATTACCCTCGTGCTCGTGACGCACGAGCCGGATATTGCGAAGTTCGCCAAGCGGATCCTCCGGTTCCGGGACGGGCGGCTCGTGTCCGACGAGGCCGTGCGCGATCGGAGACGCGCGGACGGGGCTCGTCATGGGACGCCCGGGAAAGACGGGACTCCGGGGGGCGGGGAGGGAGAGACGGGGTGAACCTCTATTCCGCCATGAAGGTCGCCTACCGGTCGCTCCGGGCGAACAAGATGCGCTCGGTCCTGACGATGCTCGGGATGATCATCGGTGTGGCGGCCGTCATCGCGATGGTGGCGGTGGGGCAGGGTGCGAACGAGCGGATCGCCGCCCAGATCGCCTCCATCGGCTCCAACCTCCTCCTGATCCTCCCGGGGAGCACCACGTCGGGAGGGCTGCGCACCGGATTCGGAGGCGTCCCGACCCTCACGATGGCGGACGCCAAGGCGATCGGGAAGGAGCTGTCCGCGGTGCGGTACCAGTCTCCTTCCATCCGGTCCACCGCCCCGGTGGTCTACGGGAACCAGAACTGGAGCACGATCATCCAGGGGGTGGCTCCGGAATTTTTCAACGTCCGGGACTGGGGGGTGGCCGCCGGCAGGATCTTCTCCCCGGAGGATGTGGACGCCTCCGCCAAGGTCGCCCTTCTAGGGCAGACGGTCGCCGAGAGCCTGTTCGGCGGCGAGAACCCGATCGGCAAGATCATCCGCATCAAGAAGGTCCCGGTCACCGTCCTCGGCGTCATGGACGCGAAGGGGCAGTCCCCCCAGGGGCAGGACCAGGACGACGCCGTCTTCGTTCCGATCACCACCGCGCAGAAGAAGCTGTTCGGGACGACCCACGTGGGGACCGTCGGGGTGATTCTCGTCCAGGCGGTCGACGCGGACAGCATCGGACTGGCCCAGCAGCAGGTGACGGATCTGCTCCGGCAACGCCACCGGATCGGCCGGTTGCAGGACGACGACTTCTCCGTCCGCAATCTGTCCGAGATGCTCGCCGTCGCGGAGGCCTCCACGCGGATCATGAGCCTGCTGCTCGGGGCGATCGCCTCCGTGTCGCTGCTGGTCGGGGGGATCGGCATCATGAACATCATGCTCGTGTCGGTCACCGAGCGGACCCGGGAAATCGGCATCCGGATGGCGGTCGGAGCCCGGGAGAGGGACATCCTCCTCCAGTTCCTGATCGAGGCGGTCGTGCTGGCGGTGACCGGCGGGTCCATCGGGATTCTCGTGGGAGTCGGCGGGTCGGGGCTGATCTCGCGGTTTGCCGGGTGGTCCACGATCGTCGATCCCGGCGCCGTCCTCCTGGCCTTCGGGTTTTCGGCCGCGATCGGGATCTTCTTCGGATTCTACCCCGCCCGCAAGGCCTCCCGGCTCGACCCCATCGAAGCCCTGCGGCACGAGTAGGCGCCCCGACGCGAGGGCGCCTGCGCCCGGGGACCCTGGCTAGCGGAGGGGTCCGCTCGGCTACGCGAGCGACCTTCGCCCGCTCGCTGCCATTCCGCTCGCCGCAATTCACCAGGGACACTCCTGACTCATCTCCGGGATGCGGGAGAGGAGTGTCCCCGCCCAGTCCGAGGAACCCCCCGCATCGCCTCGGGTCCCCGGTTGCCGGCGCAGCCGCCGCAGGAGGGGGGCGCAGTGAGGTTAAGCGCAGCCGTGCGGATTCATCGCACGGCGAGCCACGAACGGAGCCCCCCTCCGAGGCGGCGGAGCGGGTCAGGGCCCAGCAACCCGGGGTGTTTGCGACGAAGCGAAGACCCCCTTCGAGGCAGCGGAGCATGATCCGCTCCCCGTTGGTAAGGCGCCCGGATCGGAATCGCTTTCCGGGGGTAACCACTCGCGGTCGCACCATTGCATCATGGCGCAAGGGCGGGGTATTTGTATAATGAAGGCGCTTCGGAGAGGACGGGGGGGCATCAAACCTGCCACACGGGCGGATGGTGCTCGTTTCGCGGAGGGCGCCGGGATGGGGGAGAAGCCGAGGGTGGTGATCACGAGGAGGCTGCCCGGGGTTTCCCTTGCGAAGATCGGGGAGAAGGCGGAGGCGGTGCTGCCGGACCGCGACGGGCCGATGCCCCGGAAGGAGCTGCTCCGGAAGGTCCGCGGCGCCTCCGGAATCCTCTCCACGCTGGCGGACCGGATCGACGCCTCCCTCATGGAGACCGCGGGAACGACGCTGCGGGTCGTCTCCAACTTCGCCGTGGGGGTCAACAACATCGATGTGGCGGAGGCGACGCGCAGGAGGATCCGCGTGTGCAATACCCCCGACGTTCTCACCGAGGCGGCCGCCGATCTCGGGTTCGGGCTCCTGTTGGCGGCTGCCCGGAGGTTCTCGGAGGCGGAGCGCTTCCTGCGGGCGGGGAAGTTCACCGGGTGGGACCCGTGGGGATTCCTGGGCGTCCCCGTGTTCGGGAGGACGCTGGGGATCGTCGGGATGGGCAAGATCGGCAGCGCCATCGCCGCACGCGCGCGAGGGTTCGAGATGCGGGTCCTCTACCACAGCCGCACCCCGATCCCGAAGGCGCGGGAGGATGCGCTGAGGGCGCGGCACGTCGGGCTTGACGACCTGTTGTCCGGCAGCGATTTCATCGTGCTCTGCGTACCGCTCACTTCCGAAACGCGCGGGATGATCGACCGGGGTCGTCTGCGAAGGATGAAAAAGGAGGCGGTCCTGGTGAACATCGGGCGGGGGGAAGTGGTCGACGAGGGGGCTCTCGCCGAGGCGCTTGCCGTGGGACGGATATTCGCAGGGGGGCTGGACGTCTACGAGAAGGAGCCGAAGATCCATCCAGGGCTGCTTCGCGCCCCCACCGCGGTGCTCCTCCCCCACCTGGGAAGCGCCACCACGGAGACCCGGGAGCGGATGGGGGGGCTGGCGACCGAGAACCTGCTGGCCGTTCTCTCGGGGGACGATCCCCCGTGTCCCGTCAATTGAAGCCGAACCCTTTCCGTTTCAGGATTTCGGCCGGGTCGAACCCCCCCGTCTTGGAAAAGGGGATCCGGACGACGCCGACCACCGGGGTCCGGAGGCCGACGGACCCGTTGAACTCGTAGGTTACGGACCGGCCCAGGAGACAGTCCCGGGCGGCGTTGACGATGCTTTCGGGCCGGATGGAAAGAGGCACCTTCACCACCGTCAGTCCCGACGCGCCGAGACGGATATCCTCGAGGTGCTCGCCACCCGCGATCGTTTCCCGCCCGACGATCGCGGAATAGGCGACGTAGGAGACGGAGAGGGGGTAGTCGTTCCGGTTGTCCACCTCGAGGTGCAAGGTGAAATCCCACGGCTTCCCGGGGTCGGCGAGCGGGTTCGACGTGAGCGCCACGTCGATCACCCGGACCTTCGGCGTCTTGAATGCGTCCTTGACCATGCCTCTGCAGGAGAGCAAGGAGATCGCGAGGGGCAGAAGGAGAAGGAGGTAGAACCGCTTGGGCGTGCGCATCTCCGATATCCGGGTTCCCGTGGGTTTCCCGGAAGGGAACCTCCTTTCGAAAGCTCTTCTCATTATAGGGGTTCCCCGGGACGAGGTGGCGCACTTTTCCGTCGTCCGCCGGGGGATCGACGCCAGGCGCAAGGGGGCGATACGGCGGGTCTACACCGTGGACGTCTCCTTCCGCTCTCCCGCCCTCGAGGAGGAGGTGTGCTCGCGGGTTTCCTCTGCGCGCCCCCACCTCCCCGCGCCCGACCCGTTTCCCCGGGTCCCCGTCCGTCCTCCTCCCGTGCAGCCGATCGTCGTCGGGGCCGGCCCCGCCGGGCTGTTCGCCGCCCTCACCCTTGCCCGGAACGGCTCACCGCCGATACTTCTGGAGAGGGGGCAACCGGTTGAGGAGCGTTCCCGGCAGGTGGCGGCCTTCTGGAAGGAAGGGGCCCTGGACCCGGAGAGCAACGTGCAGTTCGGGGAGGGTGGGGCGGGGACGTTTTCCGACGGGAAGCTGACCACGAGGATCGGGGACCCGCTGGTCGAGCACGTGATCGGCGTGTTCGCGGAATTTTCCGGCCTTGGGGATCTTTCCCGGGAGGCGAAGCCGCACGTGGGAACGGACCGCCTCCGTCGGTTCTGCGTCCGGATGCGGGAGGAGCTGCAGTCGCTCGGCGCCTTGGTCCGGTTCGGCGCGCGGGTCGACGAAGTCGAAACCGGGGCCGGGACCATCCGGTCGGTCCGGCTGTCCACCGGCGAGGAACTTTCCTGCAGGGACCTGGTGCTGGCGATCGGGCACTCCGCGCGGGACACGGTCCGGATGCTCCTGGCCCGGGGGGTACGGATGTCCGCGAAGCCGTTCGCCGTCGGGTTTCGCGTGGAGCACCCCCAGGAGCTGATCGACCGGATCCAGTACGGGAAAGCGGCGGGGAGCCCCGGTCTCCCCGTCGCCGACTACCGCCTGGCGGCGCGCGCCCCCTCCGGGCGCGGGGTCTACTCCTTCTGCATGTGCCCCGGGGGCGAGGTGATGACCGCCTCCTCGGGGCCGGGGGAACTGCCGGTGAACGGGATGAGCTCCCATGCGAGGAACTCGGGGTTCGCCAACAGCGGGATCGTGGCGGCCGTCACGGAGGAGGATTTCGGTACGGGCGACGTCCTGGCGGGCATCGACCTGCAGAGGACCCTCGAAGCCCGCGCGTTCCGGAAAGGCGGAGGGGATTTCGGCGTCCCCGCCATGAACCTGGTGGCCTTCCTCACCGGGAGGAACCTGAACCTGTCCCGGGGGAAGGCGCTGGCGCCCCGGGTCGTGCGGACGAATTTGGCCGGCATCCTGCCGCCCCGGGTGGAGGCGGACATCCGGTACGGGCTGGGGAGGTTCGGGGAGTCGATGCGCGGGTTCCTCTCCCAGGAGGGAACCCTGTACGCGGTCGAGTCCCGCACCTCCTCCCCCGTGCGCATCGATCGGGAGAATTATGAGTCGGTTACGGTAAAAGGGCTGTATCCTGTGGGAGAGGGGGCGGGGCACGCGGGCGGGATCGTCTCTTCCGCCGTGGACGGGATCCGCGCGGCGCTCCGCATCCTGGAGATATACTCCGGCCAAAGGACGGGATAGGCGATGCCCAAGACGAAGTTCGTGAAGGACATCCAGGAAGGGGAGCAGGTCAAGGACCTTTTCCTGGTAGCCAACAAGGCGTTGCTTTCCAGCAACTCCGGGAAGCCGTACATCAACCTCTCCCTGCGCGACCGGACCGGCCAGATGGAGTGCCGCGTCTGGGACCGCGCCGAAGAGATCGCGAAGCGGTTCGACCGGGACGACATCGTGGAGGCGACCGGGAGCGCCATCCTGTACCAGGGTCGTATCCAGCTCAAGGTGCACGACGTCCGGAATGTGGAGGGGGAGGCGGACCTCTCCGATTATCTCCCCGTGACCCGGAAGGGGATCGACTTCCTCTGGGAAGAGCTGCAGGCGCTGGTGAGGGAATGCAAGGATCCGGATCTCTCCCGCCTGCTCAGGCGGGTCTTCCCGGACCCCCCGGCAACGGAGACGGCGCAGCGGTTCCGGCAGGCCCCGGGGGGGAAAAGCATGCACCACGACTACATCGGCGGGCTTCTGGAGCACACGGTGTCGGTCGCCGCGATCTGCCGATTCCTGTCCGGGCATTACCCGGGAGTGGACGCGGACTTGCTGATCGCCGGCGCGCTCCTCCACGACATCGGGAAGGTGGGGGAGCTCTCCTACGAGGGGGCGTTCGACTACACGGACGAGGGTCGTCTGCTCGGCCACCTGTACATGGGCGCCGAGTGGGTAGCCGGGGAGTGCGCGCGGATCGAGGGGTTCCCCGCCGACAAGACGATGCTCGTCAAGCACATGATCCTCTCCCACCACGGGGAGCTCGAGTACGGTTCCCCGAAACGGCCCAAAACGCTCGAGGCGATCCTTTTGCACTTCGTCGAGAACATGGACTCGAAGGCCAACGCTTTCCTCGAGGCGATGGAAGACCTGCGGGAAGGGGCGACCTGGACCGACTACCAGCGGATGTTCGAGAGGTACCTGTTCGCGGGAAAGAAAAGCAGGTAGGCGGCCCCGCGGGGGAGGCGAAGACGGAAGGAGTCGGTTGTCATGGACCGGAGAAAGACGGTGTTCTGGATCATCGGGCTTGTGGTTCTGTGCCTCGGGTCCCCGCTCTTCGCCCAGGAAGGAGCGAACCCGGGGAAAAGGAACTTCCTCTGGAAAGTCCGGTCGGAGACTGCCACCGCCTACCTGCTGGGATCGATTCACCTGCTGAAGCCGGACATGTACCCCCTGGACCGGAAGATCGAGGAGGCCTTCGATCGGTCCGGCGTCCTTGTCGTGGAAACCAACGTCCGGGACGGGGCGGGGGAAGAACGGCAAAAGCGGATGCTTACGGGCGCCCTCTATCCCGGTGACGACACAATCAGGAACCACCTCTCGCAGGAGACGTACGACCTGTTGAGGCGGCGGTTCCCAGAGCTTTCCCTGGACCGCGTGGGACGGTTCAAGCCGTGGGCCCTCGCGATGACCATCGCCGTGCTGGAGTATCAGAAGATGGGGTTGAACTACAATCACGGGATCGACGTCTACTTTCTCGACAAGGCGTCGAACGGGAAACGGATCCGGGAGATCGAGCGTCCCGATTCCGTGATCGACATGCTGAACGGGTTTTCCGACGAGCACCAGGACCTGTTTCTCCAGTACACCCTCCTGGACCTGGACCAGGTCAGGGAGAAGACGGACCGGATCCTCCGCGCGTGGAGCGACGGCGATGCGGCGACCCTGGAAAAGATCCTCTCCGAGAGCATTCACGGACACCCCCGCCTGACGCCCATCTTCGACGCCCTCTTCACCAAGAGGAACGCGACCATGGCCGCGAAGATCGAGGGGTACCTGAGGGAGACGGGGGAATTCTTCGTCGTCGTGGGGGCCGGCCACCTCGTGGGGGAGAAGGGGATCGTCGAACTGCTGAAAAGGAAGGGGTTCCCCGTCGAGCAGCAGTAGCGTCGAACCGGTTACCCCACTTCGTCGAAAGATCGCAGCCGGAAATGGACGCCTTCGATCGACTCCGCCAGGCGTCGCACCGCTTCGTGGTCCAGGCCGGGAAGGGCCACCGCGGTTGCTGTGACCGAGGGAACGTGCCTGGGCGCTTCCCGGAGGAAGTCGAGGAGGGCCGGGAAGGACGCCTCGCCGTACCGGTTCGGGCAGATCCGGGCGTACGTCGGGGCGTCGGGGGCGTTGAGGGAAACGGAGAGGGCATCCACCAGCCCGGCGAGCTCCGGCAGGACGTTGCGCCCGTGCACGAGGTTTGCCAACCCGTCGGTGTTGACCCGGACGAAAGCCCCCTTCGCCTTGAGCAGGGCCGCGATCTCCTTGACCTCCTGCAGCCGGAGGAGGGGCTCCCCGAACCCGCAGAAGACGACCTCGTCGTACGCGGTGGGGTCGCCGACCTCCGCGATCACCTGTTCCACGCCGGGTTCCCCGGGAAGCTTCAGGTAATGCCCCTTCACGTGAAAATCACCCCGCTTCGCGCAGAACGTGCAGATGTTGGTGCACCGGTTGGTGATGTTCAGGTACAGGGAGTTCCGGATCCGGTATGCGACACGGACCTCCTCGTCGACGGGAATCCGGAAGATCCGCTTCGCGTTCATCGTGGTGACGCGGGCCACGTCCTCGACGGACAACCCCTTGATCTCGGCAATCCGTTTCGCCACGAGGGGGACGTACGAGGGTTCGTTCGTCCTTCCCCGGTGCGGTACCGGGGCCAGGAACGGGCTGTCGGTCTCGATGAGCAGCTTCGCAAGCGGCAGATGGCGGACCGCCTCCGCCTGGGTCTCGGACCCCTTGTAGGTGATTGCCCCGGGGAGGGAGATGAGAAAATTCATCCCGATCGCCCGGCGCGCCATCGCCAGATCCCCGGAGAAGCAGTGGATGATCCCCCCCACCTCGGAGGCCCTCTCCTCCGAAAGGATGGCGAGCGTCTCCTCGTGGGCGTCCCGGTCGTGGACGACGACGGGAAGATTCCGCTTCCGGGCGAGGCGCACCTGCTCCCGGAACGAGGCCCGCTGCGCGTCCCTCGGCGACCGGTCCCGGAAGAAGTCGAGCCCTGTTTCGCCGACCGCGACCACCTTGTCGCACCGCGAGAGGCGGTCGAGCCGCTCAAGGAGCTCCTCCGAGCACCCGGAGGCGTCGTGCGGGTGGAGCCCCACGGCCGCATAGACCCCGCCGTGACGGTGGGCGATCTCGATCGCCCTCTCGTCGCTCCCCGGGTGGATCCCGATCGTGACGATGTGGGTGACCCCCGCCTCGCGGGCGCGGCGGACGACGTCGTCCTCCTCGTCGCAGAGCGGGGGAAGATCCAGGTGGGCGTGTGTGTCGAAAAACATCGGAGTGAGCGCTTTCTACGGGAAGACTGGATGGTCTGTCCCGGAAATAGGGCGAAGCACCGAGAGCGTCGATGCGCCGGGCCAGCAAGGCGCACGACTGAGGCGTACTGCTGGATGGTACGCCGCAAGAAGTGCAACGATGCTGGGGCGGATGCAGCGGCGCTCGAATGCCGGCATATTGACGGGACGGGCCATTCAGTCTTCGATCCGGGGAAAGGCGATCACGGATCGGGGGAGTGTGGCCCCGACGCGCAAGCCCCCCCAACGGCCCGCCTCGGAAAGGGTCGCCTTCTCCACGCGGCCGTCGCACCCGAGCGCCTCCCACATCCTCTGTGCGGCCGTGGGGATGAACGGGGACATCAGCAGGACGGAGACCCTTGCCGCCTCGAGGGCGTGGTAGAGGACGGTCCCGAGCCGGTTCTTCCTCGCGGGGTCCTTCGCCAGGGCCCAGGGGGCGTTCGTGTCGATGTACCGGTTCGCCGCGTCGGACAGGTTCAGCACGGCCGCGAGCACCTTGTGGAACTCCACCTCTTCCATCGCCGCGTCCGCGGCGGGCAGGATCTCGCGGCCGGCGCAAAGAAGCGCCTCGTCGGAAAGTTCGGGCGCGGAGGGGGAGGGGACGACGGAGCCGAAGTATTTCGCCAGCATGTTGAGCGACCGGTTCAGAAGATTTCCCAGGTTGTTCGCGAGGTCGGAGTTGATCCGGTCCACGAGCGCCTTCCTCGAGAAGTCGCCGTCCTTGCCGAACGGCACCTCGCGGAGAAGGAAGTAGCGGAAGGCGTCGGCCCCGTACTTCTCCACCATCTCGTACGGGTCGACCACGTTGCCCAGCGACTTGCTCATCTTCTGCCCCTCGACGGTCCACCATCCGTGTGCGAAGACGCCCAGGGGAGGCTCGATGCCGGCGGACATGAGGAACGCCGGCCAGTAGATGGCGTGGAACCGGAGGATGTCCTTCCCGACCATGTGGACGTCGGCCGGCCAGAACGTGTCGAACGCCTCGGTACGCTTCGGGTATCCCAGCCCCGTGATGTAGTTCGTCAGGGCGTCGTACCAGACGTAGATGACGTGCCCGTCCGCCCCGGGGACCGGGATTCCCCACGTGAGCGAGGTGCGCGACACGGACAGGTCGGTAAGCCCCGCCTCGACGAAGGCGATGACCTCGTTCCGCCGGCTCTCCGGGCGGATGAACCTCGGGTTCCTTTCGTAGTACCCGAGGAGCGGCTTCTGGAACTTCGAGAGCCGGAAGAAATACGATGGCTCCTTCCGCTTTTCCGCCGGCCGCCGGCAATCCGGGCACGTCCCGTCGACCAGCTGCAGGTCGGTCCAGTACGACTCGCAGGGCGTGCAGTACCATCCCTCGTAGGCGCCCAGGTAGATGTCTCCGTTGGCGTGCGATTTCCGGAAGATGTCCTGGACGGAGGCGTAGTGGCGCGGCTCGGACGTCCGGATGAAGCCGTCGTTGCTGATGGTGAGCGCCGACGAGAGCCCCTGGAAGCGGGTGACGACGCGGTCGGCGAGTTCCTTCGGGGTGATCCCCTGCTGCGTCGCGCTCTTGTTCACCTTCTCCCCGTGCTCGTCGGTCCCCGTGAGGAAGAAGACCTTCTGCCCCTTCATCCGGTGCCACCGGGCGAGGGCGTCGCACGCGATCGTCGTGTAGGCGTGCCCGATGTGCGGGACGTCGTTCACGTAGTAGATCGGGGTCGTGATGTAGAACGTCTCCTTCACCTGTGCGTGCCTCCCGGTGCCAGGTGCTCGCGGGCGGCTTCCTCTCCGCTACGCTCGCGACCTTCGCCCGCTCGCTGCCGGTTCCGCTCGACCCAATTCACCGGGGACATTCCTGATTCATCTCTGGGAAGCGGGAAAGGAGTGTCCCCGCCCAGTCCGAGGAACCCCCCGCATCGCCTCGGGTCCCCGGTACCGGGCAGAGCGGTCGTGCGCCCGGCTGCGAGTGACGGCTCCCGGGGTTCCTGGCTCGCGGAGGGGTCCCCTCGGCTACGCTCGCGACCGTGCGCCCGCTCGCTGCCGGTTCCGCTCGACGCGATTTCTTCCTCGCTCCA
>Ga0209641_10002775_pt1 | contig 14867 bp, 8 predicted proteins | sample RifCSP16_1_FD_184022 | JGI IMG/M metagenome (GOLD analysis project Ga0209641, IMG submission 184022) | Soil microbial communities from Rifle, Colorado - Rifle CSP2_sed 16_1 (SPAdes) (version 2) | ecosystem: Environmental > Terrestrial > Deep subsurface > Rock core/Sediment | place: Rifle...
CGGTTCCTGCCAGGCCGCATCCGTTCGCCCAGTACTCGGCCCCGGCGATCGGAGAGGCGCCGGGATCCCCCGTGTCGTCCAAGGTGAACTCCAGGTCGACCTGGGTCTCCCCAGGCGTGATTGTGTTGTCCGGCTCGAAGTGGGGGTTGACCTGCTGGGGCGCCGTGGTGTCCGCAGCCGGCGAGCCGACGACGAGTACGAAGGTGACCCACTCCGACCAGCAGGTGCCCGAGCCCGGGCTCTCGCCGCACCCGAGCGTGCGGACGTAGACCGTGTGGGGGCCGAGGTTGAGCCACGACGTGTCGTTCACCACACGCACCGTCTCCGTGTTGGAGTTCCAAAGGAAATCTACAGGCATCATGGCCAGTCCGTTCGCCCCGGCCTGGTCGTGGTTCCCGATTCCAGGGAACACCGCACCCATCTCCGGAACGATGTACGCCTCGGCGTAGGTGAGCGAGCAGTTGACGACGCAGCCCGATACGGCCTGAATCGTGGTCGCCTGGCCCTTGCCCACCGGGTTCGGGAAGGCCATGGGCGTGCTTGTCGAAGGGTCCACATGACCGAGGACCGCCGAAGGCAGAGCGGTGACGAGGAACGCCATCAGGGCGACGACCGCCAGGGAAAGCGCTCGCTGGGAAGGAATCATTCCCCGACTCCCAGGGTTCCCGCGCATGTTCTCACACACCCGCGAGGGTCCAAGTCGCTCCACCCCTCAGGCGGATCCAGACTCCGTCCCCCGGCAGCAGGTCGGCCGTGTCTTGGAAGGCCGGGTCTCTCGCGCGGTGAGCCCTCCAGGGGTCATAAGGGTCGGCCGCCATGTATTTATAGGCCAGATTCCGAGCCCCGGGGAGCCCGTTGGCATCGAGAGTGACGGGGAGGGTACCGGGGGCCGGCCGATGATCGGGGGCGGAAAACCAGCCCGCGGAGAGCGTCACCCCCGCGGCCCTGGTGACGACGCGATGCCGGCCGGCGATGGCCTCGAGTTGGCCGATGCCCTCCTCACGCGGAGTCATGCAACCCTGTCTCGAGGACGCCTCGGGGGAGAGGGGCGTTCCCGTCCCTTCCGCAGTCCTCGTCACCCTGTTTATTTAGGGGATGCTATAAGAGTCTTTTGGGACGTTTCTCTCATTCGTCGGAGCGAGCCGGGTCCCCACTCTCACTGCCGAGACCGGTCCTCCTTCGGGGACTGGCCGCCGGGTTTATACCCCCGCGTGCACATGGGCTGGGAGCGTTCCTCGACAGCGGTGGGGCGTTGGGGGCCTGGAGCATGAGCGTCAGAGTTCGCCGGTTCCGGGGGTTCCGGTTCCGGGGGTTCCTCCTCCCGAGCCTGCTCCTGACCGCCACATTGCTCATCCTGCCGACGGTCCCGGCCCCGGACTACTTCGTGCGCGACATGGAGACCCTGGACGATTGGACGGCCACGGGTCTCTGGCACCGAACCGACCACCGCGCCCAATCCCCCTCGCACAGTTACTATTTCGGGATCGAGAGCACCTGGGACTATGACACAGGGCAGCGGGAGCAGGGGGATCTCACCTCGGTCCCAATCGTCCTCAATTCGACGAACAATGCGACGCTCTCGTTCTCACACTTCCTGGACGTTGAAGGCCCGCCTTACGACGAAGCGCGGGTCCTCGTCTCGAGGGACGCCGGGGTCAGCTGGGAGGCGGTCTGGCAAGGGCATACCACCGCCGGCCTGTGGGCGGTGGAGTCGGTCGACCTCGGCGCCTACTCGCGGGCCACCATCCTGCTCCGGTTCGCCCTCGACACGGTGGATGGCGGCTTCAATGCCTTCGAGGGGTGGTACGTCGACGACGTGCGAGTCAGGGGCGTTCCAGAGACCCGGAACCTGGCTATCCTCGACATCGAGGCCCCAGAGCGCGCCATGCTTGACGAGCTGATCCCTGTCGTCGCCGTCGTGGAGAACCGCGGGCTCGTCACGGAGTCCTCTGTGCAGGCGACGGTCTACTGGGACGGGATGGCGATCGCAACGACCGACCTGGGGCCGATGGCCCCGGAAGAGGAGAAGACCGTCTCGTGGAGCCTGACGGCTTCGACGAACCGCCTCTCGACCGTGGAGGTCCGCGTCGCGTCACCGGGATCCCCCGAGACGGCCCTTGCGGACAACCGCCGGTCTGCGCCGGTGATCGTCAACCGCCTCAAAGCCGGCCTGTACTATCACGACAGCGCGAAGGACGTGGCCTACTGGGAGGGCTCGTCAATGCTGAACACCGACTTCATCGTCAACGCGACGATCCTCGAAGACTCCGAGTACCGCTTCTTCCCCATCGCGCTCGGAGAGCTCACCCCCGCGACCCTGGCGGACATCGATGTCCTCGTCTTCGCGGACAATGCGCCCCCGGTCCCCGAGATTGCCGCGCTGGACTCCTGGTTCCGCGCGGGGAAGGGGCTCCTCCTCCTCCATCGCGCCGCCGCCCTCGCCGCCTACGCCGGCTATCTGTGGCCGACGGCGGCGGGGGGGAACGCGTACGCCGGCCTATGGGACGCGCTCGGGACCGGCGAGGACCAGGTCATCACGCGCACGCACAAGATCACGGAGAACTACTCGGTCGGCCAGCAGATTGGCTCGTTCGAGGGCAGCACCTCCTACTTCGCGTCCTCACTCCTGCCGGACACGCTGGTCCTCACGGAGGACCGCAGAGACCCAGAGGTCGCTTACGTCGTGGCCCGCCAGGTTGGCGGGCATGGAAAGGCCGTCGGCCTTGGGCCCTGGCTCGTCCCCCTCCCCGAACTGCGACCGATGCTCCTCGACGCGATGGAGTGGTCGACCGAGCCTCCGGCCGCGCACGACGTCGCTGCCGTGCTCCAACCCCCGCCAGAGATCTGGCGGGTGAATGCCCCTCTCGATTTGAACGCCACCGTGACGAACGATGGAACCACTGACGAGATCAACGTCGTGGTCGACCTGGCGGTGAACAACGTCGTGCAGTCGACCTCGCCTCCCCTCTCGGTGCGCGTCGGCGAGTCCCGCCAGGTCTCGTTCACCTGGACCCCGACGACGGAGTCCGAGCACTCCCTGGAGGTCCGCGCACGCCCGGTTCCTGGGGAGGTGGAGGTCCTCAACAACGACCACGGGGCCCTCGTCGTCACCTGGCCGTTGCCGCGGCAGGGCCGGTACGCCATCGTCTCCGACGATCGCCAGCTAGACACCCCGCAGTTCCGGCAGATCCTGAACGGCCTCCCCATCACGTACGACATGATCACAGAGAACAACAACACGGAGTGGACGTCGGATCTGACGAACCTCGTGGGGTACGAGGCGGTCCTCCTCTACACGACGGCCGGGTCGGACATGGCCGAGCAACGGGCCTTGCGAATCTACACGCGGCTCGGCGGCAGCCTCCTCCTCACCGGGAAGGACGCGTTTCGCAATCCGTCGACCCTGGAAGCGGTCATGGGGGTCGTCTCCGGCGGGGACTCGATCTACAACCTCAACTTCACCGTCGTCGACCCGAACAGCCCCGCCGTGGACGGGGCCTACGGGAGCTGGCCCTACGGGGCGTACTTCCACGCCGTGGAGTTCAACCACGACGGCGTGTCCATCGACCCGCCGGCGGGGACCCGCCGCATCCTCCGGTTCCTCAACGGGATCGACGCGGTCACGTACCGTCCCGTCGGGGAGCGGGGCAAGGCGATCTACTGGAACGGGGACGGGGACGAGGACTGGACGGGCGACACCTCACCGGGCGGGGGTTCGAAAACGGCCCTCTTCAAGAACCTCATGGTCTGGATGGGATTGAAGGACCGCGACGTGGAGATTGGGTCCCTGGAGACGCCTGCCTTCGCCTCCCCGAACCAAGCCCTGACAGTGAACGTGACGGTCGCCAATCGCGGGTTGCTCGACAGCCCCGCGTTCACGCTCAGCCTCTTGGAGAACGGGTCGTTCGTCACCTCCGCCCCCATGGCCCCGATCCCTGCTGGCGGTCAGGCCGCCGCCAGCCTCCCGTGGTCCTCGGCCGTGGAGGGCTTCTACGAGCTCCGGGTGGAGACCTCGGCGATCGCCGGGGAGACATTCACCGCCAACAACCGTGCCACCGTGGAGGTCCGCGTCACCACGATCCGCCCGGTCCGCGCGGCGGTCTACCACTCCTGGGGGAACAACGACATCTGGGCGCGGGCCTTCTGGGAGCACGTGAACCGCTACTGGTTCCGCTACGGGACCACGCCGCTCACGGTCGACTACACGTCGCTGAACCACAACGGCGTGACCTACGCGGAACTCACCGCGATCGCCCCGGATGTGGTGCTCCTCTCGTCCCCCTCCATGGTCGAGGGCGGGGAGCTCACGTTCACGGAGATGGTCGACCTCCTCCGGTACGTCTTCCAGGGCCACGGCCTCGTCTCCACGGGCTTCACGATGGCGGACACGGCCCCGGGCAACGCCCTCCTCGGCCCCGTCTTCGGGGTGAAGCAGGACCTCCTTTACTTCTACAATGCCACGGGGCCCCTGAACACGACGGGGGTGACGCATCCCGTGGCGAACGGCCTCCCCGACTGGTATCTGCCACGGAATAACGTCAGCCTCGTCCCCTGGGACTCCGCTTGGAGTACTGCGGAGCTTGAGACCGGGAACGTTCTCATTCACTCCAATGAAAGCGTTGGCGCCGTGATCGAGCACCGCGGCCTCTACATGGTCACGCCCTGGGTGGATTACTTCCCGAACCCCGACGACGCCCAGCTCCTTTACAACGTCCTCACCCTGTCGCAGTTCGAGCGGGCCTCCGTGGACGCCGCGATCCTCCTCCTGGACCACCCCCGGTACCTTGAGCCGAACGAGAGGGCGGTCGTCCGGGCCGGCGTCTGGAACCTCGGCACGGGGGACATCGGGAGCATGCTGGCCGTGGCCAAGCTTGACGGCCTGACCATCTCCGCGGAGGTGGTCGACGACCTCTCCCCGGGCGAGGTCCGGACAATCCAATTCGAGATCTACTCGCCCACCCCGGGGCCTCACGAGCTGGAAGTGGCCATCCAGTCGCCGCCAGCGTTCGAGTCCTTGGCCGCCCAGAGCAACAACCGCCTCCGGGTCGATGTCGTCGTGGAGCCCGTCGTCGGCCGGGTCCTCTTCGGGCCCCTCCCCTGGGCCTACAGGAACTCCTATGCCACCCTGGTTCGCGAGGCGAGGGGGATAGGCCTGGATGTCGTCACGACGCGGGCCAGGGACCTCACCCCGGGGAACCTTGCCCGGTACGACGCCCTCGTCCTGCCCGACCCAATCGGGTCCTACACGGCCGAGGAGCGACGGTCCATCCAGCACTTCGTGGCGGGCGGGAAGGGGCTCTTGGTCCTCGGGGACAACAATGCCAGCCTGAACACCGAGCTGACCTCCTTCGCCGGGATCTTCTGGAACAACAGCCTCCCACTCCCCGGCACGACGACGAACATCGGCCCCCATGAAGTCACCCGGGGCGTCGGGTCCGTCTACCTGGGGGATCCGGAGCTCGCCCTCAGTGTCACCGGAAACGCCACGGTCCTGCTCTGGGACTCGGCGAAGCAGCTTAGCCAGCGGGAGCCTGTGCTCGCCGTCTCCGAGGTCCCAGGCCGCGTCGCCGCGTTCGCCGACGAGTTCACGTTCTTCAACGAGCTCCTCCCGCTTGAGAACAACACGCGGCTCGCGCTGAACCTGATCCGCTGGCTCGTGCAGACTCATCTGCGGAGGCCGGTCGCCCCGGCGGCACCGTCTGTGTTCTCACCCCCGGAAGGCCACGCGCTCGAGGTGACCCTCTACCCCGTCGACGAGGTCGACGTGCAGCGCTACGAGCTGCTCTACAGCACGGACGACATCCTCTTCGACCCCGTCCCGAACTACCAGGGGGAGATGACGTTCCTCCATACGGGCCTGCAGAATGGGGTAACGTACTACCACGCGGTCAAGGCCGTCGACTGGTTCGGGCTGTCCTCGGACCAGTCTCCCTCGACCCTGGGCATTCCCGTCGACCTGACCCCGCCCGATCCGCCCACGAACGTGCAGGTGATCTACGCCAACGCGACGACGCTGCACGTGGCCTGGACCGGACCGGCGTCGAGCGACGTCCGGCGCTACGTCCTCGAGTACCACGACGGCTCGGGTACGTTTGTGCCTCTGGACGCGGTGTTCCAGCCTGCCACGTCCTTCGACCACATGGGGCTCCAGCCCGAGGTCGTGTACACGTACCGGGTCTTGGCGGAGGACCTCGAAGGTCAGCCGAGCGCCTGGTCCGCGGAAGCCACGGGCTCGCTCCCCGACAACGCGGCACCCGCGAGCCCGACGGGGGTGTGGATGCGGATCGTGCCCACCGGGGGGGCATTGAACCTCTCCTGGAACCGGAACACGGAGCCCGATGTCGTCAACTACACGGTCTATTCGAACGCCTCAGGACCATGGCTCCCCATCGGGAACGTGACCCATCCCGCCACCCTCTTCACGGATTCGAATCTGACGAACGGCCTGACCTATTGCTACTACGTCACCGCCAGCGACGAGGTCCCCAACGAATCTCCTCCCTCCCTGGAACGCTGCCGGGCGCCGCGCATCGCGTCAGATTCCGTTCCACCAGGCCAGGTCAGTAACCTGACGGTGACCTCCGGCCCCGATGGGGAGGAGCTGCAGCTCGCCTGGGACGCCGTCCCGGACCTCGACGTCGAGGGTTACCTGATCCGGATGGGGCTCGACCCCGGCGGCCTGGACGAGGTGGAGATCGGATCGACCAATGCCACCACGACGGGCTTCATCCGCCGAGCCCTCCAGGATGGCACGACCTACTTCTTCACGGTCCGCGCCGTGGACGACTCCGGGAACGAGGGGATCGCGTCGGCGCGGGTCGGCGGCGTTCCGATGGACCGCCAGGCGCCCGGGGCGCCCTCGGCGGTCGTCGCGCAGTTCGACGATCCGACGGACCGCGTGCTCCTCCGATGGGCGCACAGCCCGTCGGCGGACGTCACGGGATACTCTGTCGAGCGGGGCACCGTGCCCGGCGGGCCCTACACGCTCGTCGGCCCCACGAGTCGTTTCGCGAACACCTCGGAGGATTCCTTGGTGGTCCTGGGCTTCACGTACTACTACATCGTCCGAGCGTGCGACGAGGTCCCCTTGTGCGCCGCCTCCGCCGAGGCCTCCGTGTACATTGCCCCCGACACCCCGGTCGAGACCCCGACGGGACTCCAGGTCACTGTGGTCCCGGCGGGGAACGCGCTCGTCGTCTCCTGGGACCCCGTGAGCGACATCACGGTCGTGAACTACAGCGTGTACGGGAGCGCCGTCCGGGGCCCCCCCTGGTCCCAGGTGGCGGTGGTCCCCTGGACCGCGCGCGCCCACCGCCACGAAGGGCTGACGGACGGGGCCGAATTCTGCTTCCTGGTGAAGGCCGTACGGAGCGACGTGGCCTCGTCTCCGGCCTCCGCGATCGCGTGCGGCGTCCCCCAGGACACCCTGGCCCCCGCGGCGCCGCAGGACCTAGTGGCCAACGTGCCGCCGACGGGGAGTGCGGTTCGCCTCACGTGGTCCGCGGAAATCGGAACGGACGTCGCGTATCAGGCGGTGTACCGCGCGACGGACAGCCCCTTTGCCACCGTGGTGGAGGTCGTTCGCATTCCGGCCGAAGTGGGTGAATTCCTTGATACCGAGCTCGCCGATGGGGTGACCTACTACTACCGAGTCCAGGTCGCCGACGAGACGCCAAACCTCTCCGGCTACTCGAACACGGCGTCGGGCTCCCCACGCGACATCCTCGCCCCATCCCAGCCAAGGGACCTCGTCGGCACTCTCCTGGGGACCGCCCCTCTCCGGGTCCGCATCTTGTGGGAACCCTCGCCGGAGGGCGACGTCGCGGTGTACACCGTGTACCGAGCGGCCGGGTCGCAGAGCCCGAGGGCGATCGCCACCGTGACGACCGGGTCGGAGTTCGTGGACACCGCCCTCGAGCCCGGGATGGAGTACCTGTATTTCGTCACGGCGAGTGACGAGGTGCCGAACGAGTCGCGCCCATCGAACACGGTGACCCTGACGACACCCATTCTGGGGGGAGGCGACCGAGACGGGGATGGCGTTCCCGACGCGTCGGACAACTGCCCGAACGACTGGAACCCGAACCAGGAAGACTCGGACGGGGATGGGGTCGGGAACCCGTGTGCCGTCACGACGGACCCGGGAGTCCTCGCGGGCGGTTCGCGCATGTTCCTCCTGTTCGTGGCGGTCGTCTGCGTGATTATCCTTATCTTCCTCATGACCCGCATCCTTCGACGGCGGCCGGAGAGCAAGGAACAGAGGAAGACCGACGAGCGGACTGCGGTGGAGGGCGAGCCGACCGTCCCACCCGCGGAACCGGCCGACGGAGCACCCGAAGGCGGCTGGCCGCCCCCACCGCCCTCCCCCTAGTCCTGCTCCCCCTCGGGGCGCCGGGGGCTGGGCCTCGGGCCCTTCCCCTTCGGAGGCTTCCTTGGCCGGGTCTCCTCCTCCGGAGGGGGCTGCGCCGCACGCCGCCCCTGGATCACAGTGACCGCCGCCGCCGCGACCACCAGGGCCATGAGGCCCCCGACAAGGAGGACGAGCACAGGGAAGTCCTCGGCCACGACGACGCACACGTCCGTGCCGATGCAGAACGCGTAGATATCCCAGTTGTCTACGTCGTCGGCCTCGTTGTGGTCCGCACGGAAATCGGACCAGACGACGCGGTCCCCCCAGATCTCAATCTCCCATTCGTCGGCGGGGCCTTGGACCAGCAGCTCGGGATCTCCAGTGCGAAGGTCCATGGTCCAGATGTCCGCCTGTGTGGCGTTTACGTCGAAGTCGCGCCACACCAGGCGGTTGCCGTTGCTGGACAGGTGCGGCTCCTCCTGGTGACCCCTCCGCAGCAGGAGCGGGTAGGGGGCCCCGAGGAGGGTCCCGTTCAGGATCGGCGAGAGCTCGACGGCATAGAGATTCGCATCGTCGGTCACCTCGAACTTCGTCACCCGGCGATCCGGGTCGTCCCGATAGTCCGCGTAGATGAGGAGGTTCCCGTAGATCGTGGGTTGCTCCTCGTCCCAGTCCGGGGAAGCAGCGACGGGGACCTTGTCCGCGGTCTGGACGTTGTAGACCCAGAGGTCGGTGTTCTCGTTGCTCCCTCCGAGATCCGTGACCGCCGTGTAGACGATCCAGTTGCCGAACACGTCGGGTAGGGTCTGAACGCCTTGGTCGTTCGTGACCTGGACGACCAACCCGCTTCCGAGGTTCATGTAGAAGATGTCGTACGAGCCGTCGGGGTTCAGGTTCTCCCACACCAGTACCTCCCCATAGAGGCCGGGGGGGACAGCGGCCTCCCCGGAGTGAAGGGACCCGGCCGGCCAGGTCCCGGGGGTGGCGAGCTCCCGAGCGAACCGCGTGGTCTTGCTCACCAGATTGTGCACGGCGATGGAGGGCGTGAGGCCGTTGGCCTCGATCTCGGTCGCAGACCAGACGACATAGTCCCCGAACACCTTGGGGTGCGCCTCGTTCAGGCGTGCATCCGAGATCTGTCTGTACCGCCCGGTCGAGAAGTCGAAACTCCAGATGTCGACCGTTTCTCCTCGGGACCAATCCTCCCAGACCACGAGGTCCTCGTAGATGTCCGGCTCTTCCTCCGATCCGAGCTCCGCGGTCACGACGGATTCCGTGCCCGCCAAACCCGCGACCCGCGAGGCCGGAAGCAGGACGAGGAGGCCGACCAACATGGCGAGCATCCGAAGGTGGCGCGACCCGGTGGACCCTCGCGGCGGCAGGCTCCCCCAGGCCATCGCGCACTCCATTCAGGGGGGGCGAGATAAACCCTGCGCAGGGGCGGGGCCGCGCAGCGGCGTGCCCAGACATCTCCCTGGAAGGCGCGCTCTGGGAGGGGGAGGGACTTCTCGGAGCAGTCGGAAGGCCTTGACGTCTTCCGAGAGGGGGCGAGGGAAAAAGCCGGAGAGTGACCGGATGGTCTACGGGTAGCACGCCTGTAGACTCGGATCGCATGCCCGCGGGATGATCAGGGGGCCACGTCCAGCGCCGGGGAAGTTGACCACAACCGGTGCGATTGGCTGGACCACGAAGAAGACACCCTGGTTGATCTGACCGGTCACAATGATGTTCTGCCGGAAGAACGTGAAGCCGATTGGGCTCATCAGGAGGAAGTTGTAGTCCCTCCAGGCGTGCACGATCCGGAACGCACGGCTCGCGAGCGTGAGCACACCGGACACCGGGTCCTCGGCGACCACATCGAAGCGCTTCTCGACGCCATCGATATGGGTCACCGCGGGTCTCATCGGGTCCACTAGGTCGAACGTCGCAGGTCCCGTAATCCCGAAGTTGATCATCATGAAGTGCCCACGGGACATGTCGACGCGGTCGCCGACGCCCAGGACTCCGTCGCCGTTCCGGTCGATGAACTTCGTCGGCCCACCGGGGCCGACCGTCTCAATCGCCCAGCTGTCCCTGTATTGGAACCGGGACGGGGCGGCCGCCAGAATCGGGTAGGCACCCATCACCAGGATGGCCGCGACCAAGGTCATCGACGCTGCTATAGGCTTCACCATTCTCCTCCGTTCCGCTGGGTATCTTGCCACAGCGCCCCTCCGCGGGGCTCCCCTCTTCGCCCCCTCCATTGGGACCAGTGCATCCATGGAGCGGGCAGGTTAAATACGTTGCGTCTGGCGCGAGGAAGGACGCGCTCCAGAGTGCGCAGGGGTGCGCAGTCCGGCCAGGAGATGGGCCCTCCCGGATTCGAACCGGGGACCTACGCTGTGTGAGAGCGTCGTCATGACCGCTAGACCAAGGGCCCGGCGCGGCCGCGGAAGGGGGCGGCCGTATAAGAGGGCATCGCCGGGCCGAAGGTTTTTCCGCGGCCCCCCGGATGGCGGGGCGGTCGGATGAAGGTCTTGCTGCCCGGAGGGCCGCGTGCGTTCAAGGCGGTGTGGTGGGAGGCGGGCTCGGTGCGGATGATCGACCAGCGCCTCCTCCCCGAGCGCTTTGAGATTCTGACCTGCCGGTCCGCCGAGGAAGTGGCCAAGGCCATCGAGGACATGGCCGTCCGTGGGGCCCCGGCGATCGGGGTGGCGGCGGCGTACGGGGTGGCCCTGGCCAGTCTAGGGACTTCCCCCACCGCGGCCATCGCCCGACTGAAGCGGACGCGGCCGACGGGCCGGGACCTCTTCCACGCACTGGACTGGATGGCGGCGCGGATCTCGACCGGAGCCGACCCCGTCCGCGAGGCTGAGGCGTACGCACGGTCCGTCGAGGAGGCGTGCCGACAAATTGGCGTAGTGGGCGAACCGCTGCTCCGCGACGGCGCCCGCGTCCTCACGCACTGCAACGCGGGAGCGCTCGCGACGGTGGACCACGGGACGGTGACGGCGCCCCTGCGCCGCGCGCACGAGCTCGGGCGCCGCCTCTTCGTCTGGGTCAGCGAGACGCGGCCGCGGCTCCAGGGCGCCCGCCTGACGGCATGGGAGCTGGGTCAGGAAGGCATCGACCACGCCATCCTCGCTGACGCCGCTAGCGGGATGCTGCTCGCGCGAGGCGATGTCGACCTGGTCTTGGTCGGTGCCGACCGGATCACCGCCAGTGGGGACTTCGCCAACAAGATCGGAACCTATGAGAAGGCGGTGCTCGCCAAGGAGCATGGAGTGCCCTTCTACGTCGCCGCCCCGAGGAGCACCTTCGACTTCTCCCTCGACCAGGGAGCCGAAATCCCTATCGAGGAGCGCAGCGAGGTGGAGGTCACCGAGGTGGGCGGCGTCCGGGTGGCGAACCCCGGGTCGCGGGCGTTCAACCCCGCGTTCGACGTGACGCCCGCCCGCTACGTGACGGGGTACATCACGGAGATAGGGGTTATTAGGCCCGACCAGGTTCGGAGCCTCGCCCCCCGGGATGGACCATGACCGCCACGAAGATGCTCGATGTCCCCCGCATCCACTTCAAGGTGGGCGAGAGCGCCTTCAGCCCGATCGTCTCCCTGGTCACGGCGCTCCGGGCGATGGGCGAGAAGATCACCTACCGCTATGTCATGGGCGTCTCCGGCGCCGCGTTCCGCCTGTACTGGATGCCGGGCTTCGACCCGTCCTCGGCGTCCGTGACGAGCGAGCCGGTGGCGCTCCTCGGGGCGCGCGCCCTCGGGTACGCCTTCCAGGAGTACGCCAACCCCTCCGAGGCCGAGGCTTGGAGACTCATCACGCAGAGCCTGGAGGAGGGGAGGCCCGTCCCCGCCTGCGGGGTCGTGCCGCCCCCGGAGTGGCAGGTGATCTGCGGGTACACGGGCCGCCCTCGGAAGCTCTTCGTCGAGTCCTACTTCGACCCCTCGCCCACGGCGCCGTCCGAGGTCGCGTTCAAGAAGTGGCTGGGCTGGGGCCGGTATGGGATGGTCTCCATGCCCTTCGCCCTCCTGAAGAAGCGCGGACCCACGCCGCACCACCACGCCGTCGCGTTCGAGTCGCTCGCCCGCGCTGTCCTCCTCGCCGGCGAGTTCGAGTACTGGTCCGGCAGCGGCCCGGAAGGGAAGACGCACGGGGACCTCTGGCACTCAGGGCTCGCGGCCTACGACGCCTGGGCGGAGGACCTGAAGAGGGCGGCGAAGCCCAAAGAGGTCACGAAACAGCTCTTCGTGAACGACCTGACCGCCTACACGCTGGAGGATGCGCGCGTCTGCGCCGCGACCTTCATGGATTCCCTGGCCGGCGAGTTCCCCTCGGCCCGCCACTACTTCGAGGTCGCGAAGGCGGCGTACCACGAGGAGGCCGAGACCCTCGCCGCGGCGCGGAAGATCGTCGCCTACCCGTGGGAGCGGCACCCCAAGGTCCGCGCCGAGGACGTCGTCGCCTTCTCCGACCCGAACGTGCGCACGCAGTGGGTCGAGGCCCTGCAGAAGGCGAAGGCGCTGGACCAGAGCGCCGTGGACCAGCTCGGCACGGCGGTCAACGCGCTGCGGTGACCGGGGTCGCCCCCCTGGGGGGATGGTCTCCCCGGGGACGAAGCGCACCGCCAATTATAAGAACCCCTTCCGAGGTGAACCCCCTCGTGGAATGCCTCGTCTGCGGCTTCCGGAACGGGGATTGGGAGCGCTGCCCGCGCTGCGGCACCCTCCTCCCGGCGCTCCTGAAGACCGAGCGCGGCGTGCTCGACGTCGCGCCGGTCCGCAGCGCCTGAAGCCCGCGGACAGGTTTATCATCCCCACCGCCACTCGCACGGCGTGCACCTCGTCACGACGTGGTTCGGGAGCTTCCTCCTCGACCAAGGCCGCGTCGTGAAGCAGGTCCTCTTCCCGCCGAACCCCGAGGAGATCGCCCGGCGCCTCCGGCTCATCGAGGACTGGAAGGTCCTGGACGAGGAGCGCACCCTGCTCGGGGCCGCCCCGGAGGTCTTCGTTTCGGAGCCGCGGCTGGAGCGCGCCGGCGGGAAGATGATCGCGGGGCCGCCGCCTTTCCTGCGCGCCGAGGACTTCGGCTTCGACCGTGGACTCCTGCACCGAGCGATGGTGTCGGTCGCGAAGGCGCAGATGCGGCGCGCCCCCGGGCCGGACGACCACCTCGCGCAGGCCGTCGAGACGCTGGACGACGTCACGGAGAGCTACAACCTCCTCGTGGAGCGCCTGCGGGAGTGGTATGGGCTCCACTTCCCCGAGCTCGCGCGCCTCGTGGACGACCGGCGGTACACGGACCTCGTGGCGGCCCATGGGGACCGCGCCTCCATGCCGGACGACTTCGGGGAGAGCGTCGGCGGGGCGCTGAGCCCCGAGGACCGGACGGCGGTGATGGCCCTGGCGTCGGGGGCACGTTCCCTCGGGGGACAGCGGGACGCCCTGCTCGCGCACGTCGAGCGCGCGACGCGGCTCCGGGCCCCGAACCTCGCTCGGCTCGTCGGTCCGGTCCTGGCCGCCCGGTTGATCGCCCTGGCGGGGGGCTTGGACGACCTCGCGCGGATGCCCACCTCCACGATCCAGGTCCTCGGGGCCGAGAAGGCGTTCTTCCGCCACCTCAAGGACCACACGCCCCCGCCGAAGCATGGCGTCCTCTTCCAGCATGTGCTGGTCCACGGCGCCCCGCCTTGGCAGCGCGGGAGCGTCGCCCGGGCGATGGCGGGGAAGGTGAGCCTGGCGGCGCGCGCGGACTGCTACACGAAGCGGGACCTGGGGGACGAGCTGGTGGCCTCCCTGGAGAAAAGGGTGGCGGGAATCCGCGAACGGAAGCGCGCCCCGAGACCCCGTCGCGCGGTCCCGTCCCGCCGCCGACGGCGGTGAGCCTACTTCCGCCGCGAGAAGCGGATCGCTGCGACGAGGGCGAAGAGGACAATGGCGACGAGGATCATCTCCGGGCCGGGGGTCTTCGCGGGGGGCGTGCCTCCGGTCGAGACGATGAACTCCACCGTCATCGCACTCCGGTGTCCGGTAATCCCGCAATAGATGTCGCCCGTCCCCACGGCACCGGCGGTGATCGTCACGGAACGCGAGACGCCGGGGCCGACCCAGGGAACGATGTCGATCCCGTAGTCCTCGATGATGAAACTGTGGGCGATGGAGTCGTTGTTGTAGACGATGAACGTCACGTTGTCGCCGGGCGCCACGGTGATCGGCCCGGAGGGGAGCCACCTCGTATTGCTCGCCGAGAGGACGAACGTGCGGTTCGTGGCGCTCACCGGAACGGCGACGGCGGTCACGGCCAGGAGACCGATCGCGAGCAGGAGCAGGGCGCGCATGGCGCCGCGCAGTCCCCGACCGTATTTCAAGATTCCCTGCCGGCCGGGCCGGAGGCCCCCCGCCACCCTTAAATACGGACCCACGCTCCGTGCGGCGGCATGTCCTGGACCCAGGCGGAAATCCGCGAGCTCAAGGAGAACCGGTACGTCCTCGTCGACGAGGAGCCGTGCAAGATCCTGAGCATCGAGTTCT
>Ga0209641_10002777_pt1 | contig 14865 bp, 14 predicted proteins | sample RifCSP16_1_FD_184022 | JGI IMG/M metagenome (GOLD analysis project Ga0209641, IMG submission 184022) | Soil microbial communities from Rifle, Colorado - Rifle CSP2_sed 16_1 (SPAdes) (version 2) | ecosystem: Environmental > Terrestrial > Deep subsurface > Rock core/Sediment | place: Rifle...
CAATCGCTTGCTCCTTGAACGGAAGCGGCCGAGATAACGCTGGTGCTCAATGGCAATCTGCACGCGCATTCCCGCCAGTTCTTTGAGGATCATCAGGGATTTTTGGTAAGCCCCGATTTCAAGTTTCGGCAGAGCGAGAAATTCCTGGAATATTTTTTCATAATCCGCCAGGTTTTTCAGGTCATTGAGTTTTCCGCTCGTTTCAACGAAAGCGCGGTATTCTTCATCGCAGGGCGCGCAAAGTTTTTTGCGGTTTTGAGGATCGAATACCCCGCCCCAGTTTTTCTTTTGGAGCCAGATATCATTTAAGAATTGTCGGGTGCGACATTTTGGGCAATCGCCCAGTTTGTCGTTCATTTGAGTCATTACTTTTTCCGCAATCACGGAAATCGGTTCGGCAGTTGTTGCTGTGCTCATGTTTGTGAGTTTTTGGTTTGTTGTTTTTGGTTTGAAAGAACAAGGTCAGCATATTACCAATATTTTTAATGTTTGTCAAATCAAAATTTTCTCAATAAAAAAGCCAACCGATTTCGGTTGGCGAAGGACAATCGCGGAATGGTTTTGAACATAAGACAGATGGTCTTAAAGACACAAAAAGAGTGGTTTCTAACAGAAATGCAATGGTCTTAAAGACATTTCACGTCTGGTTTTTAACATGGACGGTCTGGTCTTAAAGACAAGTACCACATGGTTTTTAACATTGTGGGAATGGTCTTAAAAACATCGCAAAGATGGTTTTTAACAATACGGTTTTGGTCTCAAAGGACTTTTGTTCCAAATTATCACAAAAATGATCACACGTCAAATCCTTTTGCAAAAACTCCGGCGATGCCATTCGCACAAACCATTTTTCTTTATTGCCTCACGGTGAAGTTTTGTCGCGTAGCCTTTATGAATTTCAAAGCAATATTCCGGAAAAATATTCCCTAACCTCTTCATCATCTTATCTCTCTTCACCTTCGCCACAATCGACGCGAGCTTAATCGCGTTTATCTTCTCGTCCCCTTTGATCACCGTCTCGGCATTAAAGTTTTTCTGATAATCTTTATTTTTCAAATAAAGCCCGCCGTCTAACTGAATTTTTATTTTGCGACCAATCGGTCGCAAAAACTTCGATAACGCCCGCAGGGCGGCCAAATTAGCGGCCTGCGAGATATTGATCCGATCAATCACCGCCGGCGAAACTACCGCGCTCGCGCAAAATATCTTCGGATTGTTTTTAATATACAAAAGCCACTCGCTTCTTTGTTTTTCGCTTAAACGTTTCGAATCGCGAAGTCCTTTTGGAAACTTCATTCCTTTCGCGATCATTACCGCCGCGACAACAACCGGCCCCGCCAGACATCCTCTACCAACTTCATCGATGCCAATTAAATACATAAAATTATGATAACATTATAGCGATGAATGAGTCGAAATTTATCCATCTCCACTGCCACTCGCACTATTCTCTGCTTGATGGCCTCGCCAAAATCGAGGATCTCGTCGCGGCGGCCAAGAAAAACAACATGCCGGCCCTCGCCCTCACCGACCACGGCAATCTCTATGGCGCCATCGAGTTTTACAAGAAATGCAAAGCCGCCGGCATTAAGCCCATTATCGGCTGTGAAATATACCTTGCCCCGAGAAAACTCTCCGACAAAGAACCGGGAATTGATGGCAGGAATTTTCATTTAACGCTCCTGGCAAAAAACGATACCGGCTACAAAAATCTCCTTCGTCTCATTACCATTGCTCATCTCGAAGGCTTTTACTACAAACCCCGAGTTGATCATGAAACCCTAAAGAAATACAGCGGCGGTTTAATTTGCCTTTCCGGCTGCCTGAAAGGCGAGCTTAGCCAAGCCCTCCTCAATCAAGATGAAGAAAAAGCCCGCGCCGTGATCAAGTGCTATCAGGATATTTTCGGCCATGATTATTTCCTTGAAATTATGCATCACCCGGTCGTGCCCCGTTCAAGCGAGATTAAGAAGCGGATCATCGCGCTTGGCCAGGAGTTTCAAATTCCTATTGTCGGCACGAATGACGTTCACTTCGTGAATCAGGAAGACAAAAAAGTTCAGGATGTGCTCTTAAATATCCAATCAACCGGCGACAAGAAGTTTACTCTGCCTGATGACAACTTTTCGTTTATCGATGAAGCGAAAGCCCGGGAGAATTTCGCCGATTGTCCGGAAGCAGTCGAGAACACTAAGAAAATAGCTGATCTTTGTGACATTAATCTTATGCTTGGTAATTGGGTTTTTCCGAACATTCAAATCCCGGCCGGCTCGACTTATGACGATGAGCTCCGGAAACTTGCGAACGCCGGCTTTGAGAAAAGAGGCCTTAAAAAAACGCCCGAACTTTTGGCGCGAATGGATTACGAGCTCAAAATTATTATTGAAAAGGGCTATGCGCCGTATTTTCTTGTGGTGGCGGATATTCTTGGCTTTGCCAAGCAAAACGGTATTTTGGCGACAACCCGCGGCTCGGCGGCCGGCTGTCTGGTCTCTTATTTAACTTACATCACCACCGTCAACCCGATTGATTTCAATCTGCCTTTTGAGCGGTTTTTGAATCCGGAACGCCCTTCGCCGCCGGATATCGACATGGATTTTGCCGATAACCGCCGCGATGAGGTTATCGCCTATGTCAAACAAAAATACGGGTCTGATCGGGTCGCCCAAATCGGCACCTTCGGCACAATGATGGCTCGCGGCGCGGTCCGCGACGTCACCCGCGCGCAGGGCTACCCATACGCCCTAGGCGATCGGATCGCCAAGCTGATTCCCTTCGGCAGTCAAGGTTCCCCGATGACGATCGATCACGCTTTCGAGCTCATGCCGGAACTAAAAAAAATGTACGACACAGAGCGTGATGTCAAAGAAGTTATTAATATCGCCCGAAGGCTTGAGGGCTGTGTCCGCCATATTTCGGTCCATGCCGCCGGTGTCGTGATCGCTCCGAAGCCGCTTTATGAATTCGTACCGACTCAATTTGATCCGAAGGAGCGCGATGTGATCACTCAATACGACATGCACTCCGTCGAGGAAGCCGGGCTCTTGAAATTCGATTTTCTTGGCATCAGAAATCTTGCCATCATTGCCGACGCGATCGAAAGAATAAAAAAAATCAGAAATGTCGAAATTGACATTGATAATCTCCCGCCGAATGACAAATTGACTTTTGAAAAGCTCGCCCGCGGCGAAACGGTCGGCCTTTTCCAATTAAACGGCGACGGCATGACGAAATATTTGAAGGAATTGAAGCCGACAAGCATCCATGATATCAACGTCATGGTCGCGCTCTACCGGCCCGGCCCAATGGACAACATCAACGAATACATCGCCAGAAAGCACGGCAAAAAGCCGGTTACTTATCTTCATCCCAAAATGAAAAACTTCCTTGAACCGACTTACGGCGTACTTGTTTATCAAGACGACCTTTTAATGACGGCCATTGAAGTGGCCGGCTACAGCTGGAGTGAAGTCGACAAATTCCGCAAAGCTGTCGGCAAAAAGATTCCGGCCGAAATGAAAAAACAACATGTTTATTTCATCGAGGGGTGCATCAAAAACAGCAAAATGATGAAGGAAAAAGCCGAAAACTTGTGGCAACTTTTTGAACCCTTCCAAGGCTACGGCTTCAACAAAGCCCATGCTGCAAGCTACGGCCAAGTCGCTTATCAGACCGCTTACCTCAAAGCGCACTTCCCGGCCGAATACCTGACGGCCTCCCTCACCGCCGAAGCCGGCGACACCGATATGATTGCCGAACTTATCACTGAGTGCAAAAGGCTCGGTTTTCAGGTCTTGCCGCCGGACATCAACGAAAGTTTTTCTGACTTTACAGTCGTTCGCGATGAAAATGAGAAAATCACCAACAAAATCCGCTTCGGTCTCCGCAGTATCAAGAATTTCGGCGAAGAAATCGGCAAAGCGATTATTCACGAGCGAAAGCTCGGGGGGGCGTTCAAAAATTTAGCCGATTTCTTGACAAGAATTCAGCATAAAAATTTGAATAAAAAATCACTCGAGGCGCTGATTCAATGCGGCGCCATGGATAACTTCGGCGAACGGGCTTGTTTGCTCGGAAGTATTGAGGATCTGCTCCGCTTCAATAAGGAAGGAAATCAAAAAGCCGGCCAAGCCGCTCTCTTTGCGATTGCTCCGACGCTCCGCCTCAAAGAAGTCCCCCCCGCCACCACTGAAGAACGGCTGGCTTGGGAGCGCGAGCTTTTAGGTCTCTATATTTCCGGTCATCCGCTTGATAAATACCGGGAGAAACTCGAGAAATTAGAAATGAATATAAAAAAAATAAAAGACGAAGTGCGCGATGGTGCGATAGTAACAGCTGTTGGCATGATCGAGGATACTCGGCCAATCTTCACCAAAAAACAAGAACAAATGGGTTTTGTTCAGCTTGTCGATTTAACCGATTCCATTGAAGTTGTCGCTTTCCCGAGAGTTTGGAACGGCAATAAATTTTTTGAAAAAGGCAATCTCATCGCCGTCCGCGGCCGCGTCTCCTTGCGCAACAACGAAAAAAGTGTTATTATAGAAGCAGTCAAACTTCTCTAAACTTTATTTTATGGATTTTGAAATCCTCAGTTCTTTTGCTTTTGGCCGCGCCTTGGCGCAAGACAAAAACGGTTTTTTCCACGTCAAACGGGAAAATGACCAGTTGATGCCGGCTTACGAAGCCCGGTACACCAAAATTTATGCTTACGAGCATTATTTCGGCGAAGCCCTAGCGCTTGTCGGAACAAACGGTGAATTTTTCTTCATTAATCAGGTCGGTAATCGCGCCGAAGAAAAATCAAGTTTAACCTTAATGAAATCTTACACTCGCCTATTTTCCGATTAAAAACCGCCAGCGCTTCTTTGCCCAAACTGGCCCGGCAAAATCGACCCCGATTCTCGGGGTCTTTTTTATTTCGTTTTTCTTAATTCTCACCCCCCGGTCTTCCAGCCAAAGACCGGTTTTTTTGCCCACTTGCTTGCCGTTTAATTTCCCGTCAATTTTCAAAAACTTCGTCAGCTTCGCCGGACCTGTTAGTACTATCGGCGAAGGAATATGCCGAGAAAAGACTAGTGGGCGCGGCCCATGGGAGCTCTTGGAGAGCTTCCTCGAGCTCGAGGAATTTTCCAGCGGGAAAATATCCGTGCTTTTCGAGGCATGTTCCAAGCTGATAGCCCCTCGAATTAAAACAGCGGCGGGATAATCTTTCTTGCCGGTGACAATATTTAAAAGCCAGTGCATGCCGTAGGTGAAATAAACATAAAAGTAACCAGGATGACTAAACATTGGCTCGTTGCGCTTGGTTTTCCCGAGATGAGCATGAGAGGCTTTGTCGCAAAAGCCGTCATACGCCTCCATTTCGGTGATCATTAAAGCGACCTCTTTTTTGCCGATTTTTCGGACCAAGAATTTGCCAAGCAGTTCTGACGCGACGCGAAGCGTCGGCCGGGCAAAGAATTTTGGCTTGAGCACTTTTCTCATAATAAAAAGGGGTTCGCTTACTTATTTACTGTCTTCCTTTTAAGCAAAACAAAATGATAGAGGTTGTAAAAGAAAGTTCCCGTCGCGTTGAGGATTAGCACGATTCTTGCCCAAAGCGGCGCGGATTCGCTCTCAAGCGCTGACAGAAAAAAGATGACAGCTACCACGGTAAACGCGTTAAGCAAGATAAATTTACTCTTTCTGTAGCCGCCTAAGTATTTGATAATGAAGGGACTACGAAGAAAAAGGTATTTGCTTCCTTTGATAGTTAAGAACCAGGTTAGAAAGTTAAAGCCCATTGTTAATACTCCGGTAAACAACAAAACAAAGTGGAGAATCAAGTTGTCCACAAAAAAAGAATACCAAACCACAAATGGTCCTAAAAACAAGAAGTCATAAACACGAACATCAATGATTTTCATAAATCTAAAACGGTAAGTTCTACTTCCCATGACACTTCTTGTATTTCTTGCCACTGCCGCAAGGGCAAGGATCATTCCTTCCTACTCCTTCAAATTCTCCGCCATGAACGGCTTTTTCCGGCTCTTTTTGGGCCGGCACGTCTTTTGTTTCAAGCAGCATGTGGACAAGGTGCTCCTCGAAGCGCGCTTCCATTTGTTTATAAAGCCGTAAACCATCTTTTTTGTATTCCACCAACGGATCACGCTGGCCATATGCCCGGAGATTCACGGAAGAGCGAAGATATTCCATCGTTTCGAGATGCTCCATCCACAAAAGATCAATGAGGGCCAAAATCAGTCTTTGGGCCAGCAGATAAAAATCTTCTTTATCTAAAGTTTTCTTTTTCTCTTCCAGTAAATCTTCTTTTTGGAAAAATGCTTCATTTAAAATCGCCTCGACTTCGTCACGATTGCCGTTTAAAACTTTGCGGCGGCGGTTATAAACCGTTTTGCGCTGGAGATTAAGCACGTCATCGTAAAGAAGCGTGTGTTTACGGGCGTCGAAGTTAAAGCCTTCGACTTTTTCCTGCGCGTTTTCAAGCGCCTTGCCGATGAGTTTAGCTTCGATCGGCTCGTCTTCCGGAAAATTAAAGCGGCTCATCACGCCTTTAATTCGATCGGCCCCGAAAATGCGCAGCAGATCATCTTCAAGCGAGACATAAAAGCGAGTGGCCCCGGGATCCCCTTGGCGGCCGGCGCGGCCGCGAAGCTGATTGTCGATCCGCCTAGCTTCATGGCGCTCGGTGCCAATGACATGAAGGCCGCCGAGATTTTTGACTGCTTCGTACCCTTCTTTGGTCGCCGGATTGCCGCCAAGTTTAATATCAACACCGCGACCGGCGAGGTTGGTGGCCACCGTCACGGCGCCAAGCCGGCCGGCTTGGGCAATGATCTCGCCTTCCCGCTCATGATTCTTGGCGTTGAGTACCTCATGCGGCACCCCTTCGGCCTTTAAGTACTTTGAAAGAAGCTCGTTTTTTTCAATAGAAACCGTGCCGAGCAAAACCGGCTGGCCTTTTTGATTGAGCGCTTTGATTTGTCTGGCGAGCGCCCTGAATTTGCCGTTTTCCGTCTGGAAAATAAGGTCGGCAAGATCGGTCCGACTCGAAGAAAGATTTGTCGGAATGGAAACAACCGACAGATTGTATACTTTAAGAAATTCTTCCTCGGAAGTTTTGGCGGTACCGGTCATGCCGGCAAGTTTTTCATAAAAGCGGAAATAGTTTTGAAAAGTAATCGAAGCGATCGTGCGGGATTCTTTTTGAATAGCCACCCCTTCTTTCGCTTCAACCGCTTGGTGAAGCCCTTCGGACCAGCGCCGGCCGGGCATTAAGCGGCCGGTGAAAGGATCAACGATCACGATTTCCCCTTCCCGAACGACATAATCGCGATCAAGAAGGTAGACGGCTTTGGCCCTGACGGCCGTTTCCAAATGATGAACATAGCGAACCCCTTTTTCGGTGTAAATATCGGAAACGCCGAGAAGTTTCTCGGCTTTGTTGATTCCCGTTTCCGTCAGAGAAATTGCTTTAAGTTTTTCATCAAGCGTGTAGTCTTCGACCGGCGTTAAGACTTTCGCGATTTTGGCAAAAGTTTTATAAAACTCCGAAGAATCTTCCGTGGCTGAAGAAATGATAAGCGGCGTTCTGGCTTCATCGATTAAAATCGAGTCGATTTCGTCAACAATCGCAAAGTTGTGCCCTCGCGAAACAACATCTTCGGGGCGATAGACTAAATTATCGCGAAGATAATCAAAGCCATATTCGTGGTTGGTGCCGTAAGTGATGTCAGCGGCGTAGGCAAGCTTGCGCGACACCGGCTTTAGAAACTCGTGGACCACTTTAAAAGAGCCGACTTCGTCGCGGGTCTCATCCGCTTCGCGATGAGTGGGATCGTAAACATAGGAGGTTTGATGATTAAGACAGCCGACCGAAAGGCCGAGAAAATTATAAATCTGCCCCATCCAGACGGCATCGCGACTCGTCAAATAATCATTGACCGTCACTACATGCACCCCTTTCCCGGAAAGAGCGTTGAGATAAACCGGCAGGGTCGCCACCAGAGTTTTGCCTTCACCCGTCATCATTTCGGCAATCTGCCCTTCGTGGAGTGCAATGCCGCCGAGAAGCTGAACGTCGTAATGGCGCTGGTTAAGCGTTCTTTTGGCGGCTTCGCGCACGAGCGCAAAAGCTTCCGGCAAAATGTCGTTGATAGTTTCGCCGCGGGCTAAGCGCTCTTTCAACTCGACGGTCTTGCCTTTGCAATCCGAGTCCGAGAGCTTTTCAAAATCGGCCTCAAAAGAATTTATTTTTTCAACAGTGGCTTGGTGCTTTTTTACAAAACGAGAATCACTGTCACCGAAGATGGCTTTAAACATTGTAGATAAATATTGCCCAGAGTTATGGGGTAAGGAGGGTCAAACTCCAACACAAGTGCTTTTGTGAGTGCCCGCTTCCATTACCCCATAACTTTGGGCAATTACCAAATAGTATAACAGTTTTTTACAAGCTAAATCAACAAATCCCCCAAAAAGCAAAAACCCCCGCCAAAAGTAGGCAAGGGGGCTTTTGCAAGCACTTGTGTCTTTAAAAATTAGAGCGCGTTTTCGCACTCGGGGAAAGTATAGCATATTTCAAATAAATTTGCAAGAAAAAAGCCCCGTAGCGGTTTGCTACGGGGCACTCATCACCCTTATTCACCTCACCTCACCTCAATTTCATTACTTTTCCGGTCAGTTTGACCTCCACTCCGTCCCGCTTTGCGCGATAACGGTAAGCATAAACGCCGCTTGCAAGCGCTTCGCAGTCAATTTCCGTCCGGTCGCGCTTGTCATCCTCTCTTTCAATTTTTTCTTCCAAAACTTTCTTGCCGGAAATATCGAAGAATTCTATATCCCCTTCGCCCTCAACGAAAACTTTGTCCGTGATCGGGTTCGGGTAGATTTTGAATTCCTTTTTCAGCATTTCAGCAATGCCGGTCGAGGAAGTGGTGCTGAAGGAAGAAATCGATGGAGCAGAAACAACGGTCGAACCGGAAAGGCTGTTGGCGCGGAAATAAATTGAGCTGTTTTTCGGCAATCCGGTCACCGTAATTTTAACGGTATCAATGCCGGCTTGTTTGGTCACGTAAGAAGTAGTGCTGGAAAGAGGCTGACTCTCCCCATATTCAAACCAAGTGTCAGAAGCGCCATTGCATTTCACTACGGCCTGAAGGGTTGCCGAAGCGCTATTCGCGCCAACATTAACGTTTTTAACAACCAGATTGTCAACCACGAGATAAGTCGTGGACGCGGATTTCAAGGCCACTTCAAAAATTGATGTTTGTACAGACGAACCGCTTTCATTGTAAACCACCCGGTAAAAAACACCAGGTCCCGTGAGATTCACAAGCATCTCTTCATGATCGGAAAGGCCGGCACCCCGATTAAAGGGCGTGGTTGAATGATTAAGCGCGGTCGGTATAGAACCATACTCCACATGCGATTGATAGGTCTTGCCATTGCCGTTGGCTTTGTCTTTGATGAGAATCGAATTGTGAGTCACATCAACTTCAGCCGCCGAAACCGAAATCATGGTCGGTTGAGCCGCTGTCTCGCTTGCTACAAGCGAAGCGGCAAAGAAAATGAATAATTTTTTCATTTGTGTAAGGTATTAAGAGTTGTTGATTTAAAGGTACATTTAAGCTGAAATCATAGCATGGAATATTGAAAAAGTCAAGCCATCGCAATGTCTCAGGACCTTTGCAACACCTGCTTTATCTCACCTAAGGTTAACTTGCAATAGCACTGGCTTTCCGAACCGTTCCCTATTGGTTTGTCCAGGTGAGGAAAGCCAGTACTATTGCAAGCCGGGAACGGTTCGAAAAGCAGGTGTGAACAGTTGCATCGAGGTTCAACCTCGTAAGAAAAATCCCGCATTTCTGCGGGATTAGTGAATTAAAAATTTTTAATTTAATTCAAACGACCTAGCCGGACCCTCTTCTTCCACTAACTCTTCACTGGCACCATTGCTGATTATTTCGAGAACATCGGGGTCTTCAGGTTTAGGTACAAAGGTATAAATCGATTTTTCGGCTTCCTTTTCACAGTCCTCAACCTGAATTAAAAACTCATTACTGTCTTCTACGGCGCCAATCTGATTTTCATCCACTTCTTCCAAGTCGTCATAGCCAAGCCGGGCAAGCAAGGCGTCTTTCAAATCGCGGTCAACAATAAGAAGAGAAACTGAAACATGGGGATCGTTGACAAATATCTCCTCGATGTTTCGTTCAATCCGTTCAATTTTGTAAAGATCAAGTTTTTTCTCCTCCATCGCCCAACCGAGATAAGGAAACGGCAAGAGCAACATCGGTTGATTCCAAATTTTTTTCGCCAAACTTTTACTCAAGGCAAAATCAGGCAAATCTTCTGGAGAGGAACTACTGCCCTCCCAGAAAGTGATAATAAGGGTTTTCATTGTGAGAGGTGTTAAAGGGTTGATATGACAAATTACATTTCAGCTTAAAGTCTACCATTATTTTTATCTTATGTCAAGGTGCAATAATCAACTGCCGTGCTACCATAAAGGCATACTAATCTAAAACTATAAAATCTTTATGTTTAAAGAAGTCATTGGCGGCGGAAAAGCGGAAAAAGGCAAAAAGGCGACAACCCCCGAGCAAATTCCGGAAACAGAACATTTTGCCGAGCATATCAGTGAGACATATCCACCATATTCACCATTTGTTGAATATACCACTGGTCTTGACCCTGCCGCGGCCGAAGATCTAGAAGATGATTTTGAAAACAGGTACTTTTTAGGGGAAGAGATGCAAAAGCGATTGATTCCGGAAAAGAAAGCCCTCGCCAAAGAAAAAGAAGAGAAGGCCATGGAACAGAAAAAACCCTATTCCCTTTCTGACTTTAAATTAATGGAGCAAGCGGATAAATATTCCGCTCTTGCCGGCCAAGAGCCAAATTTAAAAAAATACTGGCCTCATTTTGCCGATGGTAAGCCTTTAACAATTGATCAAATTAACGAACTCGCCGGCGAATACGCGGAAATCAAGAAAAGCGGCAAAAAATCCGATTACAGCCAAGCCGAGCTCCGCTTATTGACTCAAGCAAGCACTTGGAAATTTTTCCACGACGAAATTGAAAAAACTCAAAAAAGACCGGCTTTTCCCGACGGCAAGGTTCTCACGAAAGAGCAGATCAACGAGCTTATAAACGAATACCGTGGGTTCAGACAAGAACATCCTGAAGAATTCGCGGAAATGAAGGTGGAAAACAATGAGTGGCTGAAAGATAGCTTTTCTTGGGAGCTTGTTGAAACTCCAGATGGCAAAAAAATATGGGCGAGCGAAAAACCCATCATTATAAAAGACAAAAAAACCGGCGAGGAAACAAAAGTGCCAAGAAAATATATCCTTCGGGAAACGCCGACTGACTTTAAACCCGTAAAAAACAAAACTTATTATTACACGATTAAAGGGAGAACGGGATCGGATATTTTCATCAGTCTCAAAGCGCCTTATTAAAGCTGGTAAACAAAAAAGCCGGTCAAAGACCGGCTGTGGTTTATATAAAAAAATTTAATTTGACGAAATTTCAAAAGCGGTAGCCGCTTTTCGCGTTGGACTTAAATCTTTGTATTCTTCAAGGTCGATTGTTTTATAATCAATCCCCTTCAAGAGTAGATTTGTACTGATTTCGAGCATACTCTTTTCCAAAAAAACTTCCGCAAAACTTTTTTCTTCCTTGTTCTTGGAAAGAAGGGTTCGATATTTCCGGTCTGGGTTTTGCATACCTTGAATTAACTCAAACACTGTTTTAATGTCGATGAGTTGGCAATTCCAGATAACTCTTACCGAAAACCCCATCCTTCCGACACCCTGATGCAGGATGTCGGTAAAGGTTTTTACTTTTTTCATGACTTAAAGAATTAATATTTCTGGCTTATTTATAAGACATCCGTCTCCTTTCGTCAAGAGCGAGTTTGCACTGGCCTTTCGGGCGAGTTGGCGTTAAAATTCCCACTATCGACTATCGAGGTTCAACCTCAATAGTTAGTCGATGGTTAGTAATTATTAGATTAATTTTTATACGTATGCATATCAACAAAAAACAGGCCGCGCTTACCTTGGGCTCCATTGCGGCCATCGGTCACTTCCTTTGGGTCTTGGCATTGATATTTGGCTTGGGTCAGCGGCTTCTTGACTGGAGCTTGTCCTACCACTTCATCAGTATCGATAAAACCGTAACAAGCCCAACGCTCGGCCTCGCTATTATCGGCATCGTCACCGCTTTCGTTTGCGGCTATATCGTTGGCTGGGTCTTTGCCTGGATTTGGAACAGAATGGGGCAAAAAGCTTAAGCTAAAAAATAGAAAACAAAAAAACCACTCAAGCAAGCGGTTTTTTTGTTGGTCTCGGGTCTGTAAGCCGAATTCTGTATCTGTCTTGCGACAAACGATAGTTATTTCTCTGGGCCGGCAATTGCTTGCCGGCTCTGGCGGCACTCTCGAATCTCTCGAGCTCGGCCTTGCACCCTGTAAGGATTTAGCCGTTTCATCTCCACTTTTTTGTCCCTATAGTGGAGCTAGACCATCAAGCTTGGGATAGGGTCTTCTCGATCCTTTCGAATCGAGACGTCACTGTTCGCACCTCTGGATTTCTCCTGACGGGCGTTACCCGCTACATTTTTAACTCTTCTTGCGAAGACGTGGGAGTTCGGACTTTCCTCACTTGCCCGAAGGCAAGCGCAACTATCCGACCCGGAACCACACACAGTATACCATAAAATTTTGATTTTGCAAATAAAAAAACACCTGTTTCAATCACACTAGAAACAGGTGTTGTGTTTTTATACCAATCTTCGGTTGGCATTGGGTCCACGTATGGTTTTTAGGTTATGACGGATCGCGATCGGCCATTTTTTACCTACTTTTTGTGACCCATTCTGCTTTTTGGCAGTTTGACGAACGGCTTTAATTAGCTGTTTGACGAACAGCTTTAATTATAAACCTGCTTTAGAAAAACAACTGTGTAAAAAATCGAATTTAAAAACCCCTTGTCTTTCGACAAGGGGTGTAAAAAATGAAACTTATTCCGTCAGCAGTTTTCCGCTGCCAAACTTATCGCCTATTCGCAACTGGTAAAGATAAACTCCGGGTGTCGCCACCGCGAAAGCTTTTTCGCCAGAAACGATATCGCGTATCACTTCCCGACCAAGGCAGTCATAGAGCATAAACTCTACTTCCATCTTGCTCTTAACCGCAATGGTTTTGCCGTAAGCCCACACGCGCGCTTGACCCAGAGGATCAAGTTCCGCGATGTCGGTCACCGTGCAAATGCCGGCGGCCGTCGTGTCTTCCAAGCCATTGCTATCGCGGGTTTTAATCGCAAAAGCGTACTTTTGGTAAAGCACGAGATTCGGACTTGAGATCGCCACCGTGCCGCTCTTGATGCCGACCATGATCGGCAGCGCTTGATTTGCAAACGTCGTCAAGCTCGCCCCTTGCTCGTAGATGAGCCAGGCGGTAGCGCCCGGGTCATTGGAGTAGATATTGGCGATGGCCGTGATCTTCGATCCACAGGTTTGCGTAAGAAGAACGGCCGCCACGTTGTACGGAGGCATTGCGAACGTCAAGACGCTCGTCGTATCCGTACCGTAAGCATTAAGCACCAAAACGTAGTAGTAAGCTGTACTCGCCCCGTTTAGGTTGCCGACGTGGATCGTCGCGATACTCGATACACTCGTTGTGTAAGTGTAGAGCGTGGTTGGTACGGAATTGTTGTCGCAGTAAAGCCGGACAGTTGTTTTCGCGCCACCAGTTGAAACGTTTACTGAAATATCCGCGCTTTCGGGCAAAATATTCTTGACGCTGGTGCTGAGGATTTGAGGTCCGGCACTTTTTGTCGTAAACGTTTTGGTATTGCTAAACAAGAGCCCCGCCGTATCAAGCGATCTTCCTCCGACAATATAGGTCGTGCCGGGATTAAGACCGGAGATTGTAAACACGAGGTTGGTATCGCCAAGTGGAAGGGTTACGTTCGATAAGAAAGTTGTGATACCGGTGGTACCATAACCCACAAAACAAATAGCATTTGGATCATGATTATCGTAAACCGACACATAAGCCAAAGCGCTTGTCGCAGTGACACTACCAATTGAATCCAATTTTATGAACAAAAGTGAATCAACTGAGATCGTATCATTTCTTATCACACTGCAACCATACTTGTCCTTGAGCGTTATCACGACCGGATATGAGCCGTCATTCGTAGGGATGCCACTAATGATGGAGCCGGCAAGTGATAACCCGGGCGGCAAGCCCGTCACGCTCCAAGTGTAAGGAAGGGTTCCTCCACTACCGGAAAGCGTGTCGGCGTTTGACACGCCAATAATAAAGCTCGTTTGGAGCGGATCAATTGCAAGCGTGTCGCAAAGCACTACCACCGTATCGGTCACCGTCCCCACACAACCAAAGTTGCTTGTAGCAACGAGGGTGAAGATATAAGTGCCGAAACTATTCACCGTATCCGAAACAACTCCACTCGTCGAAGCAAGAATCGCTCCGGGAATGAAACTGCCGGTCACCGCGTAAGTAATTGCCAGCGCCAAACTGTCCGTCGCCACCACCGTGTAATTTAATACTGCCCCGATTGGGATAGTATCCGGGAAAGGCGACATGACGACAGGATTTGAGCACAAAACAACCGTGGTGTCGGTCAAACTGCCAAGACAACCGTTCGCGTCAACAACTGGGAACGTGTAAATAAACGTCCCTACTCCACTCACCGTGTCGCCAATGGCGCCACCCGATGAGAGGGTAAGACCAGTAACTGGGTTACCAGTCCAATTGTTGTAGACATAGGGAGCCGTTCCACCGGAAGCGCTAACAATTGCATTCGGAACCTGACCCGGATAAAGCGTATCCGG
>Ga0209641_10002778_pt1 | contig 14862 bp, 12 predicted proteins | sample RifCSP16_1_FD_184022 | JGI IMG/M metagenome (GOLD analysis project Ga0209641, IMG submission 184022) | Soil microbial communities from Rifle, Colorado - Rifle CSP2_sed 16_1 (SPAdes) (version 2) | ecosystem: Environmental > Terrestrial > Deep subsurface > Rock core/Sediment | place: Rifle...
CGTGTGCACGCAAAGAGTGCGGTATAAGTCAAGAGCGAATTCTGAGCGCAAGTCGAACCTGAACAACCGAATCAGGACGTACACCTACCCATGCCTGCCCACGCCGATTTTTCGCGCTGGGGGTACGCCGATCCGTATGGCACCGGCGGGGTGGAACGGGACGCGCCGATGATGTCCCGTCTAGTGCCGGCCGGTGGTGGGGTGCGTATCCAGTGTGCCTTAGCCCTCCTGGGCGCGATAGGCTTCGTTGCGGTGTAGCAGCCCGACAATCAAGCCCACGCTCTTGCGGGCGGTCAAGACGAGCGCCCGTTTGTGTTGATGCTTGGTGACTTCGCGGTACTTGCGCGCATAGAAGGCGGCGTACTCGGGCAGATAGCGGCGCCGGCCATCCGCGCCTTCGATGAGGTAATAGCGCAAGTAGCGATGGCCGGTTTTAGCCATGCGCCGCTCTTGGGCGACGAAATCGCCGGAGTCGGCAGGCGGCCACCACAGGCCGGCGAGTTTGGCGACGGCATCTTCGACATCGCGCAGGTTCTTGGCCCGGAAGCGTTGGCGCTTCTTGTCCCACTTCTGGCCGTGGAAGAAGCGGGACAGGTCGCCGATTTCAGCGGCGATGCCACTGGCCAGCACCGGACCGATGCCCAGGATGCCGGCCAGGTTCAACACTTCGGGGTGGTGAGCCTGGACTTCGTCGGCGATCCACTGCTCGACCTGGGCGATGAGGGCTTCCAGGTCAGCGATGTGCTGGAGGGTGAGGTCCAGGACGCGCTGGACGGGCTCGGCCAGCGCCGCCTCCAACGGGAAACTCTCGGCGGCGGCCTGCTGGAGTTTGCGCGCGTTGTCCAGCGGGTCGGGCAGATGATGCCCACTCCAGCCATCCAGGAGATTCGCCCGTTCCGCCAGGGGCTGGGCCGTGAGCGCAGGCAGGGCGGGTAACGCCGTCAACACCCGACGGCTGGTGGCGCCGAACGTGTCGGAGAAGGGTCGCGTGCGATGATAGGCGCTGCACCGCAGGAACAGGTAGACGTGCGCGAAGTTCTTCTCGCGGGTCAGCGCCTGGGCCAAGTGAAAGCGCAAGCGCGTGTAGAAGCGCAAGGGCCACCACTCGGTCTGGGGCTGCCAGGGCACCGGGGGACGCCGCGTGCGGGTGCGTTCGGCGATGTAGAACGCGTCTTTGGCATCCGTCTTGTCGTCGGGCGCGAAGCACTTCTTGAACCCGCGCACCCAGCGCGGGTTGAGCAGGAAGAGCTGGACCTCTTGGGCGGCCAAGTCGGGGTCGTCCGCCAGGCGCACGAAGAACGGCAACCAGTAGTAATTGGTGGCCTCGCCCGAGATATCCAGCCCGGCCAAACCCTGCGCGTGCAGCGCGTCCAGCAGGTAGCGCTTGGCCTGCACATAGCCCGAGGTGGAGTTGGCGAAGGTCCGATGCCCCTCCAGCGGCTGGCCGTCGGGCAACAGCAGCGCGATGGCGGCCTGCTTCTGGCTGAAATCGATACCGACGGGTAGAGGATGGTCGTTCATGGGAGACGCTCCTGGTATGAGAGACATGGCGAGCGGCGCACACGGGTGTCCCGGTGCTCACCGGAGCGGCAGCCTTGCGGCCCATTAGCCCTCAGACGGGGCGGGTGCGCCCGGCGTGCGGCTACCCACGCCGCCCTGCCCCGTTCGGGGCATCGTGCGAAGTCAGACGTTGTTCCCCCGTGAGACCGGGTGGCAGACTTTGCGAGACGTGGTCACTGTCACTGACCCGGCGAGGTTGTCACAGCCTAACCCGGTTGGCCCGCGATTCCGCACGCGCGGAACTAGTGCCTATCTTACCGGAACACCCGAATGTTGAAAACTATTCTATACAAGGTTGTCAACGGGAATACCGCTCCCCAACCGCGAGGACGCGGTTGGCCGCCCGCGCGGACGCGGGCGGTGAGCGGCCTGACATGTTTTGCGTGCACACCCGTGCCAGTGTGCACGCAGAGGTTGTGATCAACCGTAGGGCGCTTTTCCATACGCGCCGCAAAGAAGAATCTCCGTGCCCTCTGTGTCTCCGTGGCTGCTTTGTGGAGGCGTGCCTGAGGTCGCTTTAGCCGGAGGGCGGCACGAGGGCCCAGCGCTGACCGTCTCGCGTGTCCTCGACCTTCACGCCGAGCGCCGCCAACTGATCGCGCAGTTCATCCGAACGGGACCAGTCCTTCCTTTCGCGCGCCGCGCGCCGCTGCTCGATCAGCTCGGCCGCGCCTGCCGGCAGCTCGAGCGGGGCAGCCGGCTCTTCCCGTTCGAAATCGGTAGGCGGCGCTGCGTCGCGCAGCGGGCCGAGCAGGGCCAGGTCGAATTCATCGCCGCTGGGGATCACGATATCTTCATTGGCGTGGCACAACGTCGCCGCGCCTTTGCCCAGCACCCGGCCACGACCGGCCGCGAAATCCATCACGACCGCGGTGTGCTCGTCGATTCCGAGGATGTGGGTGGTCGAAGGCAGCATGCTGCGCAACTGCTTGAAGCGCTCCAGGCCGACGAAGCCGTGGGACGTATCAAGCTCGTCCCCGCCTTCCGTGTTGTTCCAGTGGGGGACGATCGCCAGATCAAGCCCGTACAGCCCGAACAGATCCAGCCCCGCCACCCAGTGCGGGTCTTCGCCCACCTTGTACATTTCGTACACCGGAAGAACGTGCGAACCGGCGGCGAACGCGGCGGCGCTGGCCAGCACGACCACCGCTCCCTGCAGATGCCGCCGCACCAGGTAGCGGTGGGCCAGCGTGTCCCGCAGGTGGCGCACCGCGTACGTCGGGCTGCCCGGGCCTAGAAAGATGTAATGCGCGCCGAGTATCGGCGCGAGCAGCCCGGGATCGTCGGGGCTGAAGGGGCTGTCTTTTCGGCGCGCGGGAATGACCGAAACGGCGGGCTTGTAGTTCTGCAGGCGGTGTTGAAGGAACTCGCCGATTTTGCCGGCGACGAGAGCCGAATTCGGCTGGAAGCCGGCCGGCGTCTCGAGGATGGCGACCTGCACCGGCACAGGCAGCTGGCTCATGACGTATTCGTGCACCTTGCGCCCGCTCGCCGACGTCTCGCCTGAGCCGAACAAGACCACGTCGCCGCCGCGTAATCCCTTTCCCGACATCACGTGCCGCGCGCCTCCCACTCGGCAATCAGCTCGACGAAATCGTCTGCCTCTTCGCATGTCACCATGCGCTGGTGGAGGTCTGCCGCGCCGCGCACGCCCTTGACGTACTTGACGACATGCTTGCGGAACAGGATCAGGCCGCGCTCATGGCCGTAGAAGTCGAGCATTAGCGTCAGGTGGCGGCGCACCAATGCCGTCTGGTCGGCCGTGTCGACCTGATCGCGATCACGTCTCTGGAAGATCCACGGGTTGCCGATCGCCGCGCGGCCAATCATCACGGCATCACACCCGGTGTGCCGCTTGACGCGTTCGACGTCGGCCACCGTCCGCACGTCGCCATTGGCGACGACGGGGATCTTCACCGCCTGCTTCACTTCGGCGATGGCGTCCCAGTCGGCGACGCCGGAGTAGGCCTGCATTTTCGTCCGCCCGTGCACGGCGACGAGCGACGCGCCGTTATCCTCCAGCACGCGGGCGATCTCGCGATAGTTGCGCGAGCGGTCATCCCAGCCCAGACGGATCTTGGCCGTGACCGGGACCGAGACGGCCTTCGTCAGGCGCTGGAAGATGCGCCCGACCTTGACCGGATCACACAGCAGCCCGGCGCCCGCACCCCGGCCGGCGACGTTATTCACCGAGCAGCCCATGTTGAGATCGATGATGTCAGGCCCCATCGCTTCCAGCCTGCGCGCTGCGGCTTCGAGCCTGTCTTCGTCGCTGCCAAAGAACTGGAACACGATCGGGCGCTCGCCCGGATCGAACGAGAGCATGTGCAGCGTCTTCGCGTTGCCGTGCAAGACGGCCTCCGCCGCGACGAACTCGGTGTACGACATGGCCGAGCCGAACTCGCGGCAGATAAGACGAAAGGGCATGTCTGAGAAGCCGTCCATCGGCGACAGGATCAGATCGCCGTGCACGGGCACATCCCGCACATAGAAAGCCGGGCGGCGAGTGAGGCGAATGGGCATACCCGTTTCAAGCACGGGCGGTGTGGTATCGGTAAGCGCACCCATCATTTCAAGACGACGCCGCTGCGCGGAGCGAGTTTCAGGTCGCGCAGCGTTCCATCCGCAATAATATACCGCGATCCCGTCCAAGCGTCAGCCAGCGATGCGTCGACGAAGCCCAGGCTCCCGACAGGCAGGCTCAGCGTGCGCATGACCGACGCGGCATTCAACGCGATCACGAGTGTCTCGCCCTCGAGCTGGCGACCAAACGCATACACGCCATCCTGCGCGTGCAGGCGATGGACCGATCCGCGCCGCAGCGCCGGGTGCGCTTTGCGCAGCGCCACGCATCGTTTAACGAACGCCCGCAAGTCGTGATCCCAATCTGACTCATCCCACGGGAAGGTCTTGCGGTTGTCGGGATCGTGCCGGCCGTCCAATCCGATTTCATCTCCGTAGTAAACGCACGGCGCGCCGGGATAGGTGAACAGGAAGAGCAGCGCCAGCCGCAGCGCCGAGCGATAGCCGTTCACACTGGTGATGAAGCGCGGCGTGTCGTGGCTGTCGAGCAGGTTCAACTGAACCTGCGTGATTGCCGGATCGTACAGACCTAGAATCCCATCAATGCGGTCGGCGAACTCGGCCACGTCGAGCGGCCGCACAGCGTGGTAGCCGCCCGGCCGGCGTGTCTCCGCCAGGTTCAGGCGCTGACCGCCGAAGAAGCCCAGGCTGGCCATGGTGACCGGGTAATTCATCACCGCGTCGAACTGATCGCCCTGCAGCCAGCGCTGGGCCTCGTGCCAGATCTCGCCGACGATGTAGGCCTCGGGGTTGGCCGATTTGACGCGGCGGCGAAACTCGCGCCAGAAGTCATCGTCGTCAATCTCAGCCGGCACATCCAGCCGCCAACCGTCGACGCCGAATTCGATCCAATGCGCGGCGACGTTCCAGAGGAACTCGCGCACGGCCGGTGTGCTCGTGTTGAACTTGGGCAGCGCAGGCAGATCCCACCACGCCTGGTAGCCGATGGCTTTGAGACTGCCCGCGCCACTGCGCAGCGCCGCTGCTGCTTCCGGATCGGGATACGCAGCGAAGTGTTTATGGCCGTGCAGCCGATCCGGATCGAAATGGAACCAATCGACGTAGGGTGACGCAGCGCCGTTCTCCAGCGTGTGGTGGAACGGCCAGAAGCCCCGGCTTGCGTGGTTGAACACGCCGTCGAGCACGATGCGAATATCCCGCGCGTGCGCCGCGTCGATCAGCTCACGCAGCGCGGCGTTGCCGCCTAAGATCGGATCGACGTTCAGGTAGTCGTAGGTGTGATAACGATGATTCGCCGCCGAAGCGAAGATCGGGTTCAAGTAGATCGCGGTGACGCCCAGGTCTTGCAAGTAATCCAGGCGCTCTGCGACGCCGTACAGATCGCCGCCTTTGAAACCGAACGGCGTCGGCGGGCTGTCCCATGCTTCCAGGTGAAGGTGATCCCCCACGCGCCCGCTGCGCGCGAAGCGGTCGGGGAAAATCTGATAGAAAATGGCGTCTTTGACCCATTCGGGTGTGACGGGCGCAGCGGCCGGCATCTCCTGCGAGGTCAACATGAAGGCTCCCTGAAGCGGTAATTTGCTTGAGGGCGTGATTATATCATGGTGAAGCGCGCTACAAAGGAGAAGCGCGCTTTGCGTCAGAAACGCAAAGGTAGTGATTGCACACAAGTCGCTCAAAGCCCGCGTCCCCGCGGGCGGGCTGCGCGAAGCGGACGAGGACGCGGGCAGCGAGCAGAGCATGCCTTGCGTTAGGAGCGCAAAGGTATTGACTGCGCGTTCCGATCCGTGCTACACTGTAACTGCACGTCAAACATACCGGAACGACGCCCGCACCGAACCGAAGCGCGCAAGCTCCACGCCTTCAGTAGGTGCCTTATTTTTTCTCAAAAACAGGTTTGCAATTGGTTTGAGTCTCATGAGCTTACATCACCGCGTGCTGGCTTTTGACTTCGACGGCACCCTGGCCAGGAACGGGGTCGTGCCGCCGGCGCTGCGTGCTGCGCTGGAGCGGTTGTACGCGGACGGGTACATCCTTTTCCTGGTCACGGCACGCCTGTTCGGCAGCGTTGACCTGAGAACGCTGAAGCACCTTATGTCAGGCGTCGTGTGGGAAAACGGCGCGGTGCTCTACCACAGCGCTGCCGACGAGGTTTACCTGCCCTTTGGTCACATCGCCCGGCACCTGGTGGACGTATTGGAAGCCGCCGGGGTTCCTCTGGAGCGCGGGAAAGCCATCGTTGCCACGCGAATGCCTCATAATGAAACGGTTTGGCATGCCGTCAGCCAGTGGGGTGGAGACGCGGTGATCGCGTACAACAAGGGCACGGTGCTGATCTCGCCGTCGGGCGTGTCCAAAGGCGCCGGGCTTGAGCGGCTCCTGGAGCTGTGCGGTTTTTCGCCGCGCAACCTGGTCAGCTTCGGCGACGGGGAGAGCGATTTGTCACTGCTGCACTTGGGAGAACTCGGCGTGACTGTCGCGGACGCCGTACCGCCCATGAAAGAGGCAGCCGACCTGGTGACGACCCAGCCCGGTCCGGCGGGCGTTTTAGAAGCCCTGGAAACCTACTGGTTGAATGGATCCGCCCGCACAACGCTCCGCCCCTTGAGACACGAGCGCCCCATTCCGCTGGGCGAAGACGAGGCTGGCGTCGTGGTGTCCGTGTCGGGCGCTGAACTGGCCGGTGGGAACCTGGGCGTGTTCGGCGATTCGGGCAGCGGCAAATCGTGGGTGACCGGATTGTTGGCCGAAGGCATGCGACGCGCCGGCTACCAGATCCTGCTGATCGATCCTGAGGGCGACTTCAGAGGGATGCGTGCGCTGCCCGGCATGGTGGCCCTCGAGGGCGACGCGAGAACGCTTCCGCCGCCGGCGCTGGTCGTCGCGCTACTGGAGAAGACGAGCGCATCGGTCGTGCTCGACCTGTGTTGGTACCCGATCGACCAGCGCGAGAACTACGTCGCCGAGCTGCTGCAAGGTCTGCGCACTTTGAAGGCATGCCGGTTCCGGCCTCACTGGATCGTGCTGGAGGAAGCTCAGTACTTTCTGCCGCCGGCCGGTAACCCGGTTTCCGCCGCGCTGTGGCCGATGCTCGCCGACGGCGGATGGGCTTTCGTCTCTTTCCGCCCTGATCAGGTGGCCGGCCCGGTGCTGGCTGCGCTCGACCGTTGTCTGCTGACTCGCCTGCGCGAACCGGCGGCCGTGCAGGCCGTGCACCGATGGTTTAATGGCGTAGAAGAGTCTCTCGTGACCATTCCCCGAGGATACGCCTGGTTGAGCGGTGAGCGCCTGGTGCGTCTGCGCTCGAATATCCGCCGGGTGCCACACATCCGGCATCTGCACAAATACCTCGACGCTCCCCTCCCCCCACACAAGCGCTTCAGCTTTCGCGACGAGCAAACCTTCCTCGGCGTGGAGGCTGCCAGCCTGCTCGAGTTTCTAGAGTGCCTGCCCAATTTACCCATGGAGAGCCTGGCTTATCACCAGGGGCGCGGCGACTTCACGGCATGGGCGGAGGATGCACTCGGCGATGGCATTCTGGCGGCCCAACTGCGCAAACTCGCTCACCGCGCATTCGAGGGCGAGGCCCTGCGCGAGGCGCTGCTGGAGTGCGTGGGGACCCACTACGCCGAGTTACAGGCACAGCGCTGACGGGTGCCATTGAAAACCACGTCGATGCATATCACAGTGGTTGCTACGGATTTCGACGGCACGATTTCTCAGGGTGACCAACTGGCGCCTGAAGCCGGCCGGGCGCTGCGCCGCCTGCGCGAGGCCGGTCGATTCACGGTTCTGGTGTCGGGCCGCCCGTTCGAGTTTTTGCACGATCTCCAGGATCGTGAGCAGACCTTCGATCTGATCGTCGCGGAAAACGGCGCCGTCTTGTACGACCCACGCAGCGACGAGATGCGCTTGCCGTTCGGCGAGGCGCCGGCCGACCTCTTAAACACCCTGGAGCGATTGGGCGTTCCTCTGTGGCGTGGCATTGCCGCCGCCGGCACGACGACGCGCTACGACGACGCGGTGTGGGTCGCCAGCCGGGAGCTGGGTCTGGCCGTCCACGTCGAGACCAATCGGGATGAGGTAATGCTGCTGCCGCCCGGCGCGAGCAAGGGCGCGGGCCTGCTGAATCTGCTCAAGAGCGAGGGGCTATCGCCTCGCAACCTGCTGGCATTTGGCGATGCCGAGAATGACCGCAGCCTGTTGGCGATGGCCGAAATCAAAGTGGCAGTTGCCAACGCCGCCGAGAGCCTCAAAGCGATTGCCGACTACGTCATTCCGGAGGCCGGAGCGACCGGCGTAGCCCGCTTTATGGAGCGCTATCTCCTGCACGGACAATCGTTTGACTTCACGGTGCGCGGCGCTCATCACTTCAGCCTTGGCGAGTCAGCCGAGATGAGCCTGAACGCCCACGAACTGGTGGATCGCAACGTCCTGATCGCCGGCGGGAGTGGTTACGGCAAATCCTGGCTGGCGGGCCGGCTGGCCGACGGCTTGATCGATGGGGGTTATCAGTTGCTCGTGCTGGACCCGGTGGGCGACTTGCGCTCGCTGAGGCGGCACGCCACGTGTTTGTGTTTGGGCTTTGGCGGAGACGAGCTGCCGCCCATCAGCCTGATCGTGCAGTTACTGGCCGAGACCGACTTGAGCCTGGTGCTGGACCTGTCACACATGCCCACGCCGCAGGAACAAGTCCTCTTCACGGCAGGGCTGCTGCGGCGCGTTTTCGAGGTACACCGGCGCTTCGGCAAGCCGCACTGGCTCATGATCGACGAGGCGCAAGATCTGCTCGGCGGTCGCGATAACCCGGCCCAGCTTCCGCTGCTGCGCGACGCACGAGCGCCCGGGGTATGCCTGGCAACCTGGCAGCCGAGTCGATTGAGCGAAGCCATATTGAACCGGTTGGATGGCGTCCTGTTGACCCGTCACCGGCTGGCTCGCGAAGTGGAATGCCTGAGCCAACTGCTCTCGACGCGCGGCCTCGCTGTGACGGGGCTGGCCAATCGATTGGATGATCTCGGCGAAGGCCAGGGCCTGGTGTGGGGCCTGACGCGATCGTCAGGTGACGACCTGACGCCTTTTAAGTTCCGACTCGGGCCGCACACCTTCCCCCACATGCACGGCCTCCATCAATACCTGGAGGAACGGGCGCCGCCCGCTAAACGATTCTATTTTCAAGACAAGACGGGGCAAACCCCACCGGCCGGCAATCTCGGCGAGCTGATCGATCGCCTGCGCACCCTCGATCTGGCCGTGATGGCTTTTCACTTCCAACGCGGTGATTTCAGCCGCTGGATCCGCGACGTGCTCCACGACGAAACGCTGGCGCGCTGGCTGGATCGCGTGCAGACGGCCGACCTGTCTGGCGAATCACTGCGTCAGGCGCTGCTAGAGGCATTCGAGCAGCGCCGCCGCATGCTGGAGCGATTGATCTGAGAGTTGTTATCACCTGCTTTCGAGGTCTCGCAGCGCCGGCGGCCGGCCCATCCACCGGCCAATCTCCACGCCGGTTCCATCGAACAGAATGAACGTCGGCGCGCCGCAGGTGGAAATCGTGCAGCGCGCCGAATTTGCGCCCGAGCGGCGTCTGGATGTCGAGGCGAATCACCTGCCCGGCCCTCCAATTGCGCTCCAGCTCGTCGACGACGGGCTTGGCCGAGAGGCAGGCCAGTCAGAAATCGGAATAGGTTGAAGAACTGGGCAACCGTCACGCGCCTGCCTCGGCGATCCCGTGCCGGTGCTGCACGCCACCTCTGGTGATGGGCGGTCTGCCCCCGGGTCCGAGCAAGGCAATCAAGGCGGTATAGTCCGCGCCGACGACGACGGAGTCGCCGATCACCGTCACGGGCAATTGGTCCGACCAGGTGAGCTTGCGCAGCGCCGCGACGACCTTCTCTTGCGTTTCCGCCGGCATCTTATCGACGGGGACGAATTGCGTCTCCATATCGGCGTACTGCTGCCGGAGGAAGTCGGTCATCTGGCGGCAGGCAGCGCACCACGAAGTGCTGTAGACGATCGCTTTCATGTGAATGCAGATCCGCAGGAGGCTGGCCGAATTGTATCACAATGCGCAGTGGCGGCAGCAGTCGGGGCGGGGTGTGTAGTCGATGAGATTGCCCAGGCGGTCGAATTCGAAGTGGCAGCAGTCGAGCAGCGAATCGCGCAGCATGTCCCGTCCGCGCTGCACGCGCGACTTCGCGCCGCTGAGCGACAGCCCCAGCCGCGCGGCCATCTCCTGCTGCGTGAGTCCTTCGAACTCGGTGAGGGCGATGGCCTGGCGGTATTTGTCCGGCAGGCACTCGAGCATGCCGGTCAGCGAGGCGGCGATGCGCGATTCGGCATCGCTCTCCGACGACTCGTCTTCGACGGCCAGCGTCTCCGGCAGGGGAACGGACGGGCGCCGCGTGCGGTAGTAATCCACGAGCGTGTTGCGCGCAATCCGGTACAGCCACGGCGCGAGCCGGTCACCGTCGCGCAGCGTATCGATGCGCGTGTGCAGCTTGACGAAGATGTCCTGCAGGATGTCGTCGGCGTCGTCGGGATCGGAAACACGGCTGAGGATGAACGCCTTCAGCCGTTCGCCGAATTCGCTCCAGATGTCTTCGGTCGTGCGGTTCATATTGCCAAGACCTGCCACACGGATTTCCCACGGATTACACGGATTGGCAAGTATTCCGGCCCCAGTCTGTCAACGAATGGGGAAACGAATAAACGAATGACCTATAACCGCTGGCGTTATTCGTTTATTCGTTGGACATTCGTTGACAGAGTTACTTGCCCTTTCGAACATCCAAAATAGCTCACAAGGAAATCGGTGTACCAGGTCTCGCAAAGCATTCTATGGCGCGGCGAAGCAGGACGAGACCTAGCAGGTCTACTCATCACCTCTTGACGCCCTCGACGGTGACGCTCATCACGCCGTAGTCGTCGCCTTTTGGATAATCGTACTCGACCGAGCTGGCGATCCTCACGTCCGCGAAACCGGCTTCGCGAATGATTTGCAGGTACTCGTCGCGGTCCGTCGCGCCGGCGATGCAACCTGTCCAGAGCGCGACGTCTTTACGGATCGACTCCGGCACGCCGCCATAAGTCACGACGTCGGAGATCGAAAACCGGCCGCCCGGCTTCATCACGCGAACCATCTCGGCGAACACGCGGCGCTTGTCCGGCGCCAGGTTGATCACGCAGTTGGAGATCACGACGTCGACGCTGCCGTCGTCGACTGGCAGGGCCTCGATGTCGCCCAGCCGGAACTCGACGTTGCGATAGCCGCCTTTGACGGCGTTATTCCAGGCGCGGGCGATCATCTCCGGCGTCATATCGACGCCGACGACGCGCCCGTCCGGGCCGACGGCCTTTGCGGCGAGGAACACGTCGACGCCCGTGCCGCTGCCCAGGTCGAGCACGGTATCGCCGGGCCGAATGCCGGCGTACAGCGTCGGGAGGCCGCAGCCGAGGCCGAGATTCGCGCCCTCCACCACGTCCGCGTCGAGGCCGTCGTAATCGACGAGCGTCACACCTTCACTTGAGCAGCAATCGCCGGGACCGCACCCGCAGCCATCGGCCTGCGTCGCGATGGCTGCGTACCTCTTTTGCACTTCGACTTTGATGTCGTCCATACCGAACTCGCTTTCAGACCTGATAGGCCTCTTCGTTCCCTCAACAGCAATCACAGCCGCAGCCACAATCACAATCGGGGCAGCCGTCGGGCGGCTAGGTCAGCCGCACCTTCATCGCCAGTGCGCTCTCTGGACAGACCGACGTGAACTCGACCGACTGCCGCACGGCTTCCGGAACTTGCGCTCGATCGATCGCGCCAAAGCCGAAACGCGGAAAGAACTCGCCCGCCGTCTCGGTCAGCAGATAGATGTCCATCACGCCGCGCTTGCGAGCGAGATCGAGCGCGGCTTGCGTGAGCCGCCGCCCCAAGCCCTGCCCACGCAGCGCAGGATCGACCGCGACGGAGCGCAGCAGGGCCGACGCGCCGTACATCTCCAATGCTGCACTGCCTACGATCCGGCCATCGTCGCGCGCGACGAGCGTCGTCGCCCAGTGGTCGGCCAGGCCGTCCTTCGGCAGGCCGCTTTGTTCGAGAAGCGTCAGGACGGCAGATATGTCCTCATTACGGGCGAGTCCAATTGCGACTGCCATACGATCCGTATTCATCTGCGTTTGTCCGCGTCCCAATTCCTGTCACACGGATTTCCCACCCCCGCACACAGCAGGCGAGGGCAGGCGGATTACACGGATTGGCAAGTATTCCGGCACGGTCAAGGTGCAAAATGAACTCGCAATCGCCCAGGTCGATAGCGGAATACTTGCCAATTTCGGAGCCCAAAAACGTCCCCAGGGAAATCGGTGTGTCAGCATCGGGTGAATCACGTTATTCAATAACATAGACGAGCGTCCGGGAAAAAGGACGCAAATCAGGCCCTGGCGAGCGCGACATCCAGCGGCCGCTCGGAAATCCGTTTGAGGCTGCTCTGCACGCCCCACCACAGGATGCCCAGCTCGACGACGAGCGCGGCGTTCAGCGCGATCGCCGCCGTCACGAGGCCGGGAAACCGCGCCTGCACGCCGGCGAAAAGGATGAGCGCCGTCGCCGCCAGGTTGAACGCCATGCCCAGGTTCACGACTTTCGTGGCGCGTGTGTTGATCAACAGGCCGCGCAGCCAGGAGACCAGTGCAGTCAGGCCCGGCAAGAACACGAAGAAGTACAGGCTCTGGCGCGCGATCTCGGCGAGCGTGGGCGCGGCGTCCTGCACGCCGATCAGGTACGCGTCGACGAGCGGCGTGAAGACGAAAAGCGCCATCAATCCGGTGACGATCACCGCCAGCGTGCTCGTGAAGCGGCGAATCGGCCCGAGCGTATCCGGTCCTTTCGTCAGGGCGATGACGACTTCGGGCAGCGCGAAGGCCGCTGCGCGCGCGACGAGCATCACTTGAAAGACGAGGGGCCAGGCCGCCAGCGACTGCGTCGGGTTGGGCAGGCGCGCCAGGCTGAGGGCGACCATTGGCTGCACGAGCAGGATGAGGAGCGAGGTCGCCGCCAGCGGCAAATGAAACCAGAACAGCTCGCGATAGGTCAAGGGTTGGCCGCCGGCCGCCGGCCGGTCAGCGCGGAATTCGCGGGCGATCACCGGCCGTACGACGATCGTCGCGTAGACCGCTTCGGCGGTCACGCCGGCCATCAGCGCCATCGCGCCGACGACGATGCCTGGCCAATCGCTCACGAGTGCCAGGCCGATCGCCGTGCCCGCCGACGCCGCCAGGCGCACGACTGTGCCCCACGCGATCGTGCGCGTGCGGTCGAATCGAATCAGGATGCCCTGGCAGAAGCGCCGCCAGCCGATCGCCGCGCTCCACAAGATCATGATCTGCATGCCCGTCCGCACCCATTCGGCCACCTCGCGCGGCACGCCCATCCCGCTCACGACGATGGTATCGAACAGCCCGGTGTAGGCCACCAGGCAGTGAACAATCGTCAAGACGATCATCCAGTGGATCGTGAACCGGCGGATGAGCAGGTACGCATGCCGATCCTTGCTCAGCGCGGTCGACGTCGCGAGCAGGTTGATGATCGGGCTTTCGATCGTCACCGATAGGCTGAGGACGATGCCCAGCGCGGCCAGCATGATCACTTCGCTCGGCAGGCGGTTGATGACGGCGCTGATGATCGGGCCTTCGCCGGCCATCAGCAGCCAACTCAGGAAGAGGGGGAACCAGAACCACAGGATGCCGCGTTGGCGCAAGGGTGTGCTCCCAGAATGTGTGGTGAGTGCGTGGGAGTATAGCAGATTCTGGGCTGCGGGCTGTGCGGACGAACTGCCTATGCCGGAGCGCCGATGTCCTCCCTCCAGGCCAACGCCAGGTCACCGGCGCAGGGAAAGCGATCGGCGGGCTGCTTAGCCAGAGCGCGCCGGATGACGGCCTCGGCTGCTTTGGGAATGCCGGGCACGTGTGTGATCACCGGTGGCGTAGGCGCGGCGATGTGCTGGACGGCGACGGCCAGCGGCGTGTCAGCTGGCTATGCCAGATTCATGTCAGTCAGAAGGTGAAGTTCTTGTTGACTTGGTTGGGTTTGCTACGTATAATGTTGCTCAATAGTCCAGTTTCGTGACGGACCACCTCAGTTTTCGAATCTTGGCTGTATGTCCGTATGCCCGGCGTTTGAGACGCAACACTGAACGCTCTATAAGGAGCAGGACATCGTGGCTGGCGAACCTGTCGATTTCAATATAGGCAAATATCACTGCGACGAGATGATCGGCAGCGGTGGTATGGCCAACGTGTATCGCGCGACAGATACTGAGTCCAAGAGCACCGTAGCCGTCAAAGTCCTACATCGGATTCTTGACTCTAAAGAAAGAGAGCGTTTCCGTAAGGAGGCAGGCTCGCTGGCTTTGCTCCAACATCCCGGGATCGTAAAAACCTATGCCTCGGACTTGCAGGGGCTCGATAACTATCTTGTGATGGAATATCTAGACGGCCCTACGCTCAGAGGCCAGCTCGACGAGTTCATCGACCGCGACGAGCATGTGCCGATCCCGGAGGTACGCCGTATCGCTCAGGCGCTGTTTGACGCGCTTCGCTATGCTCACGGCAACGATGTAGTTCATCGAGATATCAAACCGACTAACATCATCTTAGGTTCTGTCCAAAAATAAGTTGATCACTTTTTGCTGGCCGAGCCATGCGGTCGGATCGTGTAGTTCCACTCTGGAAAGACGCGACGCGGCTGCAGGTTGATCTGGGCTT
>Ga0209641_10002784_pt1 | contig 14837 bp, 14 predicted proteins | sample RifCSP16_1_FD_184022 | JGI IMG/M metagenome (GOLD analysis project Ga0209641, IMG submission 184022) | Soil microbial communities from Rifle, Colorado - Rifle CSP2_sed 16_1 (SPAdes) (version 2) | ecosystem: Environmental > Terrestrial > Deep subsurface > Rock core/Sediment | place: Rifle...
CCCAGGGTGTTCAATGCATGCGCGATGCGGAAGGCATCGCCGTCCTGGCGAGCCAGCGCAAGGCTCTCGTCTAGCCTCTCCCGAGCCGTATCATAGTAGCCCAGCTGAATCGCTACATCTCCCTGTGCATGTAAGGCCATGCCTAGATAGAACAAGGGCCCGGACGAGTCACGCAGAAGTTGCAGCGTCCGCTCCCCGATGGCGAATGCGGTTTGATAGTCACCCGCCACTCTCGCTCCCGAGGCCAGGCCAGCCAGGGCGAATGCGAGAACTGAGGTCTCTTCATCGCCTAGCCCCTCAGCGATATCAACGGCTTCCCGTCCAAACGCCTGGGTTGCCGGAACATCGCCAAGGAACATTGCCATGAATGATGCAAAGACCATGGCGTTTACGCGGACCACAGGTGAAATCCCTTCGTCCGCCTGAGCAAGCAAACGTTCGAACCACGTCAGGCCTTCTGGCGCATAACCGCGGATCTCCCAAAATCGAACGAGCGCGCTGGCAAGGCGTAATCCGGCTTCAATACGACGACTTTCCAGCGCCCAAGCCAGGGCGGCGCGCAGGTTATCGTGCTCGCCTTCCAGCCAATTCAGCCAGAGCTGCTGGTACGCCTCGCCAAGTTTCGGCGCGGCTTCTTCAGCCCGGGCGAGGAACAGGTCCAGGTGACGGTCACGCAGCCGCGCGGCTTCACCCGCCTCATCCAGTCTCTCGAGCGCGTATTCTCGGATGGTTTCGAGCAGGCGGTAGCGCGCCTGGGCGCGGCCAATTGTATCCGCCACGAGAAGTGATTTACCCACCAGAGAGGAGATCCGATCCAGCGTGTGCTCTGCGGCGATCCCCTCGCCTGTGCAAATGGTTTCGACTGTGTCGAGCGTGCAGCCGGCCTCGAAGACCGCCAGGCGCCGCAGCATGATCTGCTCTTCGACCGTGAGCAATGTGTAGCTCCAATCGATTGCCGCGCGCAGGGTTTGGTGACGCGCCTCCAGTCCTTTGGGCTGAGCGGAGATGAGCAGAGCAAAACGGTCATCAAGGCGCGCGGCGATCTCCTGAACCGTCAACACGTTGACGCGTGCGCTGGCCAGTTCCAACGCCAGCGGGAGGCCATCCAGGCGGCGGCAAAGCTCGATGGTCGACCATGCATTCTCGGAAGTAAGGTTGAAATAGGGCGAGATGGCACGCGCCCGCTCAACAAACAGACGAACGGCGTCGTAATCCATTACTTCTTGGAGATCGAGGCGATTTTGCCCATCTGGCATAGCCTCAGCATCAAATACGGGCCAGTCCAGACCGGATACCGGGTAGATTGTTTCGCCGGGGGTCGTCAGCGCCACACGGCTGGTCGCCAGAATTCGCAACTCAGGTGCCTGAGACAGTAGCCCTTTGGCAAGCTGCGCACAAGCCTGGATGAGGTGTTCACAATTATCCAGGATGAGAAGCAACTGTTTTGACCGCAGGAAACTCAGCAGCGTCTCCAGCGGGGCCTGGTCTGCGGCCGGGCGCAAGCCGAGCGCCTGGGCAACAATCTGCGGGACGAGTGCAGGCTCGTGCAGCGGAGCCAGGTCTACCAGCCACACGCCATCCGCAAAGGTTTCGCTCAGCGTACCGGCAATCTGGATCGCAAGCCGCGTCTTGCCGCTGCCGCCCGCGCCCGTGAGCGTGACAAGGCGAGAAGGGGAAAGCAACAATCCCACTCTTGCCAGGTCGCGCTCGCGCCCGATGAAACTGGTGAGTTGTATCGGTAGATTCGTGGAAGCCATTTCGATCTTCGTAAACTCAGTTGCAGAGGTAGCCGTTAGTGCAATCTGATACATATTCTATACGATATACCTCCAGTCAGGCTAAAAATCCCTGGGCCATCGACTGTGCTCGTGATACGAGCGATGTAGGAAGAATGGGACTTGAGCGGGTTCTTTCCAATAGGAGTGAGAGAGACGCTTCGCGCTGAGCACGCCGAGAGGCGGAATAGAACAGACTGTAGGGAGACGGGCGCGGACAAGTATGAATTAGAGGAAGATACCGACAGATGAGCGCTGGTGTAGCAGTCCTGCTGCAGATGCCCCACATTACCTTGACAAGCGGGGAGGAGTACGTACGTTGAGAATTATGCACCTTGAAAGTGAGATCGCCCAGCTGTCACTGCGCGATCTCTATCGTAAGAGCACGGTCGAGCGACTTTCATAATCAGCAAGCGATTGAGGCCGGCGATAATGTGCAGCTTTCGCCAGCACGAGGATCTTGCGATCAGCGGAGAGGGTGGGATTCGAACCCACGGTGGCCCAAAGGACCACAACGGTTTTCGAGACCGCCCCGTTCAACCACTCCGGCACCTCTCCGGGGTTGCCCGGCTACTATATCAGATTTCGACTTCATCACCCAACGCGGGAAACGACACTGGCGGCAGACCGGCGTCTTTCATCCGTTCCATCAGCGCTTCGGCAGGACCGCGTTCCCCATGAACGAGGAAAATCCCCTTAAGCCGCCCCCCGGCTTGTCGTACATAGGTCAAGAGATAGTCGCGGTCGGCGTGGGAGGATAGGCCGGCGAGCGTGCCGACTTCGGCGCGGACGTTGAAGGTCTCTCCAAAGATGCGTACCTGCTTCTCGCCTTCGGCCAGGCGGCGCCCGAGGGTGTGAGGCGCCATCCACGAGGTGATCAAGATACAGTTGCGCTCGTCCTGGATATTGTTCCGCAGGTGATGCAGAATGCGTCCGGTTTCAGCCATTCCAGAAGCGGAAATGATGATCATCGGCCCAGGCCGCTCATTGATGGCTTTCGAGTCATTGACCGACTGTGTGTAGGTCAGCATATCGAAGCCGAGTGCGGCGCCGTGGGGGTCGGAGCGCATGAACGCCTGAGTCTCACCGTCGAAGCACTCGGGATGCTCGCGGAAGATGGCCGTGACGTTGACCGCCAACGGGCTGTCGACGTAAACCGGGACCCTCGGTAGCTCGTTGCGTTCGAACATCTGGTGCAGGTAGTAGACCAGAGCCTGGGTGCGGCCGACGGCGAACGCAGGGATGATTACCTTGCCGCCGCGCTCAATTGTCCGCTTGACGAGATCGTGCAAGGAAGCGTAAGCCTGGTCGGGAGCCTCGTGTGTCCTGTCGCCGTAAGTGCACTCCATGATCAGGTAATCGATCTCATTCGGGGGGACGGGGTCGCGCACCAGAGGCATCCCCGGCCTCCCGATATCGCCTGAGAACATCAGACGGAGCGTCCGTCCGCGGTCCTGGATGTCGAGGACCACCGCCGCCGAGCCAAGGATATGCCCGGCCTCAACCAGCGAAGCCGAAACGCCCGGGACCGGCTCGAACGGGTGATCGTAGTCATGGCTCGTGAGGTGCCGCGCGGCTACCGCCGCGTCGGCGCCGGTGTAAATCGGGTCGACAAGCGGCTGGCCACGCCGCTTGAGCTTTTTGTTCAAATAAGAGGTGTCGGACTCTTGAATGTGGCCGGCATCCCGCAGCATGATGTCGGCCAGGTCGGCGGTGGCGTGGGTGGCATGGATGGGCCCCTGATAGCCCCGCCGCACCAGATTCGGCAGATTGCCGCAATGGTCGATATGGGCATGCGACAAGACCACGGCGTGGACCGAGGTTGGTTCAAATGGAAAATTGAGGTTGCGTTCGTACGTGTCGTGACGACGGCCCTGATACAGCCCGCAATCCAGGAGCAGCCGGTGACCGTTGATCTCGAGGAGGTGACGCGAGCCGGTCACCGTTTGAGCGGCCCCGTGAAACCAGATTCTCATACAATCATCCTGTGTGGCCGACTTTCAGGTCCATAATAGCTGAAGGATATCGTCGGCGTACGTCCGAAAGCGCCATTCGTATGGCCCCATCAGCTCCTGGAGCGCATTGCGATCACGGGGCGCCCGATGGGCAATGTCCCAGACAATATCGCGCGGCAGGACGATGTCGGACTCGACCTGTCGCGTCTTGGCCACGCGCATCCGCCATTCACGCAGTGTTTGGTAACGAGCCATGACGACGTCTTCGACGCGCGCACTCGAAGGCCGCTTCGGGCGGGGTCCGTCGCGGCCGCGTTTGATCGCATCCAGCAGGTCCTTGCCGTAGCGGCGGACCTGACCGGCACTCATGCCGGGGAACTTGCCCAGGCTCTCCAGCGACTTGGGCGGCTCCTGGGCGATGGCCAGGAGGGTCTTGTCGCCCAGGACCTTGAACGGCGGGCGATCCAGTCGGCGGGCGTACTTTTCGCGCAGTAGATAGAGCTGACGCAAAACGGCCGCCTGCTCAGGCTTCAACTGTCTTGCATGGGCGATGCGCCAGAAGCCTTGCGGGTCGAAGTTCGCCGGTTCGGGCTCGACAAGTTTCACGGCTTCACACGCCTCAAGCGCTTCCTCGCTGCGTCCGGCAGCGCGTAAAGCCTTCTCCAGAAGATCGCGCAGCGGGAGAAGGAAGTGCGTGTCGAGGCGGGCGTAGTCGAGAAGCTCGGCGCTCAGCGGACGCTTTCCCCAATTCGCTCGCTGGAAGCGCTTGTTGATCTCCACCTGGAATTCCTCGGCCAGGATATCTCCCAGGCCCGATCGCTTTCGCCCCAACGTGCGGCTGGCGATGCGAGTGTCGAATAGATTACTCATTTTGAAACCGAAATCACGCTTGAGGCACAGCACGTCGTACTCTGCGGCGTGGAATACCTTTTCGATCTTCGGATCAGAGAAGATCGGAGCCAGACAGCTCAGGTCGGCGATGGCCAGGGGATCGACCAGGTAGTCCGAGTTCATGCTGGAGAACTGTATCAGGCAGACCCGCTCACGGTAGGCATGCAGGCTGTTGGACTCGGTGTCGACGGCGATGCGTTGCTGACCGGCCATGCCGGCTGCCAGGCGCTCGAGCTCGGGCAAGTCCCGGATCAAGATTGGTGGGGGCAGGGACGGTAGGCTCATACGGGCAATTATACCTGCGGGGGGTCCGGAGCCTCCACCTCAGACGGCATGGGTGATGGGTGTGAAGGCGCGCGCCGATGTTGTGAGGCCGAACCACCATCGCTTCGAAAGGGGCCTTCATCTCGCCTACCCTTCGGAATGGTAGCCCAGTCCTGCGTCAATCCGGAGCTACCCTGAACTATCGAACCGGCGCGAGGGCGAAACTGCCTTCTGGCGATCTGGCAGAGGCCCCGGAGGGGCGGATGAAGCCCTGATCGAGGACGATGGCCCCTTCGTCCTCCAATTCGGGTCGTGCGAGCATGCAGCGTGATCCGCCCATAAATTGACATCATTGAGGAGATATGTTAGTAATAGGCGCTTCCCGGCGCAGTCGATCTGCACTCGGAAGCGGTACGGCCTGGAGGAGTCTGGCCATCAGCCGGCATCGAAGCCGAGGCCTTGTTTCCCATGCGCTGGGCTTGACTCCCCTCGAGCAGCTGACGCATGAAGTCAGGTTGTCGAGCTGCCCACTCCAGCGCCTCAGCGGAAGACCATCGCCAGAGGATTTACCTGCCTGCCTCAACCGGCCGAGGTGGGCGATGCCCGAACCTTGATTGGAGCATAGGAGATTGTCGATGAGCGAAGCGGTCGCGCCGACGCCGGCCGAGCAAGGGACGAGCTTGCCGCTGTCCCGGCGGGAGTTCCTTTATTACTTGTGGGGGATCTCCATTGCGGTATCTCTGGCGGGATCGGGAGGGGCCACAGTGTGGTTCGCGCTGCCTCGTTTCCGCCGGGGGGAGTTCGGCGGGGTGTTTACCATACCGGTAGACCAGATTCCGCCCCCCGACACGCCCCCCAAAGAGTTCCCCGAAGGCCGATTCTGGTTGGTCAACATCGGCCAGAAAACCCTGGATGATTCGCGCCAGCCCTTGGATTACCCGGAAGGGCCGGGCGTGAAAGCCCTCTACAAAGTGTGCGTTCACCTCGGCTGTCTGTACAAGTGGGTGGATACGAATGACCGCTTCGAGTGCCCATGCCATGGCTCGAAGTATCTCAAGTCAGGAAGCCGGATTGATGGACCTGCCCGGCGCAATCTGGATGTCTTCATCATCGAGGCGATCAGCGCCGCTGGCGAGGTCTTGAGCCGGACAGAACCCGCCATGAACAGCTTTGAAGGGACAGCCGTCGAGCCGCCCGCTGGAACCGAATCATTCAGGATCGACACCGGACGCCGCGTTCAGGGCGCCCCGAATTCCAAGCCCGGCGGCGGGGTGTGACCCGAGGAGGATAAGATGGCCTTGTTCCGCGTCCACATCCCTATTCTCGATGAAGTGAAATCTAAGGGGCTGAAGCCTGCACTGCGTGACAAAGTGGATGACATTTTCACGCGGGTGACGGCAGGCCTGAACATGCGGGATGTCAGGGGAGTCCTGCGCGACGATCTGCCTGGACGGCCGAATCCGCGCCTCAAGCCTCACGCAGAGGGTTTCTGGCTGCACATGAAGCCGACCTATTATCACAACCTGGTCGACGGTCTGTACCCAACCTTCCGCCTGGGCTGGCTTTCCGTCTATGCATTCGCCTTTGAGATCATCACCGGCGTCTACTTGATGATTTACTACACTCCTTCACCTCTGGTCGCCTACGAGAATATGCTGGATATCCTGAGCAATGTCCCGTTCGGGCGGTTGATGCGCGACATGCACAAGCTCGGCGCCGAGGTGATGGTGATCGTTGTCGCGCTGCATATGCTTCGAACCTTCATCACCGGCTCGTACAAGTTCCCCCGGCAGTTCACCTGGGCCACCGGAGTCATCCTTCTCGGTGTGACCTTGATCCTCTCGTTCTCCGGCTATCTGCTTCCATGGGATCAACTGAGCCTGTGGGCGGTCACGATCGGGGCTTCGATGGCCGAGGCCGCCCCGCCCGAAGTCGTCGGGACCAATCTCAACCTGCTGGTGCGCGGGGCGCCGGAGTTCGGGGCGGGTGGTCTGCTGCGATTCTACTTGCTGCATATCATCGCGCTACCTCTGGCCGGGATCCTGGCCCTGGGTGTGCACTACTACAAGGTCATCCTCCACGGGCACAGCCTGCCGCCCGGGGCGGAGAATGCCGGCGAAGACACCGCCCGCAAGGTTCCGATGAACGTGCGGACCTACTTCATGCCAACCATTCTCACCCGCGAGCTGTGGTATGTCTCGGTGTTTACTTTCTTGCTCGTCGCCTACTCGGCCTTTGTCTTCCATGCTCCGCTCGAGCCGCACGCCGACCCGCTCGTGACCCCGCTGCACATAACCTCTCCCTGGTACTTCCTGTGGCTGCAAGGGATGCTCAAGCTCGGGGACAAGGTCCTGTGGGGAGTGATCCTCCCGACGGTGATCATCGGGTTGCTCGTGTCTTTGCCGTACTTGGAGGTGGGACCCAGCCGCCGCTATGGAGATCGCAGGCTCGGTCTATCGGCCGGGTTGCTTTCGGTAATCGTTTTGGCCGCACTCTCTTATATGGGTACGCCCCACTATGCCGTGCCCACTTCGCCAGACCAGGAGGCGGTGGCTTCTCTCTTACCGCAGACCCAGCCCGGCCCTCTGCGGCTTGCGCCATGGGGTCAACTTGTACTTGGCAGCTACCAGGCAGCTGAATGGCAGCAGGCTCCTACTCCGGCGATGCGCGAGTTATTGCATACCTTTGACGATGAAATCAACCAGGTCCAAAGCTCCGAGCGCCAGAATGTCGAAGGCATCATGGTGGTGGAGGATTGGCAAACAGACTTGAAGAAGGTCACCCTCCGAGTGGTATGGACCGACATGACGACGAACCAACCTAACGAGTTCAGTCAAACGGCATTCCTTCATCGCAGCAGCGACTATGGGCAGGGAGAGTAGGCCATGAAGTGGCAGATTGCCCTTGGAACGCTGACCGTCCTGGCGACATTAATCGTTCTGGCCATCGTTGGCGTGGGGGAGCCGAAACGAATGGCCGAGTTCACGACATCCTATAACGCTCGTCAGATCGAGACCGGCGGACTGATCTTCGAGAACAACTGTCGCTCGTGTCATGGGCCTCAGGGCAAAGGTATCGAAGGTGTCGCCCCGGCAATCAACGCCGCCGATCTGTTTAACGGGGACCGGCTGAAGGCGATCGGCTACGCCGGCGCCGTGGAAGACTATGTCCGGGCTACGATCAGCTCCGGCCGCCCGGTCCCAAGTCAAGGCACCAGCTACCCGCAACGGATGCCGACATGGGCGCAGCGCTTTGGCGGCCCCTTGCGGGACGACCAGATTGATTCCCTGGTGGCGTACGTCATGAACTGGCAGGATCGGGCCCTCCAGGAAGCGGCCAAGGTCACCCCGACGCCGCTGGGCGAGGTCGTGGGGACGGATATCACGATCCCCCTTCCGGCCGGAAACGCGGACCAAGGAAAGGCGCTGACCGAAAGCAACCTGGGATGCGTGGGTTGTCACATCCTTGCGGCGACCGGTCCGGCGTGGCTTCCGAGCGGAGATACCCCGGGGATCGGCGATCGAGCGGCCAGTCACATCGGCCAGGCCGACTACACCGGCCAGGCGACCACCCCGGAGCAGTATCTGCTCGAGTCGATCGTTTCGCCGGACGCACATGTCGTCGAAGGATATGCCGCTGGGATCATGCCCGCCAACTACGGGGCGCGCATCACCCCGCAAGAAGCGGCGGATATGATCGCATACCTGTTGTCGCTCCGCTGACAGTCAAAGGCATCGTGTTGGAGGGACACCGGCGCCGCCGCTTCGCCCGAGGCGGCGGCGCCGACTGATTGAACCGCCGGGCGAGGGAGAAACGTCACTGTCCCCGGCCGGGGCTTACCAGTAGAATGAACCTGCCCGACCGCTGCAGTACGAGCGACCGGGCAACAGGAGGAGAGCGATGCGCGCGCGTTATGCCCTGCCCGTAGTGGTGGCATTTGGTCTTGTCATTATCGCCGGCGCGGCTTTCGCACAGGGCGAGACGGGGGATCCGACAAGGGGTGGACAGCTATTTGTCGACAACTGCGCTGTCTGCCACGGCGTTGATGGACAGGGGCGAGTTGGGGCAAGCCTGAAGAGTTTCCCTGGCATCGAAGTGTCGGCAACGATCCGACAGACTATTAGCCAGGGTGTCCCCGGGAGTGTCATGCCCTCCTGGGGCGAGGCCAACGGGGGACCGCTCTCCGACCAGGATATCGCCGACCTCACGGCATACATCGTCAGTGCATTCTCCGGAACCGAACCGCTCGCCCCACTGCCGACCTACCAGCCTCCGGTCATTCAGCCTCTTCCGAATATCGCTGGCGACCCTTCCGCCGGAGCCGTTGTCTTCCAGGCCAACTGTGCGGTTTGTCATGGGGCTGAAGGCCAGGGCCGGATCGGCAGGACGCTGGCAAAGGTATGGCCGGCCAATCAGCCTGCGGCCTATATCTCAGGCCTGATCCACGAGGGTGTGAGCGGCTCACCGATGCCCGCCTGGGCGAAGAGCAATGGTGGACCTCTGACCGATACTCAGATTGAGGATGTGACTGCCTACATCCTGACGCTTAACCCGGTCGGCACCGCCCCCACTCCTGCGCCTGCGACACCCGGCCCGATCAGCCTGACGACCGGCTTGATCCTGCTGGGGGTGTTGGCTGTGTTCGTCGTGTTCGGCCTGGTCGTCTACTACCGCCGCGCGTGAACGAGGTGTCATGCGTCGTCTGAAGCGTGCTCTCTTCCTGCTGACACTGCTGGCCTTGCACGCGGCGACTTTCCCGGCGAGTGCGCAGACTTCCCCAACCATCTCTGAGCTCCAGGTGGCCCTGTGGCCGGAGTACGACAGCCCCTCGATGTTGGTGGTCTACCGCGTTCGCCTTGACCCCGCGACTGAACTGCCGGCCAGCATAGCGCTGCCGATTCCGGCCTCCGTGGGTGAGCCGCTAGCCGTGGCCATGACCGATGCTGCAGGCAGTCTTGTGAATGCCCGGTACACTCGCCAGGTGAGCGGTGAGTGGGGGATTATCACAGTTGCAGCCGAAAGCCTGCAGCTTCAGATCGAGTACTACAGCCCACTGGTCTTCGAAGATGCGCTTCGACGTTACTCATTCACATGGCCGGGGGTAATTGGCGTAGAGAACTTTAACTATGAGGTACAGGCACCGATCGGGGCGGCGGATGTGACGATTTCGCCTGCACCTCAGTCCCAGAATGTTCGCCAGGATGGACTGACCTACTATCTGGCAGGACTCGGAACCGACGCCGGAACAGCCGGAGCCAAGATCGACATCACATACGTTAAGACAAGCACGGAATTGTCGGCCGATCTTCTCAGCCTCCCACCCAGTCGGCCTGAGTCCACGCAGGGAGGCACCCCCGATCTGCGCCAGTTTATCCCCTGGATCCTGCTGGCGTTTGGTGTCATCCTGCTCGCTGCCGGGGGCGGCTGGTATCTCCGGTTGAGTCGGGGTGCCCCAGCGGGGGCTGGTCGGCGACGACGGGCATCCCGCCTCCCGTCACCGGCGGACCGGGAGTCGGCTGAGATGGACGCCTCGCCGGTGTTCTGCCACAATTGCGGAACGCGCGCAGCTGCAAGCGATCGTTTCTGCAGGAATTGTGGCGTCCAGCTGCGGCAGTAGACGCGCGGCCAGGTCATGTCTCCGGATCCCGGCATCACACTGGTTTTCTTCCTCTACGGACTGGCCTTCTTCAGCATGGGCCTGGCCATCACGGTCGAAGTCGGCCGCGGTACGGACGCCGGTCTCCGTCACGCGTTGCGCCCTCTGGCGGCCTTCGGCCTGATGCATGGAATTCACGAGTGGCTCGAGATGTTTCTCAGCCTGCAGATCGTCCCCTTGCAGGATGCCGCCGCCCTGGCCTGGGAGGGGCTCCGATTGGCCATCCTGGCCTTTTCGTTCCTTTCACTGGCCGCGTTCGGAGCGTCGCTCCTCTCCTCTACCGAACGTTGGCGGCGCGTAAGCCTGCTGGTGCCTCTAATACAGGCCGCTGTCTGGGGGTTCGGCTTGCTAGCCATCCGTGGAATGTATCCGGGCGAGGGGACCCTGTGGACTGTGGCGGACGTGTGGTCCCGTTACGTACTTGGTCTGCCGTCGGCTTTAATCGCGTGTGCAGGCCTGATCATGCAACAGCGAGCGTTCCGCCAGGCCGGGCTGGCCCAGTTCGGACGAGACAGCCTGTGGGCGGCGGTGGCCTTCGCCTGGTATGGTCTGATCGGGCAGACGTTCAGCCGGTCGAGCCCCCTCTTTCCGTCAAACGTGATCAATCAGGAGTTGTTTCAATCGCTCTTTGGCTTTCCGGTTCAAATTGTCCGTGCCAGCGCCGCCGTCGTGGCGGCGCTTTTCGTGATGCGTTTCCTGCGCTCATTTGAGGTGGAAACCCAACGCCAGATAGCCGCCTTGCAGTCCGCCAGGCTGGAGGAGGCGCAGCGCAGGCAGGAGCTGAGAGGAGAACTGCTGCGGCGTGTGGTGGCGGCCCAGGAGGCAGAGCGCCAGCGGATCGCTCGCGAGCTACATGACGAGACCGGGCAAGCGCTCACTGCCATCGGTCTCGGGCTGCGCGGGATCTCCACGAGCCTGGCCGACAACCCGAAGAAGGGAACGAAGAATCTGCGACAGCTGGAGAACCTCGCCGCTCGTTCTCTGGATGAACTCCAGAGACTGATTTCCGACTTGCGGCCTTCGCACCTGGATGACTTGGGGCTGCCGGCCGCGCTGCGCTGGTACGCCGGCGAGCTACAGAATCGAGCTCCGATAGAGATCTCCGTCCAGGTGCGCGGTGAGGAAAGACCAATCCCCTCCGTCGTCAAAACGGGCGTGTTCCGCATTGCCCAGGAAGCTCTGACCAACGTAATCAAGCATGCCAAAGCCAACAAGGTGAGTATTCGCCTGGACTATGCGGCGGAGGTTGTGGGCCTGCTGGTCGAGGATGATGGCGCCGGATTTGACAAGGACCGGGTCGACATGCCCGATCGCCGGGCGTGGGGCCTGATCGGGATGGAGGAACGGGCCAGCTTGCTGGGGGGACAACTGCGCGTCGACTCGGCGCCCGGGGCCGGGACGCGCGTGGATGTCAGGATACCCTATAATCAGGCACCAGAGGCCGGGGATGGCAATTCGCCTTCTACTAGTGGATGATCATGCTGTCGTTCGATCAGGCCTGCGGATGCTCCTCGAGAGCGAGGCTGACGTCGAGATCGTGGGTGAGGCGGGGACCGCGCGCGATGCCCTCGATTCGCTCAGCCGTCTCCAGCCGGATGTCGTATTGATGGACATTGGGCTGCCCGACATGTCCGGGATCGATGCGGCGCGCGAGATCAAAATCCGGCGCCCGGATACAGCAGTGGTGGCGCTGACCATTCACGAGGACGAGGAGTATTTTTTCAAAATGCTCGACGCCGGTGCTAGCGGCTACGTTCCGAAGCGTGCGGCACCCGAAGAGTTGCTCACGGCGATCCGAGCGGCAGCAAGCGGAGAGGTCTACCTCTACCCCTCCCTGGCCAAGCTCCTGGTTCATGACTATCTCAGCCAGGAAGCGGCGGCCCGCGACGAGCGGACGCTCGACGGACTGACGCAACGCGAGGAAGAGGTACTGGGCCACCTGGCCGATGGTGCCAGCAACACCGAAATCGCCGAGACTCTTATGATCAGCCCCAAGACCGTCGCTCGGCATCGCGAGAACATCATGCGCAAGCTCAATCTGCACTCGCGGACGGAACTCGTGAAGTACGCCATCCGCAAGGGGATCATACAGCCGTAGCCCTCTGACTCTGCGGCTGCATGTTGATTTCGACAGCCGGCGTTTACCCCAGCTCGCCCCTTCTTTCACACTGCTCACCCAACTGACGCAGGCCTTCTCCCTCCCGGCCCGACCCGGACGGACCTGTGTGCGTCTGCGCATGCTCGAGTTGCCCGCGATCAAGTCGAGCTCCGTCATGGCGCGTCTGACCGGAGAGAGGCGCCGACTACCGGGATACGCGTCTGCGATTCGCGGGCTGTCTTCGGGGCGAGCAGACGACGAGCTTCGTGGGTGAATCAGCCCACGAGCGCTCAACGATTCTCAACCCGCGTGGGTCTATCTACCCAAGGTTGATACTGTGCTTTGGGTGAGTTGTCGGTTTCGAAAATCGGGCGGCCTACGGATTTACCTGATGAGGACGCCGGGCTAGGCTGTAGCTGGACGCGAAAGATGGCGCACAGGAGGTTCCGATGGAAGGGCTACTGGTGATCTCAATTCTGACAGTGCTACGGATCATGCTGCCGTTCGGCCTGCTACTCCTCCTGGGAACGCTCGTGGAGCGCCGGCAATCTCGAACGTTCCAAGCACGGTGAGGTGACGTTATGGATGGGCTCACAGCGCTTTCTGCGCTCTTGACTGGACTTGTCTTGCGGTTCGGGATCCCGCTGGCGATCACGGCGTTAGCGGCCTGGGGGCTGCGTGCGCTCGATGCCCACTGGCAGGCCGAAGGCGAGGCGCTCCGACGGCGAGCGCGCTCTCTTGGCGCCGCCGCCCACCAGGTCCGCTGCTGGGAGACGCACGATTGTCCGGCTGAACAACGCGAAGCATGTCCAGCCTTCGCCCGGACCGATGTGCCTTGCTGGCAGGTGTTTCGGGAGACCAGCGGGCGACTGCCCGAGACTTGCTTTACATGTCCAGTATTCCGGGACATACCGTCGCCGGTCGCGGCATAGGACTTTGCTTTCGAGGAGATGCATAGCATGAACAGATGGATCCTTCGCACTGGCGTCGGACTGGCGGTCGCCCTCCCGCTGGCTCTGTTCGGGGCAGCCATGGCAGGGGCCGGCGACTCAACTCAGACCGGGATCCCCCCGGATGTCCCTTGCCAAATCTGCCACTCTGAGATCGAGGAAGCCTGGGTTGAAGGCGCGCATGGGCATGCCACGGTCGATCCCACCTTCCGGACTGCATGGGAGCAGCAAGGGAAACCACGTGAGTGCCTGACCTGCCACACCACCGGCTACGACCCCGTAACCGACACCTACGAGGCGGAAGGCGTCACGTGTGAGGCATGTCACAGCCCTGTGCCCGCCAACCATCCCGCCGATCCGATGCCCGCCGAAAGATCAGCATCACTATGCGGGAACTGTCATACCGAAACGATGTTTGAGTGGCAGGCGAGCAAGCATAGGGAGACGGAGCTGGCCTGCATCGGCTGCCACGACCCGCATGCCGCGAGTCTGAAGAAAGCCGACAGCGCAGGGCTATGTGCAACCTGCCACCGAGAGCGGGCCTCGAACTTCGCCCACTCCCAGCATAGCGAAGTCGGGTTGAACTGCGCCGACTGTCACCTGGCGACACTGGACGGGCAAGAAGGCGAAGGGCATGCCGTCCGCGATCACAGCTTCAATGTCAAACTGACGACGTGCAACGTCTGCCACGCGTATCAGATGCATGACCCTGTCGAGGTCCATCTGGACCGATCGACACCTGGAGCTCAGGACGCCATGGCCTCGGTCGAGACGCTCTCAGTCCAACCTGAGCCCAGCCCAGTGAGTCCGGTCGGTTTCGCCGCCCTGTCAGGGTTGATCGGCATGGCCAGCGGGATGATCCTGGCGCCGTGGCTCGAACGCTGGTACAGGCGGCTGCGCCAAGACGGTGACGAGGTTGAAAGAGAGGCCGACGATGAGTGACGAGTTCGTTGGGCGAAGGGGCTTTCTCAAGGCCCTAGCCGCCGGCGTCTCGGCGACGGTCGGCCTGCGCCTGGTGAAGCGGGCCTCGGCCTCGGAGACCGGGGAATCCAGCCCGCATCGCTGGGGGATGGTCATCGACCAGACCAAGTGCATCGGCTGCGGCTACTGCACTCTGGCCTGCCGGGCTACGAATGATGTCCCACCTGACATCGCCTGGAACAGGGTGATCGACGCCGGGAAATACGCCGGCGAGCCGGTCTATCTGCCGCGACCGTGTATGCATTGTGAGAACGCGCCGTGAGATCG
>Ga0209641_10002787_pt1 | contig 14826 bp, 14 predicted proteins | sample RifCSP16_1_FD_184022 | JGI IMG/M metagenome (GOLD analysis project Ga0209641, IMG submission 184022) | Soil microbial communities from Rifle, Colorado - Rifle CSP2_sed 16_1 (SPAdes) (version 2) | ecosystem: Environmental > Terrestrial > Deep subsurface > Rock core/Sediment | place: Rifle...
CCCGCCTGTCTTGCGGGAGTGGGGAGGTAACGCAGCATCCCGCATGGTTCCGCGGGAAACACACGAACAAAAAACGCCTGGATATCACCCAGACGAAATAACAAGGTGGCGGGGGTGGGGGTTGAACCCACGACCAAGGGCTTATGAGTCCCCTGCTCTACCACTGAGCTACCCCGCCAAAAATGAGCGGGTTGATTTTAGTATGTGCTACCTTATTTGTCAACCAATTCACCCTTCATACCCCTATAAATAGTGCTTATCTTGACAAAAGCCTTGTTTACGATACAATAAATCCCCGAGCCGAAGTGGCGGAATTGGCAGACGCGCTACGTTCAGGGCGTAGTGAGGGTTTCCTCGTGAGGGTTCAAATCCCTCCTCCGGCATTCAACCCGCAGAGATGCGGGTTTGATTTTTGTGACGATCTTGGTTCACTTCTCAACCCATATTTGACATTGGCTGCGTTGACGGAATTCGAACAAAACAGGTATAATCCTATTGTTAAGAAATTGGAGGTTTTAATAAATGGAATCTTATATTAGTATTGCTCTGATCATTACATCCATCGCTTTGGTGATCAGCATCATCATCCAAAGTAAAGGAGCAGGACTGGGTGGCTTTACCGGTGCAGATACCGGTGGCGTTTACACTGCCCGTCGTGGAATCGAGAAAACTCTTTTTTGGGTGACCCTGGTTTTGAGTATTCTTTTCTTTATCCTTGCCATTACTGCTGTTATTCTTGCTGCCCACAGCTAAACCCATTTAATGTTCAGAGATGCCATTAAAGGCGATCATCTCGCCGGTTATGGCTTTTCTAATTGACAAAATGGAAACTATGAAAAAATTGCGCTGGCAATTCCTGATCATTCTCCTGACTCTCACACTGGTCGGGGTACTACTCATCCGTCAGCAGCCAGCTCCCGTGGTAGTCTCACCTCAACCTGTCAGCGGGGGGATTTATACAGAAGGAATGATCGGTTCTATCAGTCGATTAAACCCTCTTTTCGATTCCAATAATCAGAATGACCATGATATTGACCGCTTGCTCTATAGCGGATTGATCAAGTTTGATTCCCATGGAAACCCTATCGCTGACCTTGCGGAATCCTGGGGTGTATCTCTTGATGGCACGGTCTATAACATCACCATTCGTCCCAAAGCTGTCTGGCACGATGGCGAACCTGTCACCAGCGCAGATGTCATCTTCACCCTTGAATTAATGCAAAACGATATCTCGGGAATGCCCGATGATGTTCGCTCCATGTGGTCACAGATCAAGGTCAAGGAATTGGATGAGAAAACACTTCGCTTCGAATTAAGTGAACCATATGCACCTTTCATGGACAACCTTGCTTTCGGAATACTGCCGAAACATATTCTTGAAAATATTCCTGTTGACCAGATCATTGACAATGAGTTTAATCTTCATCCAGTTGGCAGCGGACCTTACCAGTTCGATTCCCTCATTATCAAAGATGGTGAGATCAAGGGTGTGATACTTAAACAGTCTCCAGGTTACTACGGCTCAAAACCTTACATAGAGCAGGTCGTATTCATGTATTATCCAGACGCACGATCTGCCTTGGAAGCCTACCAGATGGGTGAGGTGATGGGATTGAACCAGGTACCCGATCAGATCATTGATGAAACTCTGGCTGAACCCAACCTTAATTCTTACAGCAGCAGGATGCCGATGCTGAGCCTTGTACTATTAAATCTTCAGGATCCGGAAATTCCCTTCCTTCAGGAAACGGATGTTAGGATTGCCTTGTTGCAGGGTTTGAACCGACAATGGATGGTGGATAAACTCTTTAATGGCCAGGCAATAGTTGCGCATAGCCCAATATTACCTGGAAATTGGGCCTATTTTGACGGTGTTGAGAATTATGCATATGAACCCGATAAGGCCATCGACACATTGGCACAATTGGGTTATGTGAGATCAGGTGACGGCAGTGGCATCAGGGAAAAAGATGGAGTACGCATGGCTTTTACCTTGCTTTACCCGGATGACACCCAACATCTTTCCGTTGCCGAAGCTATTCAGAGGGATTGGTTAAAAATTGGGGTGCAGGTTGATCTACAGGCAATCCCATTTGATGAACTTTTAAATAATTACCTGGCACCCAGGAATTACCAGGCAGCACTGATAGACCTGGATTTTGAAAACGATCATGACCCTGATCCTTATCCATTCTGGCACCAATCTGAAGCAACTGGCGGCCAGAATTATTCCCAATGGGATAATAGATCAGCAAGTGAATATATCGAACAAGCTAGAGTGATCGTGGACTCAAATTTCCGTTCAAAACTCTATCGAAATTTCCAGATCGTCTTTTCCAGGCAGTTGCCATCCCTTCCTTTATATTTCCCGGTCTTTACTTTTGCCGTTGATTCCCAGGTTTCAGGGGTGCAACTCGCTCCTATTTATGATATCAGTGATCGCTTTTTGGATTTTAATGAATGGTATTTGGTGACTCGCCGATCACTGGAGCCTGCATCAGATAGTACAGGCCAACCCTGATAAGAAAAAATGAGATCAATTCCCGATAACGACCTTCAATACTTCACAATAGGTGTGTCAGACATGGAAGATTATCTTCTTTCTGACGAATTATTTTGGAATCTTCCAGGTCATTCAATTCTCACACTGGGTGGGCTTTACCTGGTTAAAGTTCGTCTGGAATCAACTTCTTTAATTTTCATCGATAAGGCGAGGTTCTCTGAAGCGCTTAACAAATTGGAATTGGTAAGTTCGAAGTGGCGGGTGGCGTTTGAAAAAAAGGTCCAGCGGGAGATCACATCCAGGCTGAATCTCTGGCAGAACTACCTGGCTGATTATTGGAATTCCCCCGATGACCATGGGGATGCTTATGTCCGCGAAGTTCGATGGCGTGTTATGCTTCAATTATTAATTGAAGCTGTAGCTGGAAATTTCAATGAAAAGAAAATTCTCAAAGCATTGGATGAAAGATTAAAATTCAGTTTCAAACCAGGCGAATTTATCTGGCCGGAAGAATTATCAGGAAAATATAATGAACAAGACTACTGGTTCCTTTACGGAAACCTGCCAACTAAGCCGGTAGCGAAATAAATTAGGAGATCAAAAATATGGATCATCGTTCTGCAGCATTGCAGTTTGCTGAAAAAAACAAGGCATCATTTTTAGCTTCTCTCGAACAGGTTCTGAAAATTCAATCGATTTCAACAGACCCTGAGCATGAAAAAGATATCCGTTCTGCAGCCGAATGGGTAGCTGAAAAGATCAAATCCATGGGTATGTTAAATGTCCAAATATTTGATACAGCCAGGCATCCAATTGTTTTTGGCGAATGGAAGGTCTCGGATGAAAAACCAACAGTCCTTGTTTATGGCCATTATGATGTTCAGCCTGTGGATCCATTAGATTTATGGAATCATCCTCCTTTTGAACCAACCATTATCGGAGAAAATTTATACTCTCGCGGCGCATCTGATATGAAAGGGCAGGTTATTGCTGCCATAAGTGCAGTTGAATCCCTCGTCAGAACCGGTGAATTACCTGTAAATGTGAAATGGATCATAGAGGGTGAGGAGGAGATTGGTTCTCCAAACCTGGTCGAATTTCTTTCTTCCCACAAAGAATTATTGGCTTGTGATTTTTCCCTTAACACAGACAGCGGAATGTTGGGAAAGGATGCTCCCAGCATTTCTTATGCGTTGCGGGGTCTGGCATATTTTGAGCTTAAGGTTTTTGGTCCTTCCACAGATCTTCATTCAGGCATTTTTGGTGGAGTCATTCAGAATCCTGCCAATGCATTGGCTGAATTGATCGCTGGGATGCATGATGAGCACGGGCATATCACCTTGCCGGGTTTTTACGATTCTGTGATCAAGCTCAATGAAACCGATCGCGCTGAAATGGCTCGTCTGCCTCTGGATACCACCCACTATATAGATCAAACCGGGGTTCCGGCATTATTTGGTGAAGAGGGTTTTTCACCGGTTGAACAGGCTGGTTCCCGTCCAACTTTGGATATTAATGGATTGCTGTCCGGATTTACAGGCGAAGGTTCAAAGACCATCATCCCCGCCTGGGCTATGGCAAAGATCTCTATGCGTCTCGTGCCAGATCAGGATCCTGATCTGGTTCATCAGCAGTTGTCATCCTACCTGGAAACCCATGCACCGCAGGGAATTCGTTGGGAGTTGAAACCCCTGGCAGGTGGTAAAGCTTCCATATCAAGTCGAGATTCGAAATACGTGCTTGCTTTAAAGGATGCTCTCAAATCCGCCTGGGGGATCGAGCCTTTCTTTAAAAGGGAAGGCGGAAGTGTCCCGGTGGTGACATACATGCAGGATATCCTTGGAGTGGACTCCGTTCTGACAGGTTTTGGGCTTCCCGATGACAACCTTCACGCGCCTAACGAAAAACTCAATTTACCGACCTGGTATAAAGGGATCAATGCCCTTATTCATTTCTTTATGAATCTGGCAAATTAAAGAGTAATTGGTAGAAAAAAATCATAACCCCAGGTAATGGAAGGTTTAATTTAACAATGAGTAACGAAGACAAATTGATCACCTATGGTGGCCAGGCAGTAATTGAAGGGGTAATGATGAGGGGCAGATCCTCGTTGGCTATTGCCATGCGTGAACCCGGTGGAGACATCAAGATTCATACCCAAAAACTGGGAGGAATCTATAAGAGCAACCTGTCCAGGGTTCCGTTTTTGAGAGGACTCATTCTTTTGTGGGATGCACTTGGTTTGGGAATGACAGCTCTCACCCTTTCTGCCAATACGCAAACTGGGGAAGAAGATAAATTGGAAGGTCCGGCACTTTACCTTACCATGGGAATCTCGTTGGTGATTGGTTTGGGCTTCTTCTTTCTTCTACCGGCTGGGGTAGGATATTTAACGGAACATTTTTTGCATTTCCAATCCTGGGTCAGTAATCTGATTGAAGGGATCATCCGTCTTCTCTTGTTGATCGGGTACATTTGGGCAGTTGGTTTTATGCCGGATATCCGCAGGGTGTTTGGATATCATGGGGCTGAGCATAAAACAATCAACGCGTACGAAGCTGGCGTTGAATTGACTCCCGAAAACGTGGCACTTCAATCCCGCCAGCATGCCCGTTGCGGAACAGCCTTCCTCCTTACACTCGCTCTTATCTCTGTCTTGGTCTTCACGTTGATGGGTCCGATGCCTTCCATTTGGTGGCGTTTGATCAGCCGGCTTTTATTAATTCCTGTTATTGCTGGTATATCTTATGAATACATCCGCTGGACTGCTGCCCATATGAATTCCAAACTGGTTTGCACATTGATTAAACCCAATCTTGCACTTCAAAACCTTACAACACGTGAACCTGACATGCAAATGTTGGAAGTTGCAATTGCAGCCTTCAAATCCATGAAAAAGGAAGAAGAAGGTCTGATCCTCTTATCCGATTAGAAGATGGTTATTAAGGATTCATTCAAAGATTAAACGAAAACCCACAGGAGAATCTCTCTTCTGCGGGTTTTCGTTTAATCTATTTCCATTGGGATCGGTTATATATTCCTGACCAATGATATCGATACGATGGCATTAATAGCGTTTTATTACAACGGCTTGAATTTGGCAGTAAAGTGACGTAGAAGTTTTGGCGCGTAGGTGAATTCAAAACCCCGCAGCGATGTGGCTCTCTCTTTTATGGCAGCGAAACTCTGGATGACATAATCCATATGGCTCTGGGTATACGTTCGACGGGGAATCGCCAATCTCAATAGTTCCAATTTTGGATATATCATTTCTCCGCTATCAGGATCTGGAAATGCGAACATCACGGAACCTATTTCACAACCTCGTATGGCTCCTTCTCTATAAAGCTCTATGGCTAATGCCTGCCCGGGAAATTCACCCTGAGGAATATGGGGCAAAACCTGGGCTGCATCGATGTATACTGCATGACCTCCAGCTGGTTGGATGGTTGGAATTCCAACCGCGTTCAAGCCATTCGCCAGGTATTCTGTTTGACCTGTTCTATAAGCCAGGTAATCCTCCTGGATTCCTTCGTTAAGCCCCACCGCCATTGCATCCAGGTCCCTTCCAGCCAATCCACCATAAGTGGGAAATCCTTCCCTTAAAATCAATTCATTCTTGATTTCCTCGAATACTTTACCATCATTCAGGCAGATCAAACCACCAATATTGACAATGGCGTCCTTCTTGGCTGACATGGTCAAACCATCTGCGTATGAAAAAACCTCCCGCGCGATTTCCTTGATGGATTTTGCCTGGTATCCTGGTTCCTGCATTTTGATGAAGTAGGCATTCTCTGCAAACCTGGCTGCATCAATGTAAAAGGGAATATTGTGTTGATGATAAGTCTCAGACACTGCTTTGATATTCTCAAGGGAAACAGGTTGCCCACCGCCGGCATTATTTGTGATGGTAATCATTCCAAATGGAATATTTTCAACACCAGTTTTAATAATGAAATCTGTCAGCTTCTCTATGTCCATGTTTCCTTTAAAAGGATGCATATTGGATGGATCATAGGCTTCTTCAATAACGAGGTTGATGGGTTTTCCACCGCGGGCGCGAATATTGGCATCCGTGGTATCAAAGTGCATGTTGGACGGAACAAATTGCCCGGTCTTCACCAGCACTGCTGAAAGAATGTTCTCAGCAGCACGTCCCTGGTGGGTCGGGACAAAGTATTTAAAGCCAAAGATATCATCAACTGTTTCCTTCAATCTGAAGTATGAACGCGCACCTGCATATGATTCATCACCTGCTACCAGGGCAGCCCATTGATAATGGCTCATGGCACCAGTACCCGAATCAGTTAAAAGATCAATGAAAATATCCTCCGCTTTCAAAGAGAAAACATTATAGCCAGCTTTAACCAGGGCATTTTCCCGTTCTTCACGGGAGATCAGGTGGATAGGTTCAACCATTTTAATTCGGAAAGGCTCGGGTGTATATATGGCCATGTAATCTCCTTCAGTTGTTAAAATTAATGTACAAGTTTAGCATGGAAATCAGACGTTATAATGGCATCATGAAGAGCAGGTTGAGATCCACCAGGACAATAGGAATAACTATTCTCGCATTTTCATGCCTTTTATTAATTTGGTTGTTATGGCCGTTTTCGCGAACCACGCAGGAGATCAGTTTTAAACCGGGTGAAATAACATTTGAATCAGCGATTGACCCAAATATCATCTCTGACCAGGATGCTCCCGTTCTTGCGATGCCGGTTGGTATCCACCTTATCCTGGATTGGGTCCCTGTCATCAGGAAAGGTGGATCAGAAGTAATCCATCTCCAGGTGATCCCGGACCAACTGGTCGCTGAAGGAAATGGTTCGAACGATCCAGGCATCAACACAATCACCCTTGGCGCTCTAAACTTGTTTGATGGATATTCCTTCATGCTGAAGACAAGGTTGGATATGGTCAATGTGATCATGGATCCGCCGGGAGAATCGGGATCAGTTTTATCTGAAAGCAACAACGCCTCCTTTTCCTGGAAAATTACTCCCCAAGTGTCTGAAGATCTGCATGGAACAGTATGGTTCTTCCTGGTTGCATTTCCTGATGGAGGGGGGGAATTGATAAGCAAAGCTGTTTCTGCTCAGGATATTGATTTCAAAGTGATCTCCTTATTAGGTCTCCATGTGGCTTTTCTGTGGATTGTAGCTGGCATAGGCTTTATTGGGGGTGTCTTTCTTACTTTGGGTCTTTTTTCTCAAAAATTCAAGATCGATAATTCTGGTAAAGGAAAAATCCGTTCGAATCAAAAACAAAAAAGAACCTGAATACACTTAAATCCGGTGTTTTACCCATTCATATCAACCATTCTATGACAAACGTCACCTCGATTACTGATATGCGTTCGTATTTCGAAAAATCTTTCTGTGATAAAATTCGCACGTTATGCAAATGGTTTGAAAAACCTGATTGTTGGAGACATTATGCAAAACGAATGGTTGTATATTGGCTTGTTCCTGGTGATTGGTGTGATCGTCCCAATCGTTCCCCTGGTGGCATCCAGATTTTTATCCCCTCACAAACCGAATCCCATCAAGCAGAGTACCTACGAGTGTGGAATTGAAACCGTAGGGGACAGCTGGGTGCAATTCAAATCCCAGTATTATATTTTTGCACTTGTCTTCTTGATCTTTGATGTGGAAACCGTTTTTCTTTTTCCATGGGCGATCGCATTGGGGAAAACGACCCTATTTACAGTCGTTGAAGGTATGATCTTCATTCTCATCCTGATCGCAGGACTGACATATGCCTGGCGAAAAGGTATGCTCGAATGGGCATAATGGATTTTATATATCTAAAAAGCTGAGAGTTAAAACTCATCAGCTTTTTATTTGTTGGTAGGAGTAGCCATATGACATTTTGGAATGATCCAATTAATTTCATAGCTGATTGGTTGCAGGACGTTTTCATTGGTTGGGGAGCATCAACCAGCGTAGCTGAGGTGATCACATCGCTGATAGGTATTGTAGTTATGATCCTGTTTGCAATGGTTATCGCCATCGCTTTGGTCTGGGTGGAGCGCAAGGTGGTAGCCCGTTTCCAGGACAGGTTGGGACCCAACCGTATCGGTCCTTTTGGTATTTTCCAGCCATTTGCAGACATCGTTAAATTGGTGATTAAAGAGGATATTATCCCGGCAGGTGCGGATAGGGTTGTTTTTAATATGGCGCCCGTTATTTCGCTGGCAAGCGTGATCCTTATTTGGGCGATCATTCCCCTGGCTTCCAATATTTATGGAGTGGATATCAATGTAGGTGTTCTTTACCTTGTCGCGGTCGGATCCTTTGGTACCTTATCAGTCATTATGGCTGGATGGGCTTCCAATAACAAGTATGCCTTGATAGGTGCTTTCCGAATGGTTGCCACGATGATCTCCTATGAGATCCCAATGGTGGTCGCCTTGATGATCCCGACAATCATTTCCGGGACCATGAGCGTTCAGGGAATCACGCAGGCACAAAGCAGCGTTTGGTTTGCAATTCTTTCTCCTCTCGGATTCTTGTTATTCATGATCAGTGCCATCGCTGAATTGGGCAGGTCACCATTCGACCTTAACGAGGCAGAATCTGAGATCGTGGCTGGTTTCCATATCGAATATACCGGCATGAAGTTCGGGTTATTCTATGCCGGTGAGTTATTGCATGCATTCACTTTTGGCGGGTTCATGGCTGTGCTTTTCTTTGGTGGGTATGGCGGTTTCTTTGGACTGGAGAATGTGGCAGGTTTTACCTGGTTGTCCAACCCATTTATCGAATTGATTGTCTTCCTTGTTAAAGCTATGATCGGATATTGGATCATCATGTGGATTAAATATTCAATGCCTCGTATCCGCATTGACCACATGCTGGCTTTCAATTGGAAATTCCTGACCCCCCTGGCATTTGTGTTGCTGATGGTTACAGCACTTTTTGATAAACTGCTTGCCCCCACGCAATTTTATGTAGCCGGTATGTTTCTTAGTAATGTGGTACTTGGCTGGATTGTAATAGAGATCCTTCGTAAATTCTCTAAACATGAGCGTGTTTTGCAGGAAAATCCCGCTGAACCTGTTGTCATTCAGGCAGCAAATCATGGACAAGGAGTAAGTTGATATGACTCCTGAGCAAATTATATTTATATTGACCGCAGCTCTGATCGTAGGGACTGCCTTCTTGGTTGTGACCACACGCAACCTTGTTCACGCAGCCCTTTGGCTCGTAGCAACTTTGTTTGGTGTTGCCATTCTTTATGGACTTTCTGGAGCAGGTTTTCTGGCACTCGTACAAATCGTGATTTACATCGGGGCTATTGCCATCCTGTTCATCTTTGCGGTGATGCTTACCCGCAAAGAAATGCGTGATAAGGGTGCTCAAGTAAACAGGAATTGGCCGATTTCTGCTTTTCTTGCGCTGCTAGTGTTTGGCGGACTCGCATTTATCCTTTCAGGGTGGGATGGTTTCTCAGCAACCGCTAGTTCTGTTCCTGTCTCTGGTGATACCTTGACAGCGTTGGGAAAAGCTTTGGTCTCGCCAGATGCTTTTGTCTTGCCATTCGAAGTGGCGTCAATTTTACTGCTAGCAGCTCTGGTTGGCGCAGTATATCTCGCAGCTTCAAATAAAGAATAGGAGGTACCATGAGCATTCCTCTTTCCTGGTATCTGATTTTGTCAGCAGCTCTTTTTTGCATAGGGCTCTTTGGCGTTCTTGCCCGGAAAAATGCTGTTGCCATTCTTCTGGGCATTGAATTAATGTTGAATGCCGTCAATATTAACCTGGTTGCTTTTTGGAGATATGGAACCGGAGAGATCACAGGCCAGGTATTTGCAATTATTGTATTTGCAGTCGCATCTGCAGAAGTAGCCGTGGGATTGGCACTCATTATCTCTGTTTATCGTCGTCGATCCACTGTTATTGCTGATGATCTCGATTTAATGAAGTGGTAGGAGAAATTTATGACAACTGAATCAACCATCTGGCTTATTCCCCTGCCACCCCTGCTGGCTTTCTTTTTAATAATCCTTTTTACAAATAAAAACAAAGTTCTCAGCCACAGTGTGGCGATTGGCGCGGCAGCCCTTTCCTGGCTGGGTGGAATGCTTGTTTTTATACGAGCCATCCAGGTCGAACATTTCGGTAAAGAGGTCTTCGCATCTTCCGTCAATTGGCTTCCCGTAGGGGATTCCTGGTTCAAGATCGGTGTTTTGGTGGACCCACTATCAGCCATCACTCTATTCTTCGTTGCCTGGACTATCTTGATGATCTTTATTTACAGTGTCGGTTACCAAAATTTTGGAAAACCAAAGGGAGATCATGACCAGGCAGGCTTGCCGCCCCATGGTGCGACGATTACAGATGAACATGGTCATAAACACACGGTTCCATCGATAGAACCGATGTATTCAAGATTCTTTGCCTTGCTTGGTCTGTTTGCTTTCGGTATGTATACCCTTGTGGTTTCTGACAATCTCCTCACAATGTTTGTCGGTTGGGAGATCATGGGGCTATGTTCCTACCTATTGATCGGTTTTTGGTATGGGAAAAAATCAGCCCGTAACGCTGCCATCAAGGCATTCATGACCACCCGGGTCGGTGATGTCTTCATGTTGTTGGGCATTTCCTTCCTTTATTCAGCGACAGGTACGCTTTCTTTCCGTGAGATCTTATCTGCTGATGTTCTATCTGCTTTGGCTTCAGCATCCACGCCAATTTTCGGATTGTCCGCAGCTGGGTTGATCGGTCTTCTGCTCTTCATCGGTACAGTTGGAAAATCTGCTCAATGGCCATTGCATGTCTGGCTGCCGGATGCCATGGAAGGTCCCACGCCCGTTTCAGCCATGATTCATGCAGCCACGATGGTTTCAGCTGGAGTGTATGCAATCATCCGCATGTTCCCTTTGATTACAGCAGACTTTACTGGCCATGGTTTGACCACCACTATGAGCGTGATTGCTTTCATTGGTGCATTCACAGCAATATTTGCTGCAACAATAGCAGTTGCCCAAAATGATATTAAACGTGTCCTGGCATATTCAACCATATCGCAATTGGGTTTTATGGTTGCGTCGGTTGGCATCGGCGCATATGTAGCCGCCATCTTCCATCTTGTGACCCATGCATTTTTCAAGGCTTTATTATTCCTTGGATCTGGTTCTGTCATACACGGAATGGAGCATGGAGTTCTCCACACAGGAGACCATTCCGTAGATCCGCAGGATATGTTCAACATGGGTGGCCTTCGTAAGAAGATGCCGATCACCTTTTGGACTTTCCTTATCGGTGGTTTTGCATTATCTGGATTTCCTCTCCTCACAGCTGGATTCTGGTCAAAGGATGAAATTCTTGCTGATGCATTCTCTCATAGTCATTGGGCAGTTTTCATCACCCTGGCTGTGGCAGCATTCTTAACCGCATTCTATACCATGCGGCAGATCACCCTCACTTTCCTCGGGAAACCCCGTACAAAGTCTGCAGAACACGCCCAGGAAACCCATTGGACAATGACTCTGCCTTTGGTGGTTCTAGCAATATTTGCCATCGGATTCGGCTGGGTCGGTATCCCGGAAGAATTTCCGTTCATTGGCGGAATTATCCCCAATTGGTTGCATGAATTCGTTGGTGGAACTCTGGCACACCATCCGGAAGCCTTACCCTTCAATATTTGGCCGTTGTTAACTTCCTTGACAGTTGCACTGGGAGGTCTGGTTATCGGTTGGCTGGTATATCGCAATGTCACATCTGCAGAAGAAGATAAACTCCAATTCAAGTTGTTGAAAAATAAATACTATTTTGATGAGATCTACGATTTCTTGTTTGTTAAACCAGCTTACTGGTTCGCAGAAACCTTTGCATACAAATTCATTGACCAGACCATTATTGATGGTTTCCTGAACCGCATCGGAGGGTTTGCCTTGGCGGTCGGTACTGCGTTCAGAAAATATTTCGATGCCCCGGTTGTCAATGGTTTTGGAGATCTTGTTGGAGAAGGATCGAAACGAATTGGAAAATTCCTGGCGCCAGTCATTCAAAGGGGACGTGTTCAATATTACATGCTTGCATCCCTATCAGTAGCGGTTATCGTTGCCGTTATTTATTATTTTACGCTGGCTTAAGGTAATTCGGAGAGAATGATGGATTTTATTAATAATCATATACTTACGGCCATACTGCTGTTTCCCGTCCTGGCAGCCCTAACCATTTTGTTTCTGCCAAAAGATGACAATAAGCTTGTCCGCTGGAGCGCATTTATTGCCAGCCTGGTACCTTTTGCTTTATCTTTATTATTATGGGTTAAGTTCGATTCTACAGCAGTTGGGTTTCAATTTACAGAAAAATATGTTTGGTATGCAGCCATCAATTCCTCCTTCTTCATAGGTGTTGATGGGTTGTCCCTTACGATGGTCCTGCTGACAACTTTGCTTACTCCACTGGCTATCCTGGCTTCATTTAAAATCGAGGATCGTGTCAAAGCATTTATGATGTTATTCTTGTTCCTCGAAACAGGAATGTTGGGAGTTTTCCTCTCTCTTGACCTGCTTATATTCTTTGTCTTTTGGGAGATAGGTCTGGTACCTATGTACTTCCTCATAAACCAGTGGGGTAGTGCCAATAGAAATTATGCTTCCCTGAAATTCTTAATTTACACGATGGCGGGTTCTCTGGGATTATTGCTCGCAATCCAGATGCTGGGTGTCAATTTCGGTACCTATGATCTTCAGGAGTTGTTCAAGCTCTGGCCGGCTGCATCTCAATTGACGAATATACCAATGGGAATTTCCATTGAAACGGTCAAGACAGTTGCTTTTTGGGCATTTGTAATCGCATTTGCCATCAAGGTACCTGTTTGGCCATTCCACACCTGGCTTCCTGACGCCCATACCGAAGCGCCTACAGCCGGTTCAATGATCCTGGCTGGTGTGCTGTTAAAATTGGGTGCTTACGGATTTTTAAGGTTGGTTCTTCCGCTCTATCCACAGGAATCTGCAAAATATGCTGGTGTGTTGGCATTTCTGGCAGTGATGGCGATAGTGTTTGGAGCCTTTTCTGCGTATGGGCAGAAAGATTTCAAGAGATTGGTTGCCTATTCTTCCATCAACCATATGGGATTTGTTTTACTGGGAATTGCAGCCGCAGCAAAATCGATGGGTACCCTTGATGCCAATATTGCTTTGAATGGAGCCATCCTGCAAATGTTCAACCATGGTCTTTCTGCTGCAGGTATGTTCTTCCTTGTAGGAGTTATCTACGAGAGAACACATACCCGCAACCTGGATGAGATGGGTGGGCTGTTTCCCTTGGTGCCCATTTATGGAGGAATCTTGATCTTCACCTCGATGGCTTCCCTTGGGTTGCCTGGTTTGAATGGATTTATTTCCGAATTCCTGGTTGTTCGAGGTGCATTTCCTGTGATGACCGTTTACACATCCATCGCCATGCTCGGCTTGCTGTTCACCGGTGCATATATTTTAAAAGGGATCAAGAATGTTTTACATGGACCTCTAAATGAACGTTGGGTCGGTCACCTGACCGAAATAAACACCCGTGAGATCCTTGTTATGGTTCCATTAATGGCGTTGATCCTCGTGATCGGTATCTGGCCGTCCTGGATACTTGTAGTGATCAATAATGCTGTTATGGCATTGTTTTAAGAGGTGACCATGCAATTTCCAATACTGAGTGTGATCGTTTTTACCCCAATGGCAGCCTCGCTGCTTATTCTGCTTATCAATCCTGAGAGGAAGAATGAGATCAGGGTGGCAGCGCTTTGTGCATCGATTCTTGACCTTATCCTTTCTATCTGGGTGTATTTCTCTTACGATAAATTAGCCGCTGGATATCAATTTATTGAAAAATACAATTGGATGCCTTCTTTTGGGATCGGTTACCAGGTTGGTGTGGATGGTTTAAGCGCCCCCCTTGTCCTCCTGACAGGAATCGTGATGTTCACTGGTGTTTTGATCTCCTGGGGTATTGATGATCGCCCGCGTGAATTTTTTGCCTTCCTTTTCATCCTCGCAAGTGGTGTGTTTGGCGTTTTTGTTGCTCTGGATCTATTCCAGTTATTCTTCTTCTACGAAATAGCAGTTTTCCCAATGTATCTTCTCATAGCCATCTGGGGGTGGATCAAAACACGTGAATATGCGGCTATGAAATTAACCCTCTACCTGTTTATAGGCTCGGTGATTTCTCTTGTTGGTGCCCTCGCCATGTACTGGGCTAGTGGTTTCAAGACATTTGATATGCTGGTACTGCAGCAGGCAAATTTTTCACCAGAATTCCAAATCCTTTGGTTCCCATTTGTTTTTCTTGGGTTTGATCCACCCCCAGATG
>Ga0209641_10002795_pt1 | contig 14781 bp, 14 predicted proteins | sample RifCSP16_1_FD_184022 | JGI IMG/M metagenome (GOLD analysis project Ga0209641, IMG submission 184022) | Soil microbial communities from Rifle, Colorado - Rifle CSP2_sed 16_1 (SPAdes) (version 2) | ecosystem: Environmental > Terrestrial > Deep subsurface > Rock core/Sediment | place: Rifle...
TTTCATGGTGAAAACTATAGCGATACAGATTTTTGTCTACGGGCGTTAGAAGCTGGTAAGAAAATCTGCTATCAACCAGAATCTGCTGCTATTCACTATGAATCTGCTACTAGGGGCCACAATTTAGATGTAAATTTGAAAACATTTAAGACGTTTCAGAAAAAATGGGTGGATACAGGGAGAATCCAGAGACTTCTGAAGAAACGAGAATTCATTGTTTAATGGAATTTTCATAAATGCTGATAAAAATAAACCAGTCTGCTCTATTTATTACCGTGGTTTGTCAGCATATGATTCAATGAAACTTTCTAAAGTTGCAGACATTGAATATTGTGACGCATCGTCAGACATAGAAATACCTTATTACATCAATAACTATGATTTTGTAATATTCAACTATCATTCCACAACTATGGCAAATATATCACCAAAACTTCAATCAGAAATAACTATCCCTACCATTGGACTTATTTGGGATATGCCAAAAATGGCTAATAAAGTATCACATTGGCATAATAGCTTTACTTATGCCATATATCCTGATCCACTTTTAAAAACAGATGATGATTCCATATGGCAGTTTGATAGAATTGTTCCCAGAACTGACTTCTCTTTCAGAGATGTAAACATAGATAATCCAATTATTTCAACTTTTGGGATACCAGATGATCGCAAGTCAATAGATGGAATAATGGATGCTATTAATCAAGAATTTGATCAAGCTACTTTCAGGATTAATTTTTCTCCTGGTTCCCACATTCCTGGAGCTGGTCTTTCTGAAATACGTCGAAGATCAGAAATAGCGGCTCAAAAGGCCAAACCTGGAATTGAAGTAGTTTATTCAGAGTCCTTTATGGAATTTGATCAGCTTATGAAGTGGTTAAATGATAGTGATTTAAATATCTTTTTTTATGATAAAAGTCGTGATCAGACTCATCTCCGCAATCTTCCATCTACATTAGATGATGCGATTGCCGCTAAACGCCCTATTGCTGTTTCGGATAACGAGTGTACTATGCACTTTACTCAGTACCAGAATCCTTATCCATTAAGTTCATTAAAGGAAATAATGAAATCTGGAGATACAATTCAAAAACTATATGATTTATGGTCCCCACAAAATTTTGCTAGTAGGCTAGATGGGCATTTAGAAAGGATGCTAAATAGTTGAATTTAACCATTGGTGAACTTATTGATAGGTTAATAACTACTTCACAAAAATGCTGGCATGCCCAAGATAAAATAATGGACGAGAATCTTTCTGATGAAGAAGTTGTTAAATATGCTAGATTAGCACAAATGACCAATATAGAACGTTCAAAATTGGTCAAAGAAATTGATTCATTTTTTGGGCAAGCTAAAGAAATTGATAGTATTAAGTCATATGAAAGGAAGTAATGTGGCTAATAAAGTGAGTGAACTCCAAGTTAATGCGCGTCGTTCATATAAAGAAATAACTGAATGCAGAGCGTGTAAATCTTCTGATATTGATGATTTATTTTCTTTAGGTGATCAATGGTTAACTGACTTTCCATCGCCAGAGATGGCCCAAGATGGAATTATTATGCCGCTTACCTTAGTGTTATGTAAAAATTGCGAATTTGTTCAATTACGACATACTGTGGATCAAAATTCTATTTATGGAAGACCTGTATATTGGTATAAAAGCGGCATCAACAACACTATGAGGTTGGCCCTTCAAGATGTGGTTATGAAGGCCCAAGAAGTTGTTAAATTGAAGGAAGGCGATAAGATCATCGATATTGGATCTAATGATGGAACGTTAGCATCTTTTTATCCAGATTTTGTAAAGAAAATTGGATTTGAACCATCAGCCAATGTATATATGCAATCTGGCGGAGTAAAATGGTATCGTAGCTATAATGACTATTTTACATATAAAGGTGATACTGCTAAAATTATTACTAGTTGTGCAATGTTTTATGACTTAGATGATCCATCTCAATTTTTACAAGATATTAGAGCTTCGCTGGACGTAGATGGGATATGGATAGATCAGCAAAATTATTTGACTACAATGCTGGAGAATCTTACATTTGATAATATTTCACATGAACATCTTGGATATTATTCATTTAAGGCATTTGAATCTCTCCTTAATAAACATGAATTAGAGATTATTGATGTGGAGATAAATGGTGTAAATGGTGGAAGCTTCCGCTCATACATCAGACGCAAACCGTCTACAATTCAGCCACTTCCTGGAGCTGAAGAGAGAATTGCAGCTGTTCGCGCCAGAGAAGCTGCTATGGAATTAAATACAAGAAAGCCATACGATCTTTTCTATAATCACGCAACCAATATTAGATCAAAGTTGAATCTTTTCGTTACTGGTGAAAAGGCTCGTGGAAAATCAATTTGGGTGTATGGAGCATCCACTCGTGGTCAAGTTATCCTCCAATACTGTGGATTGGATAAAACCCTTATTGATGGATGCGCAGAGAGAAATCCTGATAAATACGGAAAAGTCACTATTGGTACTGGTATTCCTATCACTGATGAAGAGACTGCTCGTAAGGCTAAGCCTGATTACTTCTTGGTGCTTCCCTATAGCTTCAAAGAAGAATTTTTGGTGAGAGAGGCTGCATTCTTAGAATCAGGTGGAACTTTTATCTTCCCACTCCCAGAGGTGGAGATTGTTAGCAGTAATAGAAGACTTACACTTTAGATGAAAAAACTCTTATTCTTTTCAGCCGACAATAGTTTTCCACAATGCTCATTTTTTCAATTAGGTCTAAGTTTAAATGAGTTTTTACAAGAATGTAAAAGTATTGAAACCACTTTTTTTAATTCGGCATCAGGTGGACGAATATACCCTCCTTACGACATAAATAAAGAATTTGATTTAATTCTCTTTAATTATCACTTTCAAGTAATGGCCTATCTCCCATTAGAATTTTTTCAATCCATCACCATTCCCAAACTAATGGTTAATTACGAGACTCGTTCTCAGCCTTGGAATAGCCCTTGCCATATAGGAAGTTCTGCCCATTATGGCGTTCAGGGTGAACCCCAGCGGCAGTTATTCGATTATATGATCATACCTGACACTTCTATGGATGCTGGTGGAGATAGAACTGTTTTACTTCTACCCAGGATTATTCCCAAACGAGATTTTGTTCCAAGACCAGTTAATATGAAAAGACCTGTTATCTCTACATATGGTTTACCATCTGGATATAAAGATATTCCAGGCATGTACAACGCCGTAGCTGGTGAATTTGATAGAGCCATTTTTAGAATCCACTTTCCGCCTGATTCTCGAAGCAATTCCAATGCTGTTATGAGTTCTATGCTTGGATCTTGTAATAGACCTAATGTGGAAATTCAATTTACTGATAATTTTATGGATCATGATTACATCCCTGAATGGCTGAATCAAAGTGATTTGAATATCTTCTTTTATCATGCTGGGAGAGATCAAGTCACTGAAGGGACTTTTCCAGGATCAATAGATTTTGCTATCACAGCACAAAGACCTATAGCTGTTTCTGATAATATTTGCACTCGCTATCTCCATAAATATATTGATCCATATCCCAAAAAATCTTTGAGACAAATTATGGAGCTTGGATGCTTACCTATTGAAAAGGCATATGAAGATGGAACATCTGGAGAAGCTGTTAAGGTATTTGATGAATGGATAGGAACGACATTTAATTGAAGATTGCATTAATTGGGAATATTAGTGATACGTGTGGAATTGCTACATATGGCGAAGATTTAATCAAATATGCGCCAGATGATATTCAATATGTTCCAATTAATCCAAATTCAAAACTGGATTTGGCAGTAAAAATGGCTCAAAATTGTGATTTAATACACTTAAATTACTATTATGGGATACAAGCATCTTTCTCTTATCTTGAATTCCTGAATAAAACCAAAAAGCCATCTATTTTGACTAATCACGCTACTAATAAGCCTGAAAATTGGTTTAATTTAGTTGATATTTTGGTTACACATGAAGTTCCAGATGCAATTTATCATAAGCGTATGGTTAAAATTTTCCATGGTATACCAGAAAAAGATTTCAAATACGAATCTCACCCAGAGTTTGTTATATCACAAGCTGGCTTCCCATTCCCTTGGAAGAATTTTTGGAAAACTTGTATGGCAGCCAATGAAATATCTGATTTGGGATATGAAATTAGAGTCAAGTTGTTTATGCCATCTACTTACAGGCAAGATGTCCGTCCTGAGATAGAAAAATGTGTTCAAGTTATTAAGTCTAACATATCTATGTACATAGATACTCAGTGGTTGGAAGAGGACGAGCTGATATATTCACTTCATAGAGATGCAAGTGTGATATCATGCTACACAGGCGGGAGTTATTATGGAAATGGAGCTGAAGGACCAAGCGGATCGGCCAGATTAGCTGTTGCTTCCAAGCGCCCGATTATTGTTAATGGGAATGCTCCACAATATGCTGGACTTATTGGGCATTCTGGCATTTATCCTGTTTATAAAGACAACGATTTAGCTTCTTCATTTATTATGGCACACAAAACTGGTGGATATGCATCAGATTTGCTTATGGAACAATCGTATCACCAAATAATGCGAAAATATCAAGAATTATATTGCGAGTTACTCAAATGAATATTTTAGTAACGGGCGGTAGTGGATTTGTAGGTAGTGTTTTAGTTCCATTATTGATTTCAGATGGTCATCATGTAAAAATTTTGGATAAATACAATAAGCCACTCTCAGTAGCTGAGAGTGATTTTATCCAAGCAGATATAAATAATGGAACTGTAAGGAACTTAATTAGTGGGACTGATTTAATTATTCATTTAGCGGCTATTGTGGGCTATCCAGCATGTAATAAAACTCCTGAATTAGCTTGGCAAGTTAATTATCATTCAACTGAGTATATAAATATTTGTAGAACATTGAATCAACCTATCATTTTTGCATCCAGCGGAACTGTATATGGACCAGTAGATGGAATTTGTACAGAAGATTTGGAGCCCAATCCAAAAACTATTTATGCTAAAACAAAGGCATTATCAGAAAAAGCTTTGCTGAATAAAGGAAATGCAATAGTCCTTCGGTTTTCTACAGGATTTGGTGTGTCTCCCAAAATGCGATTTGATGTTATTCCTAATAATTTCACCCGTTTAGCCTTGCTGGGAAAATTAAAAGTATATCAGCCAGATGCTCTACGTTCATTTGTTCATGTTCAAGATATGGCGATGGCATTCCGTTTTGCTGTAAATAATATAGATAAAATGAGAAATCAGATATACAACGTGGGTAATGATAGTATGAACATTACCAAGCGTGATCTATCAGTTTTTCTGAAATCAAAGATAGAAGGATTTGATCTTTCCTTTGTGGAAGGAGAAGTTGATCCTGAAGAGCGTGATTATTTTGTAAGTTTTGAAAAATTACAATCTCTGGGTTTTTATACTAATTGGGATTTAGATAGCGGAATTGATCAGCTCATAGAATGGTATCAAACTAACGAGAATTGGCCTCAGGAATGAAAGTTACTTTTATAACAAATTGGCAAGATAGCTGTGGAATAGCAATATATGGAGAAAATCTCCTTAATCATCTTTCTGAAAATATTGAAATAAACTTGGTTCCACCGTCTAATTGGGAATTTGCTTGTTCTCAGCTTGTTGGATCTGATCTTGTACATATAAATTTTCATGAAGGGCTGAGATTTGGGTTTGATTTGGAAAAATTTGTGGAAGAAGCTAAGAAATTTGGATTTCCAGTTATTCTGACCAATCATACCACCTTGTATAAAGCTCCGTGGTTCCAAAAATTGGATAAAATAGTCACACATATACCAAATTTGGAATTTGGAGATAAAAATATTGTCATTCCACAGCCTATTTGGAAATTAGAACTTGAAGAGGCCCCAAGGCATGATTATATTGGAATAACCCAAGCAGGTTTTCCATTTGCTTGGAAGTGGTATGATAAAATATGTGAATCTGCTGTTAAATTGTCCAAATCACATACAATGCTAGTATATTTGTTTATGCCGGATACCTATCACGGCCATGCTCAAATGGAAATAAATCGATGTAAGAGCATTCTTCGTGGAAAGATTAACTATGATTTCTACACTGAATGGTTTGATGACAAAGAAATAATTCATAGGATGCATCAAAATGCTAATGTGGCATGCTACTATACTGGGGAGAAACGTGAAGGCCCATCAGCAAGCGTCAGAATGGCCATTGCAGCCCAATTACCGACCATTGTAAATGGGAACGCCTATCAATATCAAGATATTTTGAATGAAGAAGGGGTTTATCCTTGCTACCAAGACGAAGATTTGCCTGATATAATCCAAAAAGCATATTCGGAGAATAAAAGGCCGCTCCAGCTTATTGAAAAGCAATCTTATGAAGTGGTAGCAAAAAAGTATGAAGAACTGTGGATAAATACAGCAACTAAAAGGAATTGATGTTAACATATATATAGCAAGGAGTGTTAATTGCTATGGGACTCAAATTAATCTTTCACAGCAATAGCGCATGGAGTGCTAGTGGATACGGTGTGCAAGCCCGTATCAACGTTAAACGTATGCAAAAAATGCCTGAAGTTGAACAGGCAGTTGTTAGCTCATATTGGGGCCTTCACGGTGGTGTTATTGAATATGATGGAATCGTTCATCTGCCCCAGCGCGGAAATGATTTTGGGAATAACGATCTTCAACCACATGTCTATCATACCAATTCTGATGTAGTGATAGCTCTTATGGATTCATGGATTCTACGAGATGATATTGGTCAGCTGGGGTTCCTTTTTTGCTGCTGGGCACCAGTAGATCATGATCCTATTCCACCACAAGTAGTTCAAAAACTTTCCAATATTTATATGCCAATAGCCATGAGTAAACATGGCTATGAACAGATGATAAATGCCGGTCTTAAAAATGTTCGTTACGTTCCACATGCTGTAGAAACGAAGGTCTATAGGCCCCATAGTGCCAAAGTTAATAGAGAAACACGTAAACGGCTGGGAATCCCTGAAGATGCGTTTCTCATTGGTACAGTGGCCGCTAATAAGGGATATCCAGCGCGTAAGTCCTGGCCCCAGATGCTAGAAGCTGTAGGAAGGTTCATCCAGAATCACCCTAACGCATATTTTTATGCCCATACGCTCGCAACGACTGAACATGAAGGTGTAGATATTTCAGGGGTGGCTAAGGTTTTGGGAGTGGGTGATAGGCTTATACTTCCCAATCCATATCTTTATCTCCAAGGCTTCCCTGATAAAGAAATGAGTAAAATCTATTCATGTTTTGATGTATTTCTTCTGCCTTCAATGGGAGAAGGTTTCGGAGTCCCTCAAATTGAAGCTCAAGCTTGTGGAGTTCCAGTTATCGTAACAGATTTTGCTGCTAGTTCTGAACTTATTGGTGCTGGACAAAAAGTTTCTGTTGGATATAGGTGGTTTACTCCGTTGTATAGTTATCAGGCTTTGCCTGATATAGCTTCTATTGTTCAATGTTTAGAAAATAATTACAATCTGTCGAGAAAAGAGCGCAAGGAACAAGGTCGTCAAGCACGTGAATTTTCTCTTCAATATGATGTGGATTTAATCTTTGATACATATTGGAAGCCAATTATACAAGAACTTGAAATGGATACTAGACGTCAGATAATTGCGTAAGAAAGAAGCTGCGTTTCTTTGAAGTGCCGTTCTTTGGAACGGCATTTCCATTTATAACATATAATTGAATAAAACTGAAGTAGGTGATGCTGAGTTGTTCTCTACTAGCAACTGAAGAAGGACATGGAGTTCTACTAGATGCCCATTGTCACCTCTCTCGATGACCTCAAGACAGTTATAGACCGCATCGACGCAGGCTTGTCCTCACTCGGTATAACCAGTAGCCCGCAAGTTGTCGAGAACTTTGTCGTTGGTATTGAGATGGGATACCGCATCGTCGTGCTGGGCACGGGTAGTAGCGGAGTTGTCGCAGCGAACTACGATGCGCCTGCAGGAGTCTGGTGGGTGTCGCACGTCTTTGGGTTGACACAGACCGCATGGCGGGCAATGCTAAAGGAACTGAACGACGAGTTCATCCGGCGTGGCTACGGCGATACCCCGGTGCGTTGGACTGATGCAGGCCCAGTTGCAGCAGCGATGAGTAGGCGGTTCAAGATCACTGTGCTTGACGGCTACTATGAGTTCACGCCAAACCAGGCTGCAGGGTTGCTCTAATGGCGTGGCAGCACTCCCTCATGGCGACGGGCCTGACCGGCGACGGGACGCTTGAAGCCAACGGTGTGCTGCTACCTGACATCACGTTGTCCAGCGGGAAGATCCAGTTTCCCACAGGTACGAACAACAAAAAGTGCCTTGTGAAGATGCCCGGCCACGCCAACTGGGGCAGCGGGATAATTGCCGTCATCAGCGCATGGATCACGACGCCAGCATCAGCTCCGTCCTCTGCAATCGGCTTGGTGACAGACGGCACGCAGGGAGCGACGCAACGCTGGGTGCGGCTCGATACCGACATGAAGGTTAAGTTCTACGACAAGAACGGAAACCTGCTCGCATCGTCAACTACGGCTCTCTCCACCAGCACCGAGTACGAGCTGGTGATGACGTTCGATTCCTTCACCCTCAGCACGGTTTGGATTAGCCTGTGGCTGGGTACTGCTGGCGGCACGATGACCGAAGAAATCGCTGCGAATACGGGTCTGAGTGCTGCTAACTTCGCCGGAGTGAGTGATCTCGAATACTTCGGCGACTGGACGCCTTCTGGCTCCAATTACGGACAAGCATTCCAAGCGCGTTACATCATCCGGCGAGATACAGGTACAGCGGGGGACTCTCCTCATCTCACTGCCTACCCGCGCCTCGTGGGCTACGGTGGTGATCCAGTTACAGGAAGTGGGGCCCTTGTTGAGTATGCGAATGGTGACACGCCGGGAGCCAACTCTTATCAGGATGTAGACGAAACTGGTACATTCGATACAGCGAGGTGGGCGACGATAGGGCAGGAAGCTGGGCCTTATCGTCAGCTTGCCACCCACTCGACAACCAACACACTATCCAGCAGCTCAGTGATTGTGAATGCACAATGGCGCTGGTTGGCGAAACTCGATGCCGTTGGAAAACAGCAAGGCACGGGGCTCCTGCGCTTGAGCGGGACGAACTATGCGGCAGGTGTTAGTGCCGGCAACGGCAGCGACACTACGAACTACTCCGCGCGTGGTAGCCGCCTCAACCAAAACCCGGCAACGGCAGCAGCTTGGGTCTACACCGACTGGGATTTGTCTGGTGGCGTCTCCAAGTGGTCGTTTGGTGTGACGTGCAACGGCAACGCGACCAGCAAGAGCGGCGACGAAATTGCATTGATCAAGGGACTGGAAGCGATCTACAGCACAGCTAACTTGTCGCTGGCGACGACCCCATCGGCTGGCATTTCCAAGCTTATCACAGAAACTATAAATATTTCCAAATTGCCTATTAAACTTTTTGCTCGATCCATTTTAGAAGCCGGTCAAATAATTGAGAAACCTACAAAACTTTTTATTCGCCCCATATCTGAAATTGTAAATATAACGAAATCGATTAATCGTTTCTTCGGCATCTCTCAACCAGAAGTGACTAATATTTCAGAATCTCCCTCCAAATTTTGGATTCGTCATTATGCTGAGACTATGAATTTATTTGAGTTTAATTCCAAACTTTTTTCTCTCAGCACTTCTGAAGTAGAACAAATTTCAGATTTTTCCTCTAAATTCTTTAGGCATTTGGTAACTGAAATTATTCAGATTTCAGAACTATATAACAACTCATTTTTACATTTATTTGGTGAATCTGAGCAAATAGTTGAATCATCCGTAAAAAAGGTTACTTCAATTGGCCAGCAGATAATCAAATTATCTGCTGAAACTATGGATATTCTGGAGAGAATAACCAAACTATTTGTTAGCAGGATAAGCGAGCAGGAAAATATATCTGAGCTGAGAAATGGAATTTTCAAGTTATCTCGAAGTGTTTCAGAAATTGAACAAATAATTGAGTCTTTATCACCCAAAGTTTTATTAACACGGTTATTAGGCGAAATTGAACAATTAGCTGAATTAACTAGTCGACCTATTGGCTATATACGTCATATAGCTGAAATTGAACCAATTACTGACAATATTGTTAAAACAATTGGTGGCCAATTTATTAAAGTGGTCTCTGAAGTTGTAAATATAGCTGAATTTATTGGAAAACTATTCATTCGGCGTGTTAGTGAAACTGAGCAAATAAAAGAATATACAATTTATCCATTTATATTATTTGTTTGGCTTATAAGTGATATTGAATCGATAGCTGAAAATATATTAGCAAGATCATCAGTTTTGAAACTTATGTCAGAAATAGTTCAAATTTCTGAATCTACGAGAAAATTCCATTTCTGTTCGTTTATTGAAGCTGAACAAATTGCAGAGATAATTAGCAGAGCATTAAAACTTATTCGTCTGCTAAGTGAATCTGAACAGATAATTGAATTTATCCGCAGAATATTTAGTCGTGGTATAAGCGAAACAGAACAGATAACTGAAAATCACACCAAACTTTGGGCCAAAGTTTTTCTCGAATTAGAGCAGATACAAGAGTCATCTACTAAACTTTTTGCCAAGTTATTCACTGAAGTTCTCCAAATTGGAGAGAACACTGCTAAGTCATTCAATCGAATGGTTGGAGAAACTGAGAATATCTCTGAATTTGGTGCTAGGACTCTGAGCTACGTTCGCTCCATCTTAGAGACTGAGCGGATTACTGAGTTTTCTCTGCGTATTATTAGTTCAGTTGGAAGTATTGTGAAAGTATGGGTTGAGACTGTAGATATTGCTGAAAATATTAAGAGAGCCATTAGGTTTGTACGCCCTATTTCAGAGGCTGTGGATGTAACAGAATTAAGTTGGAAGCTCTTTACAAGATTACAAACTGAAATTGAGCAAATCATAGAGACACCAACTAAATTATTTAGTCGTTCTAATTTGGAATCTATTCAAATTACAGAATTATCAACCAAACTCTTTTCCAGGCTTATTAGAGAAGCTGTAAATATTTCAGAATCAGGTTCAAGGGCCATTAGGTTTGTACGTTCCATTGTGGATATAGAGCAGATTATCGAATCGCCATTACAAGTGATTGTATCTGCTGGTCAAATTATAAAAGTCTGGATTGAAACAATTAATATTGCTGAACTTGCTAGAAGAAATATCAGCTATATTCGCTCACTTTCTGAAGTGGTTGATGTATTGGAAACTCTACGTAAACCTCTTGCCCTGCAAAGATATATCAATGAAAACGAACAAATTTCAGTCAATCTGTCCAAACTTTTTATTCACCTTCAATTGGAAATTGAACAAATAGTTGAATCAATTTCTAAACTGTTTGCCAAATTATCCTCAGAAAATGAATCCATTGTGGAAATTATTGTGCGTCCACTCACTATCAAAATCATTACCAGTGAAATTGTAAATATTATTGAAGGATTGGTTAAAAGTGGGGTTGTTCTTCCTGTTAAAATTATCAATGAAGTTGTTAGAATTGTAGAAATAAGTAATATTGCTATGAGGCCATTTATTCTTCAGAATTTATCATTGCTAGTTGGATCAATTAGATCAATTAGTATTATTCATTTTACATCTATATCAATACAGCTCCCCAAATATCTTACGATACACTATTACAAAACAATAGCTGATATTAAGAATGTAGTTCGCAATTTATTGGTAGAGAAATAATGGCTACCAGATTTTATTTTTCCTCCACTGCTACTCCTTCTATAACACCAAACTTTAGCGGTTCATGGACTCGTAATTCAGACGCCACAAGGCGTATTATGTCTGTATCCAAAGACAATAGCGCCATGACAACTGCATCTACTTGGGGTGGTACTAGTCCAACGGCTGATCAATCTGCTCTCCAACGCCAATATATTTCTAACACTCTTAAAACTGGGACAGTATTCTCCACGAGTGATACTTTTAAATGTGTGGTAAGATGCCAAGAAAGCGGTTCTAACGACAATATTAACCGCCAACCAATTGGTATATTTATATATAGCTCAGACGGTCTAACGCTCAGATCGACACTTTTTGACGTAGCCCATACTGGGCCAAATACAACTGAATGGGTTAACTCCCCGACTGGATTAACAAATAAACAATTTGCCGCTGTAGCTGGCACAAATTTAACTTCCAGCTATACCACTGTATCTGGTGATGTTCTAGTAGTTGAACTTGGAAGTCAAGTCAGTGCTGCTGGTGGAACAGGTGTAACTGGGAATATGTCATTCGGGGCTGATAGCGTGTCTGATTGTGCATATGATGAGTCTGGTACTAGCGCAAATAATCCATGGATTGAATTTAGCAATAATTTTGGTTTTGTATATATCAGTCCCAATACAGAAACTATTCAGTTAACTGAAAATATGCGGAGGGTTATACGTGTAAAGAGAGCAGTCACAGAAACTATTCAGTTAACTGAAAATATTAGGAAGAAATTTAGTCGTTTTATTTCAGAATCTGAGAATATTTTCAAAAACATTATACCAAGAATTTTTATTCGCAGATTTAAGAATGAAATTGTTAATGCTGGTAGATCATATGCTGGTGAAATTTTAAAAGACAACCCTGGCGCATATTATCGAATGGATGAATCATCAGGGCTTATTCTGGATTCATCTGGAAATAATAATAATTCTTATTCATTTGGCGGAAGTCCCAGTTACAGAAGAATAGGTGCGCTTGGTGAGGGTCCAAATAGGGCCATAGCATTTACTGTAGCTGGATGGCCTTCATATTTCGGAGTTAATAATTCTGATACACTTGATTTTGGTGATAGACTAACGTTGGAATTATGGCTTAAACGTGAATATATTGGAATTCTTCAAACTATATTGGATAAAGGTGCTGGTGCTTATCAGCTCATATTGGATTCATCTGATCATATATGTCTTACTGTTGGAAATGGCGGAGCTACTATAGCATCATCCACAGCAACTATTTCTGATACTACTATGTTTCATCACGTTTTGGTCACTAAAAATGGTTCAGCAGTTTACATATATATAGACGGGGTAGATGTAACTGGTTCAATAAGCAATCAGACTTTAACCAATAATAGCATTGATCTAAATATTGGATCTCAAAGTCCTCCAGCTTCTTATCTTTATGGACTTGTTGCTGATGAAATTGCATTGTATTCCACAGACCTTTCATATGATCGGGTTATTAATCATTTTAATGCACGTTTCTATTCTGAAACTTCTAAGGCATTCATTCGACCATTAAACGAGATGATTCAGACACTAGAGATCATAACAAAAATAACTATTTCACTTGGAGAAGCACTCAAGAGACTAATAAGTGAAGCTGAGCAGATATCTGAAGCAGTTAAGAGAAATCTAACTATTCTTCGCAGACTGGGTGAAAATCAGTCAATTGGGGAAATAGTAAGTTCATCGATATTTTTACGGCGTGTCTTCAATGAGACTTTACAAATTAATGAATATATGAATAAGTTATTTGTTAAGAGAATTCAAGAAATTATAGACATATCTGAGATCATAAATAGGTTTCCATTTGGCAGCAATATAATTAAACTTATTTCATACAATTTCATCTATGATACGAAAAATTATTGCTTCAAATATAAGTCCATTCCAATAGGACATTTTTAGGCACAAGATTGTTATTATAGTTAGGGGTGAAATTTGATCTATCGAATTGCAGCGTTAGTAATTGTTGTCTCTATCATTTTAGTTCCATTAGTTGTTATTGCATGGGCAGGTATAAACTTATCTTGGATAGCTTGGGGTTTTATTCCTGTACATATTTGGAGCCTAAGAGCCCTTTTTAATTGGATTAAAGATATAGATCAATCTTTTCAATCTCAATCCACCAGTGGAAGCAGCGATAAAGTGGGCGCAGATGAGGATGTAATAGCTGTGATTCGTAGAAAAAAGACAAAGAAGATATAATCAATTCATCAAGTGAGAAATATAAACTATGGATAATGTAAAAGTTCCAGTTCCAGAACAGGTCATTGTGGTTATCAGGAAGACCGCAAATAAGAAAGAGGTTGAATATGTCCCAACGAACAAGGATTAACAACTTTAAGGATATCCAGCTTAAGACTGGTGGAAATATTGTCGCTGTTCTAAATAGAGGGGATGGAAGCAAGGAGTATTGGTACGCCAATAACATTGTCACCAACCAAGGTGACAGATATTATTCAGCTACTATTGTAGGAACGGCCTTCCCTGCTGCTACATCTACGGCTGATTTTAAGGCCAGCAACTGGATGCATCTTGGTACATCAACTACAGCTGCTGCTAAGACAGATACTGGTCCAGGTTCATCTATTGTAAGTGGCTCTATTGCTTTGACTTCTGGTTATCCAGCCGTTAATGCAAGTGATGTGGATTCAGATAATACTGGTGGAAATGCATACAATATTGTTTCTTGGGGATATTCGTTTGGAACTGGTGTAGCTAACGTTAACTCAATCAACGAAGGCGCAGTTTTGGCTGGATCGCTGGTTGGAAACGGTACTTGCCTTACACACTTCCTATTTGGAGCGTCGTTCAATAAGACTAGTTCTGATACGTTAAAGATATTTGTCAATCACACTTTTTCCGGGGTATAAAGTATAGATTACAAATAAGGAAACGACTAAGTGCCCTCCACAGATATAACGGTTCGTGTTACTTCAACTGCACCTATAAATATGCAGCTGCTAAATGATATAGATGGAGATGGTGTA
>Ga0209641_10002796_pt1 | contig 14780 bp, 12 predicted proteins | sample RifCSP16_1_FD_184022 | JGI IMG/M metagenome (GOLD analysis project Ga0209641, IMG submission 184022) | Soil microbial communities from Rifle, Colorado - Rifle CSP2_sed 16_1 (SPAdes) (version 2) | ecosystem: Environmental > Terrestrial > Deep subsurface > Rock core/Sediment | place: Rifle...
CACCGCGCGACGGTTGAGTATCGCAGACACCTCATCGGGGTCCTTCTGCGTAGAACGCTGACGGCGGCGGGTGTCGAAACCGCGATGGCGGACGAATCTGCGTAGAGATACATGCGAGAAAGCAGATGAGGCAGTGGGTTAGAGAGATCGCGGAGGCCGGTAGATGACGAGTCAGGCGTTGTGGGTCAACGGGCGAAGAGTCGAGGTAGAAGCCGGGCCGGGCGAGATGCTTTCCGACATCTTGCGCTATCGGCTGGGGTTGACTGGGACGAAGATCGCCTGCGATGAAGCCGAGTGCGGAACGTGCACCGTTCTGATGGATGGCGAGCCAGTGCTGTCGTGCACGATCCCCGCAGCCAAGGCCGCCGAACGACGGATCGTGACGATCGAGGGGCTGGCCCATGAGGATCACCTGCACCCACTGCAGGAGGCCTTTGTCGCCTACGGTGCGGTTCAGTGCGGCTTTTGCATTCCCGGACAGCTCATGACCGCCGCCGCCCTGCTCGAACGCGATCCCGATCCGACGGAATCTCAGATCCGCGAAGCGCTTAAGGACACCCTGTGCCGTTGCGCCGGGTATCCTTCGATCATCCGGGCTATCCAGGCGGCTGCCGCCTCATTAGGGACCGGAGAGCCGCTGACGGCGCCGGATATCGCCGAGACGTCTTCCATGACCACTGTGGGTCGAATCGTGCCCAGGCCGGATGCGGTTGCCAAGGTCGATGGCAGCGCCATATTCACCGATGACCTCACCTTCCCCGGGATGCTTCACGGGGCAACGCTTCGGGCCGGCGTGCCGCACGCCGTTCTCGCCCGGCTGGATACGAGCAAGGCAGAAGCGATGCCGGGAGTGCACGCGGTCTTGACGGCGGAGGACATCCCCGGCGCGCGTAACCATGGACTGGTGGTCTATGACTGGCCAGTCCTTGTGGGGGTCGGGGAGAAGGTACGCTATGTTGGGGACGCTGTGGCCCTGGTCGCCGCCGATGATCGCCGGATCGCGCAGGCTGCACTCGAATTGATCGAAACCTCGTATGACCCGCTCGAGAGGGTCACGGATCCGGTGCTCGCCCGCGAGGCAGGCGCGCCATTGGTCCACGAAACCGGCAACGAATTGAAGCACATCAAAGTCCGAAAGGGCGATGTCGCCAAAGGCTTCGAGCAAGCGGATCTCATCATCGAAGATGAATACTCCACGCCGACGACGGAGCACGCTTTTCTCGAGCCCGAATGCAGCCTCGCTCGCCCCACGCCGGACGGACGCATCGAAGTCTACGTCGGGTCGCAGATCCCCTATGGCGACCGCAGTCAGGTCGCCGCCAGCTTGAACATGCCGGTCGAGAAGATCCGAATAGTCGGTACGCTGATCGGCGGCGGTTTCGGCGGAAAAGAGGATATCGCCGGGCAGATCCACGCCGCGCTGCTGGCGAACGCGACCGGCCGTCCGGTCAAGATCCTTTACGATCGTCACGAGAGCCTGCTTTTTCACCCCAAGCGGCACGCCACTCGGATCCGGGTTCGGCTGGGCGCGATGCGTGACGGGACCCTGGTCGCCTCCGAGACTGAGATGTATGGGGATACGGGTGCCTACGCCTCGCTCGGCGAGAAGGTGATGACGCGGGCGACGACTCACTCAAGCGGTCCGTACGTCGTTCCCAACGCCAAGGCGGACTGCTACGCCATGTACACTAACAACCCGCCCTCGGGAGCGTTTCGAGGTTTCGGCGTGACGCAGTCGGCCTTCGCTATCGAGTCGGTCATGGATCAATTGGCCGAACGACTGGGGATGGATCCGATCGAGCTGCGAACTAAGAACGCGCTTCGCCCGGGGACGCTGACCAACACTGGACAGCCATTGAAGGAAAGCGTCGGATTGCTGGAGTGCGTCGAACGCGTGCAGGCTGAGGTCCGGCGGAGGGCCGGGGGCGATCCGTTCGCCGCCCGTGAGGTGGAAGGTGCGCCAAATCTGCGCAGGGCGTGGGGCTTCGCAGTGTGTTACAAGAACACCGGGCTGGGTGGCGGCGCTCCGGACAAAGCCGCTGCCGAAGTCGAACTCCGCGAGGATGGTAGCGCTGAAGTTCGCACATCGTCGGCCGAGATCGGACAGGGGCTGGTCACGGTTCTGCAGATGATCGCCGCCGAGGAACTGGCGATGCCATTGAACGATGTACACGTGCTTCTATCGGATACCGATCTGACGCCCGACGGCGGTCCGACAACGGCCTCCCGGCAGACCTATGTCACCGGCAACGCCGTACGCCATGCCTCGAACGTCGTGCGGCAAGCGATGGCGGCCACCTTGGCTGAGAAGTACGATGTGCCGCCAGATTCGATCCGTTTCATTGAAGGCTTGGCGCAGGTCAATGGCGATCGACTGCCGTTGGGCGAAGTGGTCTCCATCATGAAAGCCGAGGGACGCGAGCCGCGGGCGACCTTCGAATACTGGGCACCTGCCACGCAACCCTTGGGGACGGGAGGCGACATGCATTTCGCCTACTCGTTCGCGGCCCAGGCGGCCGAAGTGGAAGTGGATTTGGACACAGGAGAAGTGAGTGTGAAATGTGTCATCGCCGCCAATGATGTGGGTCGGGCCATCAATCCGCTCGGGCTGCAAGGCCAGATCGAGGGCGGGGTCATGATGGGCCTGGGGAACGCCCTAACCGAGGAGTTCATCGTTGAGGACGGGATCGTGTTCAGCGACCGGCTGGCGCGCTACCGCATGCCATCGATCGTCCACACGCCTGAAATCGTGTCCATTGTTGTCGAGCATCCAACGAGCGACGGGCCTTACGGTGCGAAGGGAGTGGGCGAGATCTCGAGCATTCCCACGACGCCGGCCATCACAAACGCCTTGTACAACGCATGCGGCGTGCGCGTCCGCCGGTTGCCGATCGATCAAGACTGGCTGGCGCTCGAGCTGGCGAGAATACGGGCCGGCGCGGTGGCTTGAGGGGACGGCTCGATGCCTAATTCGCCCTCCACAACCCGCATGGTTCGTGGAGATGGCAAGCCTCGGGGGGGGTGCTTCGTAGACACCTGTTTCTGTGGCCCCGGCCGTTCAGAAAGCTGAGAGCAAACTATGCTCATTCACAACGCCACGCTGGTCTCTTGGGATCAAGCCGATGCCTTCCCGGAAGATCATGCCCTTCTCATACAAGATGGACGGATTGCGGAAGCTGGAAGCAGCGCTGAATTGCTGGCGCGGCATCCAGGCGAAGAACGTCTGGATGCCGGGGGGCAGCTGCTCATGCCAGGCAACATCTGTGCTCACACCCACTTCTACAGCGCGTTCGCCCGCGGTCTGGCGATCCCCGGCCGCGCCCCACGCGACTTCCCGGAGATCCTGCGCAAGCTCTGGTGGCCTCTCGACAAGTCGCTCGGCCAGGACGATATTCGCGCCTCGACCCTGATTTACATGGTCGATGCCGTCCGCCACGGGACGACGACGGTTTTCGATCACCACGCCTCGCCCAACTTCATCGATGGTTCGCTTGACGTCATTGCCTCGGCCGTCGAGCAGGCCGGTCTGAGGGCTGTGTTGTGCTATGAGGTCACCGATCGCGATAGGCCGGAAAAAGCAAAGGCCGGCATAGCCGAGAACGTGCGCTTCGTGCAACGCTGCTTGAACGGGGGGGTTGCGTCGGGCCGGGTGGCGGCGACCTTCGGTCTGCATGCGGGATTGACCCTCTCGGACGACACACTTGAAGCTTGCCGTTCTGCCGTGGCTCATGATGGTGGTTTCCATATCCACGTCGCCGAACATGAAGCGGATGAGTATGACAGTCAGGCGAAGTCAGGCCTGCGAGTCGTCGACCGCCTGGCGAAGCATGGTATCCTGGGGGAGAAGACGATTGTCGCCCACGCGATCCATGTCGATGCAAAGGAAATTGCACTTCTGGCGGAGACCCGGACCTGGGTGACGCATCAGCCACGTTCGAACATGAATAATGGCGTTGGAGTGGCCGAGGTCGAGTCAATGCTGAGGGCCGGGGTAAAAGTCGGTCTGGGCAACGATGGTTTCTCAAACGCCATGTGGGAAGAGTGGAAGGCGGCCTATCTGGTGCACAAAGTGTGGAAGCGAGATCCACGACAGATGCAGGGGGGAACGGTCAAGGAAATCGCCGTCACCAACAACGCCGGTCTGACGCAGACCTTCTTCCCTGAATCGGCCTTTGGATCATTGCTCCCAGAAAGCCATGCCGACCTGATCCTAGTCGACTACCATCCCACCACACCCATGACGCCGGGGAATCTGGTCTGGCATGTGTTGTTCGGATTTCACGAGTCAATGGTCACTGGGACAATTGTGGCCGGCCGGGTGTTAATGCGCGATCGAGAGCTCCTTACTCTCGACGAGAAGAAGATCGCAGCCCGAGCCAGGGAGCTGGCCCCGGCGGTGTGGGAACGCTATCGATCCTTCGTACCGGCGGACTGAACGCCGGCGTTCTTTCATGGAGTGAGCATGACTGAAAGGATAATCCTCACGCTCGCCATCCTCGGCGGGACGGGCCATGAAGGTCAAGCGTTGGCCGCTCGGTGGGCGAAGGCCGGCTACCATGTCGTCATTGGGTCGCGCAGCCGCGCGAAGGCCGACAAGATCGCGGCGGCGGTGAACGAGCGGCTAGGCGAAGAAGTGGTTCATGGGATGGAGAACGCCGAGGCGGCGGCTGCATGCGACATTGCTGTCCTGACCGTCCCCTTCGAGGCCCATCGGTCGACTCTGGAGGCGCTGAAGGATCATCTGAAGGGCAAGGTTCTGGTGGACGTGAGTGCGCCGCTCCAGCCGGACAACCCCACGGCGGTGCGGATGCCGGAGGCCGGCAGCGCGGCACAGGAAGCGCAGTCGATTCTGGGATCCGCTGTTGAAGTCGTGGCGGCGTTCCAGAACGTTTCACACACGCATCTGAAGCGCGATGTACCGGTGGCGTGCGACGTGCTCGTCTGTGGTGACGATGAAGCGGCGCGCCAGCAGGTGCTGCAGCTGGTCAAGGCTGCCGGGCTGGTAGGGTGGGACGCCGGACCTTTGCAGAATGCTATGGTGGTTGAGGGGCTGACAGCGATTCTCCTAGGGATAAACAAGCGCTACAAGATCAAGGGCGCGGGCATCCGTATCACGGGCGAACAGGAGCCGGAGTAGGCCCGAAGCCGAATCATGCCCACACAGCTGACATTGACCGCGCTGCCCAACATCCCGTTGGTCGAGCCGGGCGATGACCTGGCGGCGTTAATCCTGGCGGGCCTGCAACAGACCGGCATGACCTTGGGTGATGGCGACGTCCTGGTCCTCGCCCAGAAGATTGTCTCGAAGGCTGAGGGACGGCTGGTCAATCTAGAGACGGTCGAGCCATCCGTTGCCGCAATCGAGCTCGGAAGGGCAACACAGAAAGACCCTCGCCTGGTGGAAGTCATCCTGGGTGAGAGCACGAAAGTGCTCCGGACTCGTCCGGGTCTGATCATCGTCGAGCACCGTCTGGGGTTTGTCTGCGCCAATGCCGGCGTGGATCACTCGAATGTGAGAGGTCCGCACGGCGTTCCCGGGGAATGGGTGCTCATGCTGCCGCTCGATCCTGATCGTTCCGCGCACGAACTTTGCGAGCGGCTTCGCCTCGGATCCAAGGCGCGGATCGGCATTCTGATCATCGACTCTCATGGTCGGGCCTGGAGGATAGGTACGGTCGGAGTCGTGATTGGCGTGGCCGGGTTCCCGGCTCTGGTCGATTTGCGGGGTCACCCCGACCTGTTCGGCGACTTGCTCCAGGTCACTCAGGTTGGCCTTGCGGATGAGCTGGCCGCCGGAGCCTCCCTGGTGATGGGCCAGGCGGATGAGGGCCTGCCGGTCGTCCACGTGCGCGGCCTTCCCTACGCATTGCGAGATGGATCTCTGGTAGAGCTGTTGCGACCCGAAGAGGACGACCTCTTCCGTTGACGATTCGGGGTGGGGATGTGGACGGCGCGTCTGGATCTCCCCTAGCTGGCCCGGAACGTGTGTCGAAAGGACGAGTTACTCCAATGCCGGTGAAGATCCCGGAGAGCCATGCCCACCTTCTGAGCCGCGGGAAACGAGCATTCGGGATGTTGGGCATTGTCCTGTCGGATGGGACACCTCACGTCACACCCGTTTGGTTTGATTACGATGGCGCGCATCTCATCGTCAACACCACCCGCGGCTTCGTGAAAGAAAGGGTGATGCGAAGAAAACCGGTTGTGGCCCTGACAGTTATGGACCTCGAATCTCCCTACACATACATCCAAATTCGGGGCCACGTCGTGGATGAGGATGAGGTAGATGCGGTCCACCAGATTCGAGAACTTGCACGGAAGTACAGGGGGGAATATGCGTTCGACGTGCCTGAAGGGAATGTGAGAGTGACCTTCAAGATCGTCCCTGAAGCTGTGGTGGTGCGCGGATGACTGAAACTCGCCTGGCGGAGAGCCTGACCGCCTTGATGGGCTCTCGGCGATCCATGCGCAGGTTCAGGCCGGAGCCCATTCCCGGAGTTGTCGTCCGCAGGATTCTCAGCGCTGCATGCCTGGCGCCTTCGTCACACAACCGGCAGCCATGGCGGTTTGCGGTCCTTGCCCAACCGACCGACAAAGATCGCTTGGCGCGGGCGATGGGCGAACGCTTGCGAGCCGATCGTCTGCGCGACGGGGACGATCCCTCGGATGTCGAAGCCGACGCCATGCGATCCTATTCGCGTATCACAGGTGCGCCGGTCGTGATCGTCGCCAGTCTGACAATGGAAGGGATGGATGCCTACCCTGACGAACGCCGGGCCGAAGCCGAGCGCCAGATGGCCGTCCAGAGCGTCGCCATGGCCGGATACGGGCTGCTGCTCGCGGCACATGCGGAGGGGCTAGGCGCTTGCTGGCTGTGCGCTCCGCTCTTTGCACCACAAGTCGCGGTCGACGCGCTCGGTCTGCCCCCGTCTTGGCAGCCTCAAGGGTTGGTCCTCCTCGGCCGGCCAGCCGATTTTGGGCGAGAACGAGGGCGCAGGCCCGTCGAGGAGGTTGCCCGGTTCCTTTGATAATCTTGGGTGAGACGCGGCCAGCTGGAAGGATCGAATGGACAAGATCGTTGCCTTTGCCGGCGGTGTAGGTGGCGCAAAGTTAGTCGACGGGCTGTCGAAGATCGTGCTTGCCGAGGACCTGACGGTCATTGTGAACACCGGGGACGACTTTGACCACATCGGCCTGCGGGTCTGCCCGGATCTGGATACCGTCGTCTACACACTTGCCGGGCTGGCGAATCCGGTCACCGGATGGGGGCGCCAGGACGACACCTGGAACGTCCAGGAGACCTTGGAGGCCCTCGGGGGCCCTGCCTGGTTCAGGCTGGGGGACCGTGATCTTGCGCTCAGCCTCGAGCGAACGCGGCGTCTCGACGCGGGCGATCCGCCGAGCGTCATCGCCGAGCATTATTGCCGAACCTTCGGTGTCGGTGTCCGAGTACTGCCTATGACGGATGACAGTGTGGCGACGATCGTCCTGACCGACCAGGGCGAATTACCATTCCAGGAGTATTTCGTCGCCTTGAGTTGTGAGCCGGAGGTTCGCGGATTCCGATTTGAGGGGATCAAGGAATCCGATCCGGCGCCGGGTGTCATTCAGGCCGTTGCTGAAGCAGATCTCGTGCTGTTGTGCCCGTCCAACCCATGGGTCAGTCTGGACCCGATCCTGGCCGTGCCAGGGATAACGGACGCGATCAGTGGGAAAAAGGTGATCGGCGTATCACCGATCGTCGGCGGGCTGGCCATCAAAGGCCCGGCGGCCAAGATGTTCCGCGAGCTGGGCATCGAGCCTTCTGCTTTGGCTGTCGCCGAACACTACCGAGAGCTCATTTCGGGACTTGTGATCGACACCCAAGACGCGTCGCTTGCCCAACCGATCCGCTCTCTTGGACTGGAGGTGCTGGTGACGCAAACCATCATGAGAACCCCGGCGGATCGAAGGGGATTGGCTGCGAAAGTGCTCGACTTCGCCGTCGAAGGTGCGCCGCAGGCGGAGCGGGGGCTGTGACCATATGGGCGATCGTCCCGGTCAAGCCGCTGCGGTGGGCCAAATCCCGCTTGTCTGGCGTCATGTCAGAGGAAGATCGACTCGAGCTGAGCCAGAAGATGCTGACCCACACGCTGAAGGTCCTGGCCGATATTCCTTCAATTGACAGGACGCTTGTGGTCAGTCGAGATCCGAGGGTCCTGGCCCTGGCCCGGAATCTTGGTGCGCGCACGGTCTCCGAACGTGGATCGGCGCAATTGAATCCGGCGCTGGTCCGGGCAACCCTTGTCGCCCGCCGCTACAGCGTCTCGGGTGTCCTGGTGCTCCCGGCGGACCTGCCTCTGCTGACACGCGAGGATGTTGAGTCCTTAATCGCCAGAGCTTCCGACCCGCCTGTCGTCGTGATCGCGCCCGATCGGCGGCGCTCGGGCACGAATGCCTTGCTTTCGTGCCCGCCTGGGTTGATTGAATACGCGTTCGGGCCGCAGAGCTTTCCCAGCCACCTGGAACAGGCCCGAGCGGCGGGTGTGCACCTCGAAATATGCGAGCTGCCTTCCCTCGCCCTCGACGTCGATCTCCCGGACGACCTGGCGCATCTTCAGGCCGACACAGGCGCCGTTATTCGTCACATGAACACGGAGAAAACATGACAGACAATCGCGTCGCACTTTACCTTCAGGATGATCACGATCTCAGGGAGGGCCTCGAATACGTCCGCTACGCCGAGCAGCGCGGATTCGAGGCCGTCTGGCAGGCCGAGTCGAGGCTGGTCCGCGACGCTATCGTGCCCATGGCGGCCTACGCCGCCGTCACTGAACGCATCAAGGTCGCCTCGGGCGTGATCAACAACTGGACGCGCAACATCGGGCTGCTGGCTGCCACTTTCCTGACGCTGGATGATCTCGCCCCGAATAGAGTGATCTGTGGGATTGGGGCATGGTGGGATCCTCTTGCGGCGAACGTCGGGATCGAGCGGCGGAAGCCGATGTTGGCGATGCGTGAGACCGTCGAGCTACTTCGCCGCCTGCTGAATATGGAACGGGTGACATTTCACGGAGAGTTCCATCATGTGGACGGGATCGAGTTGGATGTGGTTCACGGACGGCGCGAGCCTCGAATTGTGCCGATCTACATTGGCGCCACGGGTTTGAAAATGATGGAGCTGGCAGGAGAAATCGCCGACGGAGTCGTGCTGAACTACTGTGTGCCTCCGGAGTACAACGATCAGGCCATGCAGGCGTTGGAGGTCGGGGCCAAGAGAGTGGGGAGAAAGGTTGACGATATCGATCGGCCTCAGCTTGTCGTGTGCTCGGTCGATAGGGATCGTGCCAAGGCTCTGGACGCCAGCCGCGCGCTTCTCACCCAATACCTGGCGCAGCAACCGCATATCGCAAAGGCCAGCGGCGTGCCGCAAAGCGTGATCGACGAAATCCAACAGATCCTCGGTTGGCCGGCGACCTACGAGCAGATCCAGCGGGCGAAGCACCTGGTGCCTGAAGAGCTGATCCTGCGGATCACAGCTTCGGGGACGCCGGACGAAGCGCTCGCAAAAGTCGAGGAGTATCGGCGGCGGGGTGCGACGTGTCCGATCCTATTCGCCGTCGGGAGCGACGTACGGCTCCTGATCGACACGTTCGGCCCACACAAAGCCGCGTGAAGGTCGAATGATGACAGGCCATCCCCACAAAGACGCTGTGCCCGGGTCGGCGCAGCATCCAGACGACCTCACACCTGGCAAGAACAGGGTAAAACAGCCCAACTCGCGCCATTGCTTTGTGTGTGGCTTGGAGAGCTCGGTAGGCCTGAAGTTGACCTTCTACGACGCGGGTCCGGATCAGGCAGAAGCCGCCTACACTGTCCCGGAGGAGTATCAAGGGTACCCCGGGGTCGTCCACGGTGGAGTTGTTGCAGCCATGCTCGACGAAGTCATCGGCCGGGCGGCAATGTCAGGCGATCCAAACCATTTCACCCTGACGGCACGGTTGGCACTACGTTACCGCAAGCCGATCCCCGTCGCCGTGCGGCTGCAGCTGGTAGGGTCGATCGAGCGCAAGAAGGGTCGGCTTACGACGGGGCGAGGCGAGCTCAGACTGCCGGATGGAACAATCGCCGCCGAGGCGGAGGCGACACTGGTTGATTACGCTGAAGCACCCGAAGAGCTCGGGCGTCTTGAGCGGCTCGGCTGGCGCGTGTATGAGGACTAGCAGGCGAACACGGCGCATGACGGCGCATGGCCTGCGGACCAGCCACAAGTCAGGAATGCGATAGCGATGGAATACCACCGACCAAGTTCTGTCGATGAAGCATTGGGTCTCTTGAAGCAGGGCGTCCCGCTCGGAGGGGGGACCAGCTTGACTCCGCGGCGCCGCGCGCTGTCTTCCGTTGTCGATTTGCAGGACGTCGGGCTCGATAGCCTGGAGGTGACCGAGACGAGATGGGTGGCGGGCGCCTGTCTGACTCTGCAATCCCTTGCCGATCATGGGGACCCCATTCCGTCCACTCTGAGTCGAGTGTGTTACCTCGAAGGCGGGTGGAACCTGCGCAACGTGGCGACGTTGGCCGGATGCGTGATGGCCGCGGATGGAAGATCTCCCCTCGTTACGGCCTTATTAGCACTTGGTACGATGGTCGTCCTCCAGCCGGGAGAGGAGGCTATTGATCTGGATGATCTCCTCACCCAGCGAGAGGATGATCAACAAAGGCGTTTGATCACGACGGTTCTGATCCCCCGGCCGCGCTGGCTGGCCTATGATCAGGTCGCGCGCTCGCCCGCAGATCGCCCGATTGTATGCGCGGCCGTGGCCAGGTTCGGATCGGAAGATCCTCATACCTTTGGCGTGGCCCTCGGCGGTTTTGGCGCCAGACCGGTGCTATTGCCGCTGGCCACCGCTGAAGTCGACGACGCCGGTGTTGTTGATCAAGTGGGGAGGCTTGCCTCGGAAGCCTACGCCCAGGCCGGCGATGCCTGGGCCAGTGCCGACTACCGCTCAGAGGTTGCTGGTGTCTTGGTCCGGAGGCTGTTGCGTGAGGGGGCAGAGGTATGAGACTCCGTTTCACCCTCAATAGCGAACAGGTCGATCTGGACCTCCCACCCGAAACGCTGCTTCTTGCGGCGCTGCGGGAGCATCTAGGCGTATTCGGGGTCAAGCACGGTTGCGAGACCGGCGAGTGTGGGGCATGCACCGTCTTGTTGGATGGGCAGCCGATCAATAGCTGCGTAATGCTCGCCGCCCAGGCACACAGCAAGACGATCACGACGATCGAAGCGATCGGGGAGCATCCCGAGCACGGTTGGAAGCCCACCGCGGGGCTGAGCGCCCTTCAGCGGGCGTTCGTGGAAACAGGAGCCATCCAATGTGGTTTCTGCACTCCTGCGATGATCCTGGCTTCGGGCAGCCTGCTCAGCCGCGTTCCGGATCCTTCCGAAACGGACGTTCGCCAGGCATTGTCCGGGGTCTTGTGCCGATGCACGGGGTATCTGAAGCCGGTTCAAGCTGTCCTCCGGGCGGCGGCGGTCTTGCGGGGGGACCCCGTGGAGCCGATCGAAGCACCCATCCCCATGCCCCCGGATCTCTTCACGCAGACCGAGGCAGGTGAGATGGGCCAGGCTCCTGGCGACCCGGGCCCAGAGCTGGCGATTCGCGCCCGCGTGATGCCCCGGATCCAGGTGGCACCGGGGCCAGAAAGACGGGCTTCCGTCGGTCGCCCCGAGCCGAAGGTCGACGCGGTGAAACTCGTGCAGGGCAAACCGGCATACACGGCCGACATTGAGATGCGCGGGATGCTTGTGGCAAAGGTCCTGCACAGTCCTCTCGCCCACGCCCGTATCAAGAAAATCGACGCGTCCGAGGCGCTGGCCCTTCCGGGCGTTGCTGCGGTCCTGACCTGGAAGGACATCCCCCGGGTTGTGTATTCCACGGCCGGGCAGTCCCACCCTATCCCGGGGCCGCTAGACGCATTCTCGCTAGACCGCAAAGTCCGCTTCGTCGGTGACCGAGTAGCTTTCGTCGCGGCGGAGGACGAAGCGACGGCCGAGAAGGCGCTGGAGCTCATCAAGGTGGAATACGAGCCGTTGCCGGCCGTCCTCGACCCGGGGCAAGCGATGGCGGAGGATGCACCACAGATCCACGATGAGCCGGAATATGTCGACTTCGCTGATTCCGATGCGAGCAGGAATCTGGCGGCGCAAATCCGCATCGACATCGGAGACGTGGAGCGTGGTTTCAGAGAGGCCGATCTGATCGTCGAAGGCGAATACGAAGTCCCCAAAGTCCAACAAGTGTCGATTGAGCCCCATGTCGTCGTCACCTACTGGGATGAGGATGACCGGCTTGTGATACGGACCAGCACGCAGGTCCCGTTTCATGTGCGCCGACAGCTCTCGCCGGTGCTTGGGCTACCGCCGAAGCGGATCCGGGTGATCAAGCCGAGGATCGGTGGGGGCTTCGGCGGCAAACAAGAGGTCCTCATCGAAGACGTGGCCGCACACCTGACGATCGCCACCGGGCGACCGGTCCGCTTCGAGTACACCCGGGCGGAGGAGTTCATCGCCGCGCGTTCGCGACATCCGATGCGAATCAAGATGCGGACGGGGGTGAAGCGCGACGGCACGATCACCGCCAACGAGATGATCGCATTGAGTGACACGGGTGCATATGGCTGTCACGCGCTGACGGTCACCGGGAACACGGGCCACAAGGCGATGGCTCTGTATGTCGGGGACGGTCCGTACCGCCGGTCACCCAACATCCGCTTCTACGCCGACGTCGTTTACACCAACACCCCACCATCCGGGGCTTATCGTGGGTATGGGGTCCCGCAGGGGTATTGGCCGGTTGAACGACACATGGAGAAGGTTGCTCGCGGGTTGGGGCTGGATGTGCTGGCTTTCCGACTGAAGAATACGCTCCGCGCCGGGGAGCTGCATCCGTTCAGCACCGCCTGGTCCGAAGGCCGCGAACCGCGGCCGGAGACCATTAATACCTGCGGACTGGCTGACTGCGTGGCCCAGGGTGCGGCGGCCATCAACTGGCAAGGCAAGTATGGCAACCCCGCCTGGCATGTAGTTCCCGGGAAGCCGCATCTTCGGCGCGGGATCGGCGTCGCCACCGTGATGCAGGGGACGGCGATCCCCTACCTGGATATGGGCGGGGCAAGCATCAAGATTAACGACGATGGTTCTTTCAACCTACTCGTCGGAGCTACCGACCTCGGCACCGGCTCGGACACGGTGCTGGCTCAGCAGGCGGCGGAGGTGTTGGGCGCGCCGCTCGAAGACATCATCGTGTACTCATCGGATACCGATTTCACGCCTTTCGACAAAGGGGCCTATGCCTCGAGCACCACGTACATATCCGGAGGAGCGGTCGTGCGTGCGGCAGAGCAAGTCGCCGAGCGGATCCGCCATCGCGCGGCAAACATGTTGAGCGCCGAAGCCGGGGAGAAGATTACGCCCGATCAGATTCGACTCGCCGACAGACAGGCATGGGCGCCCGACGGTCGCTCTGTGACGCTGGCAGAGGTTGCGCTCAACGCCTTTCACGAGCAGGACCAGGAGCAGATCATGGGGATCGGCTCCTACGTCTCTCCGGCCTCGCCCCCGCCCTTCGCGGCGCAATTCGCACAAGTCCTGGTGGACGTGGAAACGGGAAATCTGACCGTCGAGAAGCTGGTGATGGCCGTTGATTCGGGCGTCATCGTCAATCCACTCACGGCGTCCGGCCAGATCGAGGGGGGCATGACCCAGGCCTTGGGCTACGCAGTATGTGAAGAAATGCTCTATGACGATGAGGGAAGGGCGCGTGAGGTGGACCTGAGGGATTACCATATCTTCGCCGCTCAGGAGATGCCGTCGCTTGAGACGATTTTTGTCGAAACATTTGAGCCGACTCACCCCTTCGGGGTCAAAGCGGTGGCGGAGATCCCAATGGACGGCGTCGCCCCAGCCGTGGGAAACGCCGTGATGGACGCGTGTGGGGCGGAGGTCGATGTGGCCCCGATCACACCGGAACGCCTGTGGCGGGCGATCCGCAGGATGGCGGGGCCGGGCGAGCCAGCCGGCTGAGAGGAGGCCCGATGGTAGACTGGACGGTGGGCTCGCCATGGCGGTGAGGCCGTTGGCAGGAGTTCCGGGAGCGTAGATGGAGATCTATCAGCGTGTCCAACAGCTTATCCAGCAAGGGGACCGAGTTTCGCTGGCGATCGTCATCCGCACGCAGGGATCCGTTCCGAGGCGTGAAGGGAGCAAGATGCTGGTGTTCCCTGACGGCCGGATCGAGGGTACGGTTGGCGGGGGCCAGCTTGAGAGCCGGGTGATCGCCGAGGCTGTTGAAGCACTCGGCGACGGTCGAACGCGTGTGCTGCACTACGCCATGAACGACCCTGAAGGCGGTGACCCAGGGGTGTGCGGAGGGGAGGTCGAGGTGTTTGTCGAGCCGATCGAGCCGCGTCCGACCATCGTTGTGGTCGGCGGAGGACATGTCGGGAAGGCTGTGGGGCACCTGGCCCATTGGCTTGGGTTCCGGGTTGTGGTATCAGATGATCGGCCGGAATTCGCGTCGGTTGAAGCCTACCCGGAGGTGGACGAGATCATTCTCGGCCCTTTGGTTGAGCTTCCGGACCAAATTGAGATCACCCCGTCCACGTACATCCTGCTCACGACGCGCGGGGTCGGGATCGATGTCGGCGGGCTTCCGGCCCTGATGGCGACCCAGGCAGCATATATCGGGGTTATTGGTTCGCGCAGGCGGTGGGAGCTGTGCGAACCAATAACCCCGATATAT
>Ga0209641_10002797_pt1 | contig 14780 bp, 20 predicted proteins | sample RifCSP16_1_FD_184022 | JGI IMG/M metagenome (GOLD analysis project Ga0209641, IMG submission 184022) | Soil microbial communities from Rifle, Colorado - Rifle CSP2_sed 16_1 (SPAdes) (version 2) | ecosystem: Environmental > Terrestrial > Deep subsurface > Rock core/Sediment | place: Rifle...
GGCTAATCTTACCTTATTAGTTGGTCTTATTGAGAAATTTGAAGGTAAACTACAGGATACAAATCCTGTAGTGTCTACAGCCGTAGAAGAAGCAACAGAAGAGACAAAAACCGAACTATCCAAAGAAGACATAGCTTAATAATACATGTTACTACCTGAAGCTAGATACGTTCTTAATCAATTAAAACATAAAGCCGCGGCACAAGCAGCAATGCGTCCAGCAGCAGCTCTTGAGCAAGCAACTAAGTCAGCCTTCCAACAATCTAAGGACTTAGCTGAAACAGCTATAAAGAGAGAAGGGTTTGCAACACCTTTGCAAGCTCGTATTGAGGTTGGTACAGGTGGAGTATATGATGTTTTACGAAAGTTTACAGGAAAAGAATTAGGTAGAGAATTTGTTGGTAATCTCATAGGGTTTCGTGCAATTGGATTAAGCGGAGAAGCAGAAGAAGTTCTTCAACAAGGAATCCTTAAGAGAATAACCGAAGAGGGAATGCTTAGTCCTCACCCAACAGATCCTACTAAAGTTATTATTAAGGATCCAACAGAGCTTATTAGTACTCAATATAAAAATCTTTCTGAACGAGAAAGGCAATCAATTAGGGAATATACCAAGTTATCAGAAGAAGACTATAAGAGCTGGATGAAAGCACATAGCCTAGCAAAAGAAAAAGTCTTCAAAGAACAGGCTTTAATACAGCAATATGGTAGCGTAGGATATCGACTACAACAAGCTAAAGAAGCAAAATACAATAAGATGTTTCCTTATGAAATGAGAGAATTAGAACGCGAACAAAAACCAAAAGATGCAATTATTGAACATCTGACAACTCAAGCCCATCAACATCAAAACATACATAAATATTCTCTTAAACTCAACTACAATCCAACAGAACAAAATCCAATAAGAACTAATAAAAAACGCATACAGCACCAAGTACGAGATCAAAGAACCAAGCAAGGACATTTATTTCAAGGACCAGGAGGTTCAATATTATGACAACTAAGCAACCCGTACCCGAAGGGTACGTATCATTACCTGTTGCTATGGCTGGGGTTATATTAATTCTCATCAGCATAATGATTAGTGCTTACTTTTTTATACTCAAACCCATACAACAGCAAAACCAATTACTTGCTCTTCAACTACAAGCCATGGTTAATAAGCCTACAGACAGAGTACCCCTATCTAATAATCCATTGCCACCAATTAATATATTAGTACCTGCATTAGTAGGTGGAGCTAACCCCTTGGTTACACCTCCCAATATATTACCAGAGAACTTACCACCTATTAACCGTGGAGCAGCAGAAGTGCTCTCTAAAACGCTTAAGATACCTTTAGGTGAAGCTAACCAGCTTCTTCAGAATCTTATTGCACAGAAGAAGAAATTAGGCGTTAAAATAACAACTGAGGCAGAGTCAGTAGCTAAAGCAGAACCCGTTAAGATTACTCCTAAGGAAGATGATAAGAAACCAGTAACCAATATGTCTAAGGGAGAACTTAAACAGAGCGTAGCTGAGGCGGTAAGAGAGCAGGTCAACAACATAAAGATAGAGACAACAGTTAAACCAAAAGCTGAGATTATAGAACTACCTACTAAACATTCAAGGTGGAGTGCTATCTATTCTACCTATGGACAAGGTATGGGTTATACAGTAGGTGAAGGCACTATCCCTTTTGTAGGTAAAATAAATTATGATGCTATGTTGATTAAGCGCCGAGGCGGCGATGATGTAGCAGCGGGCCTAGGCATATCTAAGGACCTTAATAAAAACCGTGATTACTTTGTAGGCGTAGGAGTTGTGGTACCGTTCAGTGGTACAGGTATTGAACCTATGGTATATGCGGGAATTCGCTTATAAGTTGACATATAGTCATTCTATGCCTATAATAAAGACATGAGCATACTAACAGGAATACAGATATCCAAAAACAGTACAATAGATGAACTGGTGGAGATACTTTCTAAAGTATCTCCCACTAGCTTAATCGAGTTTGAAGAGCCAGCTATCATACCTATCAATGAGGTAGATCATTGGATAATAGCTTGCCATATTGAAGTCCCCAATAATGCAGATAAGGACATAGTTGCTAGGACAGTATGGTCTTCTATACCTATTACCTGGTCTATAGAAGAAGCACAGCGCTATGCTCTTATGGAAGCTATGAAATATTGCGGTGCAATACTAGTAGATGAAATTACGCCATCTGAGGAAGCCCTAGAAGAAACCAAAACAGAAGAACCATTAACAGAAAAACAACGTATTAAAATACTTAAGACGGCACTAGGTCTTAAACGCAATGAAGAATTTAACGAACATGTAAGGGAATTTTCTGGTGGAGAATTGTCTAGTATACGCGATATTAATTCTACCAACATAAAAGAATTTAACGATTACTTACAAAACTTATTAGATAGCCCTTAATTGAAGGAGCCTAATACATGGCACATGGCTGCGCCGTTGTAGAATATGGTTGGCGATTTCGTACGAGCACAACTGAAGCTCTTGCGCGAAATCGTTTTACTTATTGGCCAGCTGTTAGTGAAGTTAGTCAACTTAGCCAGCGCTGGTCAGTCATAGATTGTTTTACAACTTACTTACAGTACGAAGGTACACCTGAAGACTACGAAAGTGGCAATCTTAAACAGGAAGATGCTCTCAAGCATGGTCCTATGGTATTTGATCTAGACAGTCAAGATATTTCTACACTTGAAGGTAATTGGAAGTTAGTTGTATTTGAACTAACTAAGATAAGTAAATACTTCGAAATAGAGTGGAACTTACCTCCTACCTCAATACAATGGTTCTTTAGCGGTAGTAAAGGAGTACATGGTATAATAGAACCTGAAGTATTAGGTATATTACCTCACAAACAATTACACCTTATTTATAAAAGACTAGCTGAATTAGTTATAGAGATGACGGGGGTAACCACATTAGATCTGCGAATATATGATGCTCGTAGATTATTTAGAGTACCCCTAACAAGACACAGTAAGACAAATTTATTTAAAATACCTCTGACCTTGACAGATATACGGTTATTATCGTATAATGAAATTTGCCAAATGGCACAGCAACCTAAGGTTCGCCATTGTTATACTAATACTACCGTATCAACAAGGACACGTATTATGATACAGTTACTTGTAAAAGAAACAGAACATATAGAACAACAAAAACTTAAGCGACTACGTCAGCATACTACTAATACTAATATTAATACAGAAGATATATCATGTGTTCAGAAGATGTTACTAGAAGGTAGTAAGCAGGGTAAGCGTAATGAAAGTGCTGCAGCGCTAGCATCTCATTTTAAACAAACAGGGATGGATGAGGAAGCAACACTGGCTGTTGTACTAGATTGGGCACAGTCTAAGTGTGATCCTCCAATTATAACAGCTAAAGAATTGCGAGAAATAGAAATAACAGTTAGGTATCAATTTGGTTCTCGTGGAAAATCGTACGGGTGTCAAAAGTTTAAAGACCTCTCAGGTATATGTATACCAGAGAAGTGTGCATTTAAAAATAAATACAATTTTAAGGACGATAAGAAAGATTACAAGTCACTTAAATAAGATCAAGGAGATTATTCTACGATGGAGAATCCTACCAACATAGTTAAAGTAAAGGAAGCGGTTGATGATCAACTGAGCCAACTACCATTTTATGAACAAAGAACTAAGCAAACAGTTAATCTATTAGAAGAGGAATCTTGGTCCAATACTGAAGAAGGTGGACTTAAGATAGAGTTTCCTCGTATGATGGGTGGTTTTGAAGGTATATCTAAAGGACTATATGTTATTGCAGGAGAGACTAACATCGGCAAGTCAGCGCTTACAATGTCTATTGCCTGGCAAATAGCTCGCAATAACGATCCTGTACATGTCATCTACTATGCAATAGATGACGACGAAACAGTTATATGTGCTAGAATCATAGCTATGATGGCTCGTATACCTATCTCAGTAGTACTTAAGCCACGTAAGTGGCAGAAGACACATCCCGAATTAATACTTCGCAGAGAACAGGCTATCAAGGAGTTTAGGGAAACGGTGCCTAAATCATTCTCTATAGTATCCTCATTACATCTAGGTGGTAACTCGGTAGAGTTAGTTATTAAAGATATTGCTAGGGTTTATAATGATATACAGAGTCGTCATAATCACAAGAACATAGTTGTTTGCGTGGATGCCCTACACGACTTAACTACCACATCATATAAATTAAGTGAATCAGTAGCGGCTACTAAACATATATCTGCCCAATTAAAAGATGAGGTAATGAAGAAATATAAGATACCAGTATTAGTTACAGCAGAGCTGCGTAAGTCAGATAAACAGAAACTAAATGCTCGGCCTACGCTAGATGATATTAGAGATAGTTCAGCTATTAAATACGATAGTGATGTCTCAATGTTATGCTACTCAGAAGTTCAATTAAATCTTCCAGATCCTAAAGTGTATTACACCAGATCAGATAAGCCTTCCTATCAGAAGTTTCCCGTCTTAGAAGTTAACGTTCTTAAGAACAAGGTTAGTGACTTCAAATCTCATTTATTTTACGAATTAGTACCTGAGATGTCAGTTCTTCACGAAGCAGATGAGACTCGTAGTAGATACTATCTTGACGCAATCAATGGTTTAGTGTAGAATATACTTAGGAGGCAATTATGCAATCACCATTAGACAATAAAATAATACGTGCGCTCTTTGAAGTAGCGGATTCAGATCCGCTATCACAAGAACGTCACGCAATTGACAGGGCAGCAGAAGAAATATTTCCTGGAGCTATTGTTGCTCTAGAAGCAGCTATATCTTATGCTAAACGTAAACTTGATTTTAAGAATGCAAATGTTTTTACGGGAGCACTGATGATGTTATACGCTCTTGCAAAAGTAGAGAGGGGAGGTTAAGACAATGACTAACGACCCAATACAGTCTATGCAAAATATGATCAATCAGGTTTCTCCTGGTTGGACACAACGTGCTGTTTTCTGTCAGTTTTGTGGAAAGCCCATACTCGGTCTTAGTGGCGAATTCGGCGATGTAAAATCAGCATCAGATCCAGCTATGCAGCAATTAGAAATCACCAAACGTGCTCATTCCGCATGTATGGCACGTTCTATGGAGAAGAAGCAACAAGGCATATCAGATATAGTTAATGCTGATATTACTATCTTTGAAAAACTACCTGAAGCTGAAAAAGAGCGTCTCTTTGAAGCAGGTTTAGATCCGTTTACCAAACACGGTATATAACCTTAAGCAATAAGTGCAGTAGGATAACTCCTTTCAAGTGGTGTTGCAATGGACATAACAGTTAAACAACTACAAACCTTTATAGGGTGCCCATTACAGCACCAATTCTTTTTTTTAGAGAATAATTCTGTCATTGAAGACGAACTAACCCTTCATGAGAAGATGTATTTTGATCTTAAGCAATTAATTGAATACAATCTTACAGAAGAATTACTGGGACATAATATCCCAGAATCAGTTTTACGTAATAGGCTTGCTCTTATGTGGAGAACAAAGATAGATCCCACAGACGAAGATTACAAATTTAATACATATGGTAATTTAGTTATGTCAGAAGCAGAGAAGATACTAAAGGCAGGTTATGAAACCCTCCATAGGTATTTTAACTGGCGTAATAGTAGTCCACGATTCAAGGCCATATCTATTAATGAAAATTTTAGGATACGTTGTGGAAGACACTACTTAGTAGGACAACTCCCTGTAGTTCGTTACTGTGAGCGCTACAATCACTTTACATTGTTGGATATAAGATCGTCAGACATAGATGCTACATTATCCGAGCAGCATTATATGACATATGCGTCTTGGTGTATAGCATTTGAATATATCTATGACAGAGAAATCAATGAAATAATAATACTGTGGCTTGACCGCAAAGGTAAGCAAATGATAACTAAAGTTTCCTTAGACCCATGGAAGAAACAGTATCTTAAAAGATTAGTAGATCAAGTAGGACATGCCATACAACTAAGAGTTGTTTATCCCATTAAGGGCAATAAGTGTCAAACATGTCCATTTACCAAAGCCTGTCAATCATGGCTTATATATGGTCCTCGGAAGCCCCTATTTGCGAAGATGGAGGAGGCAACTAATAAAACCTCATGGGAAGAACCAGAAGAAGAGATAGAGGGAATAGAACCCGAAGTAGAAGAGACAATACAAATAATAAGGTAGCTTATATTGACACTTAATATACAGTATGTTATCATAAATGTATAGTTCATAGCATACAATTAAAGGAGTAATAATAGTAAAGATGATAGATCCTAAAGAGCATGAAAAGAAATTAATTAGACTATATGAAGATGAGGGTGTAACTTTTATCAAGCATACAGGTATTCCAGGTATGTCTTCTTTACGCTACGATGCTGGTTTCGTAGAAGAAGAGGAAGAAATAGTAACAATCAAATTCAAACACAAGAAGGTAGACATTGAGCCAGATGAAGAGACGCTTTCAAACGATGAGTCAAACTCCAACAACGACGGATCCTCAACCGACAACATCATCAAAGAGTAAACCGCCTCCCCCAAGTGTTCCTTTTAATAAGGCACCTATAGTTAAGATAGATAGTGAAGCCTTGACATCGCTGGTACCTAGACGACACGTAGTGTCGGTATTGGCCATAGACCCATCTAATGTAACAGGTATAGTTGTTATTAGGTGTCCTCTTAAACCTGACAGTAAACCCTCGATAGTTACTGCTGCTGATTATTTACTTGCTAAAATACATCCCCCTTCTAAGAGACTTTTGGAATTAAACCGTCAGCTTACTAATTTAATCGAACACCATCGCATAGATCTAATTATTATCGAAGATATTTTCTATAAGGGATTAGTTAACACATTTAGATATCTTAGTCAAATGCGTGGTGCCATAATGCTTACAGCTGCTGCCCATAGATTACCCATTATATCGATTAATAATCGTAGGGCTAAGAAGGTAGTGGCTGAAGATGGTAATGCAACCAAACTAGATATGCAGTTAGCCATAGAGGGATTAAGTGGCATAGAGGGATTAACAGAAGCTCAATCAGATGCGCTGGCTCTATTCTACACATTTATGTTAGTACCTGAACACTTCGAAAAACTATAAACTAAGAAGATAGAAGAGAGGCATATGAAAAAGAGCACCAAAAACATCAACCCCTTTACGGAGTCTGTGGTTCCTATTAAGACACCTAAAGTTTATAAGAATCCACCACCTACTCCTGAAGAGCTAGAACTGTGGGCAATAGTTAAGCGCCATAAGCAGGGAGACCAAACAGCAGTAATGGATATGATGGATAAGTTCCATGATTTCTTAGAGCAGTTTATACGTATTATTAAAATGAATATATTAATATTGTCTTCATCTACACAACGCCACTTTATAAGTTTATTTATCGGCGATAAAGAAGTTGTGTATGGATTAAGATCTAAGAAGTTAAGCACACATGTTAAGGAGGCTGCATTTAATGCAGCCTATCATGTTTATTGTTGCTTTAAGATTATATCCATAGAAGACATACGCCAAGATATGGCAGAAGTAATAGTTAAAGCCATGAATTACTACAAAGGTACAGACGAAAATATATATTGGCTTAGATATTTTATTAAATCATTTATATGTAACTTTGCACGTAAAGTCAAAGAGAATATGCGTGATCCTCTGGTATCTATGTCAGCAGAAAACTTAATATCTATAGATGATGACGACGAAAACTTGCAATTAGATTCTAGATATGGTAATATAAACCTGCAGAACGCTAGTGTTGATACAATTGAACATTTAGGAAAGGAAAGAATATCGGCGTTAGGACCAATGGACGGTCTAGATTTTGGTAATGGTGAGTTAGGAATTAATTGGGTTCAAGGTATAACATGTAATGATCTCTTCGCTAAGCTATGGCCTATCGAGAGATATTACCTTAAACTGTTTTACTATGATGAGATGACAATTCCTAAAGCAGCCAGAATGGCTGGCATAAGCATGACTACCATGAAGCGCCGTAAGAAATCTATCCTACAAAAACTAGCAGACTTTAAAACACTCATCGATCAAGGGGAAGATATAAGTCACATACACTACAGAGAATACGCTTGTTTCTTAAACAAGCGTAGAAGCAAGACCCCTTAACGAAGAGCAACTAAAAAAGCAGGGGGTATAATATTATGCTAGACCGCAGGCTGTCTCCAGAAGAACATGAAGAATACGGTAAGTTAGCTATTAATTTGGCTTCCCAGCTTAAACAAGACTTAGATCAAGTAATGCAAGTTCGCCAGGAAGCTAATACTCGTGACTACACAGTATTTCATCCCTCAGCAGTAGGCAAGTGCTTACGCAAACAAGTACTTCAATCCCTTGCTCCTTCAGATCGCAAGGAACACTTCCAGTCTCAAGTACTCCGTAAGTTTGATAATGGTCATTACTATCATAGTAGGCTTCTGCAAGAAATGCAAGAAGCTGGTTATATAGTTAAAGACGAATTAGGTCTTAAGAATCCAGAAGTTAATAGCGGTGGACACACCGATCAGTTGTGTTTAGCTAACATACCTGGCTACGGTGGTTTATTATTTTTAGTAGAAGCTAAGAGTATGAACAGTAATGGCTTTAAAGATGCTGTTGCCAATGGTATATCTCAAGACTACAAAGATCAGTTAATGGTATACTTACATCTTACAGGTTTAACAATAGGTATGTTTGTATGTGAGAATAAGGACAATCAAGATAGATTATATACACCCCTTATATATGACAGAGATACAGCCCTAGCCTTAATAGATAAAGCTAAGTCTTTCAACGAGCACGTAGCTGCTCGTACCGTACCTCCTATACCACAAGGATTTAATCCTTATGCGACTTCAGTAGTTTCCAATAAAGAATGTTTCTATTGTGGTCTCAAAGATTTGTGTCGTGCTAATATAGAGGGGAAGTGGAAGGTAGGTGACGCGACCATAGTAGCACCTACTTCAGAAGAGAAGAGCAGTGCGTTCTTAAATAAGTTTAAAGCTCCTAAGAAGAAAGGATAGGCGCAATGAAAGTCCGCCGTAAGAACGAGTCTCTAGAACACTACATACTTAAACGTCTAGGTATCCAATGGTTATGGATGAATGGATTTAGGTCGATGGCTATAGAGGTACCTATAGGCAACTACATCCATGACATAGCTGGTTGGGGTATGACCAAATACGAGAAGCGTAGTGGTGGTCAACCCTATGGTATTATGATAGAAGCCAAGGCTGTTAAGAGTGACTTTACCCACGCTAAAGAACAAGCTAAACAAACTAAATTAACAGTAATGCCTGTTGCTAAGAAGCAACTATTTATAGCACCTATAGGAGTAATACCTGTAGAAGATCTACCATTAGGATGGGGATTATTAGAGGTTAAGAATATGCGTGAAATAACATTAGTTAAGAAACCACACATACTAATCCCCAAGGGTTGCCAAGGCACGCGCCTTGGGGATGAAATAGCTAAAACAAATACAGCTTTATTGCTGTCAGCATTGGGATTACTTTAATAAGAAAGATGGTAGAACAAAATGGCTACTGTAACTTTTAGATCAGCAAGAGGTATTGTAACAGAATATCAGGGAATTATAGAAGTTTTATTATTAGATAGTAGTAATGACAATATACTTGCAATAATAGATTCAATATGCATATGTGAACGTGGAAATTCCTGCGGTCCATTTGTCATGGGAAACCAGGAACCCGAAAAACCTACTATAGGAGCTTATGGAGGAACAATAGTATTTAACAAGTCCCTACCACCTATTAAAACACCATCATCTAATAATCAGAAAGTATTAATAAAGTGGCAACTACCAACGGATAGTATACATAATATAATATTAGACAAAGTCGAATGGATAAAAATGGGTTATAGAGTGTCTTTAGAAGAAGCATATAATCTTGACCCCACAACGTTCTTGGTCTCTGCAAAGAACGTTGTGGGGTTGTAGTTAAATAGATGGGTTCATTATGGATATACCATGAATTACATGCGGGCATTAACATAGTAGACGATATTACTATTTATACCAAAGAACCATACAGTAACCTGGTCGTAGATACCATACAACATTTAGAAATACATGTTCAAGATATTTCTGTACCTAGTCATGATACTATTAAGATCGAAAAATATACTATTGAAGAACATACAAAAGATCTATCTCAGGTAGAGATAGTAATTGATTTTGGAATAGATTCCTGGAACCATCATATTAAGTGGCGTCTACATGATATAATGTATAGAAAAGACAATACGTACATATGTAGTATTGATAGGGGGTAGTACACAGATGACATGGATAGATCCTTTTCATAATTTACCACAATATTATATTAATAATCCTGAGTGGCCAAATCACCCTAGTTATTTTACGTTTAAGTATCAAACACTACCTCAAGTGGAACTTCCTTTTAATGAACCCAAGCCATCTAAGATACCTCACAAGTGTCCTGTTTGTGTAGGTCGAGGACATATGCCCTATGACTTCTATCTTGATGTAGGTAAGGGCAAGAACAGCCTACGTGCTATCGTAACCACAGATCCTGTTAGGTGTAGGAGTTGTAAGGGTACGGGTATAGTATGGGAAACACAGGAGATCTAATACGATGTTGCTATACAAAGTTGATGGTGTTATCGAAGAAATTGCATATCTTAAGGGTTGTGATATTCAATACTTAAGATACGTTGTTGATCCCAAAAAAAATACCTATTTCGAAGACAATTACACAATACTACAAAGCTACACAATAGATAATCTTATTATCTCAAAAGAGACAGATAGGCGACCATACATAGAGTTATGTGAACCAAGTATGCCTATTAATCTAGATCATAGAGATGTAATAATTATTACATTCGCAAATGAATATGGTTCTGCTTCTCGCATGACCATACGCAACTTTGAGGTTATCGACTCCAAACTGGTTTTTACCATCTTTCCTTTTGGTAAACCACAAGATATGATAGGAAGAACATCCTATCTCAATATTCGCTAAAAAACAACTACTATTTAGCTATTATTATTTACATGGCTAAGTTTGAAGATGAATTAGTTGATCATGTTAAGAAGTATTCCCAAGCTACAGTTAGTAATGTCTCTTTATCCATTAAGACACATGCTCAACTTAGCTTACTTCCTAACATAATTAAGCCCCTCTCAGACGACATATTATTTACACGTTCTCTATTAATTAAATCTATGGGTTCTAACACATCCTTTATCTATATTGGCACAGAACTACTAACTACCTCTAACGGATACATCCTAGAGCCAGGAGAGGTGCTAGGATTGGATGTTAAAGATCCATCACGGGTCTACTTACTATCACCAGAAGCAGCTATGATATCCTGGTTAGGATTGGGTGCTTAACCTATGAGTCGAGCATCTTCATCAGGTAGAGGTGGAGGAGGAATCTCAGGTGGTGGAGGTTCATCTAGTGGTATACCTAAATCATCTTTGGTTAGTGGTACGGTATTTACTAGCTCCACAGTTACATTAGACGCCTTACCTGTTACTTCAGGTAAGTTTGGAAGATTACTTAATGTTACATTGTCATCTCCTGGTTACGTTAAGATAACCGTACAGCGTATAGATAGCTTTGTACCTACAGATATATCTACTATATTCCTATCGCCTGCCGAAACAGTTGAGCCTATATCTTTTAATGCTGCCCATGTAATAACAGGTGATGGTAGTAATCACTTCGCCGTTAAGGTTACTAACATGGATGACTCTTCAGATACTACCGTCTATGCCACTATAGAGTGGATAGAAGGAGCTACCCAAGCTTCTGTTAGTGGCGGTTCAGGAGGAGGCAGCGGAAGTACCTTTATATTTGCTGCTAATCAACATGGTATAGCAACAGCTATCGGTGTAGCGGCTACAGCCACTATAACAAGTTACTTATCAGCAGGTAGTACCTTCTTACGAGGGTTTATGGCTAGAGGTACAGCAGACGGAGACGTATTTATAGAGGTAAATGGTACACGTAAATACTTTGGACGTATAAATATAGTTGCACCTAGTATAGAAGTTATACTTCCAGATCCAGAACTTCTATCTTCTGGGAGTACAGCCGTTCTTAAGGTAACTAACATAGGTGAAGATCCTGGTGATTATGAAGGAACCCTCCTTTTAGGCACACAATAAACTATGTAAAAATGCTATTAGACTAACAAGGGTGATAGACTTATGGGTATAGTTATTAATGGCAAAATACACATGCAAAGTCCCAATGGCACACAGTGGTTAGTTAGTGCTGATGATGATGGTACGCTCGATACAGTAAGCACAACTGGCTTAATAGATACTATAATTTCTTTTCCATTAATAAGCCCGCTTAATATTACATTTACAATAACTATCACCAATGATGGTCAGTTACTGACCTCAGGATAGGAAACTACTTGTCACGTCACGTAACAGTTAACAACAATGATATCTTAACAGGTCTTAAGACCTTTCTTGTACCGCTTGTCCTAGGTGGTATTACTCCTGCTTTTCTTATGGATGATACTACTTTAGATCCTACAGTACTGCGCATACGTAAGTCTGGTGGAGACATAGAGATAGTTAACAACCTTACTAATGTTGTATTAAGGTCATTACTAAGTACAGAGATACCCCAGTCAGTTGGTAGCGTTTTAGATCAAGGCACAAGTACTAACATCGCGTTATCTGATCACACACACCAAGGTGTGCATTCTATTAAGGCTGATGGTTATAGTCAACTATATGGAGATCTAACCCTTAGTTTTGGTGATGGATTTACATTTACACAAACAGGACAAACAATTAATCTAGATGCGGATATGTCCAATACGCCTGCTATGGATGTTGGAGATATACCTTCACAAGGGACATCTAATGAGTTATCTCGTGCAGGACATCAACATAAAGGATTGCATTCTTTATCTAAGCTTGCAGATACGCAACTATTTGGAGACATAACCATACAAGCTGGTACTAACATTACTGTAACCCTAGCCGATCAGGGTGTAATAGTATCCCAATCAGGAGCGGGCGGACCGCTACCCACCTTTTTTAGCTTGCCTAATCCCTTACCTGTTACTTCAGGAGGTACGGGATTTAACAATTATACAGTAGGAGATCTGCTCGTAGCTAACACTACAGTTTCTCTTACGCGACTACAGGATGTAGCCTTAGGTAATGTGTTGTTATCGGGTGGCATAGGTCAGATGCCCTTCTGGGGCAAAGCCAGTTTGTCGCAGCATTTTACAGGCACATTAGTTACTACCCGTATAGCAGATGGTTCTCCTGCGGGAAGAGCCTTACAAACCACGGGTAGTGGTGTTGCTTATGCTCTGCTTGACCTAGCTAATACTACAGGTGTATTACCTCTAGCTAAGCTAGCCGATGATGTGGTAGCTGATAAACCCCTACTATCAGGCGGGCCAAGCGCTGATCCTCATTATGGTAGTTTGCCTAGTGGTGTAATAACAGGAGACTTAACTCTTAGTCAAATACCAGGTGATGCTAGCACTAACGTGCCGCTCCTAGCTGGTGGCGCAGGTTCTCCTCCTGATCCAGCTTATGCACCTCTTAATTTAAGTCAGACAAATGCTACTTCTGGAGGACCATTACCTCTTGATAGGGGCGGTACAAATAATACAACAATAGATCCAACTAATCATCGTATAATGATTTTTAATGGCAATTCTATTACACAAGGTCCAGGTTCTGTCAATACTAATGGACGTATTCTAATCAATGCTACGGGTGGAGTACCTAAAGAAGTCAACATTACAGCAGGAACAGGCATCTCAATTGTTAATGCGTCAGGTTCTATTACCATATCAGGATCTGGTGGTACTAGTTTAAGAGACCTACATGAGTGCAGGCTTGTGTTAGATGGTACCAACTTAAGACTAAGACCTTATAATGGTAATTTCTTAACCATATACGAGTCTGGATCTCCTGTACATAGAGCATTTAGCGGAGATGGACCAACACTTGATTCATCGGGAACTTCTATTGCAACTACTTACGCTATCTTTGCTTATTGGGATGGAAGCAACATACAGCTAGAGAAGCAGGCTCTTGTTTGGGGTGGTCAAATAGGTGTATACCAAGAATTCCCTACCAATAGTAATAAGGTATTGACTAAGTTTAGTGATAACACACGCAGATTTGTAGGTGTTGCACACACCAATGATGATGGTAGTGGTTGGCGTGATACAGAAGAGAAAAGATATATATGGTCATTATTTAATCAAAGACAAAGATTTGCCAGATCGTATTTGCAAGTAGGTGGGGATCCTGGTATACCTGGGACAGGTTATTGGCCTCAAGCAACCTTTACACCTATGAAAATATTATGTGCTTATTCACTATATACAGCTTTTAACTCTTTAGATAATGATTTAGGAGAGCCAGATGTACACATAAGTGGAGAAATAACTTATTATAACAACACTGGATTATCTAGTTATTTTGAAACATACTTTGGCATAGGAGCTGGTACAGTTGCTGATACGGTATTTGCGGGACTTGGTATATATGGCGCAGGTAAGATTGCAGAAACAGTCCCAACATCTTCAGAAATAAGAGTTGTGAATATGACAAGTAGTTATAGTCGCTATGATTTCTTCCCTATTCATGGACCATCGTATTCCTATTCTCCCGCATGGTTTACTTTTTACAATGCTGGTGCTGGTATACCAAAACTAGTTAGTCAGGGGAAATCAGTATCAATAACTGCTACTTACATGGGTT
>Ga0209641_10002799_pt1 | contig 14766 bp, 27 predicted proteins | sample RifCSP16_1_FD_184022 | JGI IMG/M metagenome (GOLD analysis project Ga0209641, IMG submission 184022) | Soil microbial communities from Rifle, Colorado - Rifle CSP2_sed 16_1 (SPAdes) (version 2) | ecosystem: Environmental > Terrestrial > Deep subsurface > Rock core/Sediment | place: Rifle...
ATATTCAGGTTGCACCAGTAGCGGATTCAGTAAATATGGTGTCGTCAGTTTCAGATACTCCGTTTTTTGTTGCCGGTGATAAATTCACAATATTATCTATCGGTTATTTTATGCCGGAACGGTTTTCTGCTTATGGTACAAGCGTCGCCGTTGGTGAAATGTCGCCAGTTCCCCAGATAAGATTACGTTGCCGAACGTTCCCGTCGGGGGTTGATTATGATTTGTCTGAACTTGGTCAAACGGCATCAATAAAATTACCATTTCCGAATTATGAGCTTTCGGTTGGTGTTTTTGCCGGTGATTCAACTCCGTTAACTGAAAAATTTTCAATTCGTTCCGTTTTCCCTTATGACAATACAGGTTTTGATAGATTGCGTGTATCAATGGTTGATGTTGCGGCGGCGCTAAATGGAGTAACATTTTATTTGGTTCCGTTCGTCAAGGTGCAGCACAATTTTCAAATGGTGGTATAATGTGAGTATTTCATATGATATTCCAAAATCATCAAGATATTTGAACGTTTCGGTTAATTTTATTTCTGCTTTCAATGTTCCCACTCCTGGACATTACGACTTTGGTAATACGGCAGCCTGTCAGAATGTCGTTGCATTTCAATTGCAACCAGGTACTATTTATTTGATCGAACGACTTTCTGTAGGTGGGAACATAAAGGAAGAGAGTTATCTTGGTTCAATTGTAACTTTACCAGCAATTACTTTTCGATATTCAGCGAGAAAAGATATTGTGTATCAACGTCCGATTCCGATAACAAGATATGTTGATGGTTTAGAGTGTGCAGCATGGGTTAAAAGCGATAAATCAGGGGAAAACCTTACACTTTCATTGTCGGGAATTTGTGGCCAGACTGCCGGCCTTTTGGGGGTTGCGTCAATTTCTCTTTTTGTTTCATTGAGTGTTTACGCAATAGAGGACAACAAATTTTCTTCAGATTTCCGCAACAGATTAAGGTAATTAAATATGAATGGTTCGATATATCACGGTGGCGGTTTTAATGGACGTGGTTTCGGAGGATCTTCCGGCGGAGGCGCGTCGACGCATCACGGACAAATAGAAATAGATTGGATTGCATCGATACCAATCGATTTGACTATCGCTGACTATTTTAACATAGTAGCGGTTCCCGCCCCCGGATCTCCGTGCCTGATACAGAATCCGACGGGTGGCTATGACGGAAAAATGTTTGCGATTCGATTTACTCAAAATGGTGCCGGTGATGCAACTATCAACTGGGACACCTTCTATTCCTTTCCGATCGACGAAACAGGTTTTCTGGTTTATCCACGGTTGACAACAATTCCCTACGAATCGTCAGAATTCATTTTCGTAAAGGATGGTTCAACGGGGGGGTTTGTTTTAGTTGGTGAATATCCTCCGTTAAGCCATTCTGACCGTTTGGTTGATGAGCAGGGGCACATTTTACTACAGGCAATAAGCGATACTGTACATATAAAACCATGGAGACAAATAGAGGCGGATGGTGAATTTAATGTTTATGCAGTAACGAATGCAATTATTGTTGCTGACCAGGATATGGATTTATCAGCAACCGGTGATGTTGCATTGTACAGCCAAGGCGGCGGAGGAGCGTCCCTTGCCGGAACAACCGATGTTTCTGTAAATTCGACCGCTGGAAATGTCAACATAGAATCTCAAGCTGGTGATGTAGTAATAAAAGCTGAAGCTGCAAACAAAACGGTTTCGTTGTCAGGTGATTTGATAGGTATTGCATCATGGGGCGGAAGTGTAACGGTTTATGGTACTCAGGGTATATTGTTGTTAAACATTAAATTCGGCGCTACTCAAGTTGCTTCCGGTGCAGTTGCCGGTGAAGTATGGAGGACCGTCAGTCATGCAACGCTTCCCGATAATGTTCTGATGATCGGAATTTAAAATGCTTTCGATCGCAACAATAATAATCGGAAACAGCATACCGGACAAGGTTTTGTCAATAATTGACACAAACAAAAAAAACTTCCCGCTATTTGAAGTTCTTCGTTTCGATTACGATGACCATTATTCCTGCCCTGGTATCCAAGCTGAATTCATGAAGCTTTTTGTTTTGTCAAAAAGAAGTGATATAGTGGTTTGTGATTGGGATGTGGAATTCACGCGGAACGATTGCTGTTTGAGTGGAACAATGTTCGGATTTCGGGGGAACATTCCCGATATGTTTTTGACTTACAATAACGATTTGATTGCAATGAGTGTTTTCGATAATTTCGCGAATGAGGCGCGCAACCGTTTCATGGCTTCGCCTGGATTCACGTCGATTCTTGCCGGCAGAATGTACCGCGCTGGGCTTTGTACCTGGTATCCTAACGATGCATACATACACCATGGTACTAATATGGGAATGTCGAATGTGAAGCTGCAAACAAGCGGAAACGGAAACGGGTATAAAAAACTTCACACCGCAAACCGATAAAAGGAATTTTTGATTTTAACTACAACCGGAGGATCGACATGGCTTCGAAATCAAAAACAGCTTTAAACGCAACACAGGTTCCGTTCCTCATTATCGCAGGAGGGTCAATTTTCGGCGCAATCTCAAACGGACTCAGCCTCGGATGGTCTGAAGGCGAATGCTATCAGCTTGCGGCGATGATATACGGTGGTGTGCAGGGTTTTGTTTACTGGATAAAAAACAGGAAAAAATAATGGCGAACGTTAAAGATATTGCCGCCGCAAAGGGGTATGGGTTTCTTCTTAGTCAGATGTTCGGATCAGAACCTGAGTATGAATATCATGATAATTATGTCCGCGTATACTATCCGGTCGACCGGCTTGTTTCAGTTCAAATGTCAATAGAAAAAATGTCATCAGCATCACCAGGTGCGGTTCGCGTCGACTGGTTTCCGATGGTTGCTCCGCTTGCGGTTAAAAAGGCCGTTCCGTTTGCAGTGGGAATTTTTGCACTCGGTTATTTGCTTGCAAAAGTAACAAAATAAAATGAAGCTCACCGCGACCGAATACGCAACCCTGCAAGTCGTCGCTTCATCATTAGGTGTAAATTCAAACGATCTTTACAATCTCATCGATTTTGAATCAGGTTGGAATCCTAAGGCAAAGAATACGTTTTCTTCAGCACGCGGGTTGATTCAGTTTGTCGATAGTACCGCGCAAAAATTAGGATTCAAGGACAGCGCTGACCTTGTTAAAAAAAATCCAACAACAATAGATCAGTTATCAATAGTCAAACGATACCTTCAACAGTTCGCTCCGTTCGGGTCTCAACAATCTCTATATATGTCCGTATTTTATCCGTCTGCCCGGACCTGGTCGACGTCGACCGTATTTCCCGATTCCGTCAGAAATGTTAATCCGGGAATAACGACAGTTTCCGATTACATGAAAAAAGTGAATGGAGGAAAAAAAAATGATGCAATAATTTTCATTGTTGGAGGAATTGCAATTCTATACATTCTGCTTAAGGAAAGGATTTTCAAATGAATAAAAACGCTGGACAAAGGCGAAAGATAGAAACTGAAGAAACGATCGAACCTGTCATTGATGAAGATTTGGTATACGATGTCGATACCGGAAATGATGAATCGTTTATAGATCCGTCTTTTATGGAAAAGATGAATGAGTTTATTGCCCGCTCGAATATCGATGTCGGAAACATTACATTTTATTTGTACAAATACGAAAACAGATTTTCAGGTGCCGCGAAATCGATACTTAAAAAATATGCTAATGGGGATCAACCTCCGGATGAGGATGAGATAGGACGACAGTTCGGCAGCGGCCGTTACCTGGTAATGATGACCGTCCCCGCTCCTCCTGGCGGTAAGTCAAAGGTACGTGCGTACAATTTCAAACTGCACGAACATTACGACACGATACGAAATAACGCTCCGGTGTCGGCGGCCGCGCAATCGTCCGGGACCGGCGATTTTATCCAAATGTTTACAATGATGCAGGGTATGATGCATACTATGATGCAAACAATAATACCGCTCATTCGCCAGGAGAAGCCGCCGGAGAATCCTGATTTTGCAAAACTAATGGCGCAAAACTATCAAATGGTAAATGAGATAACAAAAAAACAAATGCTTGACAACGTTGATTTAATGGGTGACTTTCAAAGGAAAATTGCGATGATGTCAAAACGCGGTGGACAAGCGGCGATTGATGATTTTTCCGATACCGAACAGGATGACGACGAGGAACAGGGCAGTGGTGTTTTTGCCATTATCGAGCAGTTAAAGCCGTTCCTTGACGATTGGTTGCCGAAGCTGATCGGGAGCGGTCAGCAAAGCAAGGCAGTTACATCGATTGTAAAGTCGACCTCCATGTTCAAGGAAATCGCAAAAAACAGAAGCATGATCAATGCTTTAATCGCCCACCTGGACAGTACGGCGGGTGCTGAAAATACGAACAAGGTACTTAAAAATTTAGGAATAGCCAGGGGCGGGAAATAAAAATTAGGGGCTCCCGCATCACGAAAGCCCCCGGTGCGTGTACTGTGCGAACGATACACCGCAAACCGATGATGAAAATATAATGTTGTGACACACGGAAAAGCAATAAAAAAATGTGCGAAATAAAAAGACTCAATAAATTAAAATCGATGTCGGTGGCAATGGTCAGCAGGATCGCCGCCGCCGCCCCGCTGTCGTCTTTAGTACCTCAATACGTTTCTCCTTCCGGACTCACCTATACAGATATAAAAGAAAAGCTTGAAAAAATAGCGAATTGTGCATCAATCGTTGAGCTAAAATCTACCTGGTCAGGGACTCCGGACAACTTAGAACAGACAATGTCGGTAGCCGCGGCTAACTATTGTAAACAACATACTGTATGTCCTGTTTGCGCCGATCGATCACAAGCCAGGCGTCGGGCAAAGTATAATGATGCAATAAAAAAACAGGCGTCCCGCGTTAAGGATGGAAATCGATTCGCGTATTTAGTCACGTACACTATTAAGGACGGCGGCGATTTGTCGGAACGTTTAGAGCACCTAAAACAGGCGAAGCGAACGTTTCGACGCATGGGACAAAAGAGAAACAAAACTAAGCACTCCCGTTCTCAGGGAGAATCTGCAAAGATCCGGGCTGCAATATCTACGATAGAAATTAAGCGTGGATGTAAATCAGAAGAATGGCACACTCATATGCATGATTTGGTTTTCACGGATCAGCCGCTTGATTACCAGGTATACGATTCCGCAGCCAGGAGAGATTTATATAATTTGTACGGAGATAATATACCAAAGTCCGAATTGATGAAGATCGCAAAAGTAAAAATCAATTTCGATGGTGAAACGGTTCCTGTATCGAAAATATCTGCGGAATGGTTGCGGGCGACCGGTGGCGATTCGATCGGAATCGATGTTGCTCGAATGACGCATATCCCGAAAAACGCAATTGGTAAAAAGCGGCAGCGATTTTACAAGATGACTTTCGAGGAATCGATAGCTTATCAGGCAAAGGAAGTTCTAAAGTATTGTACCAAGCCCATGGAAATAACTCCGATTGACTCATTGGAAATTATTGACAAAACGTATAACAAACGCATGGTTGCTTCATACGGGGAGTTCCGGGGGATCTGCGGGGACGACTATGTCGACGCGCCTGGCATCGAGGACGAAACGTTCGTGCTACTGTGGAATAAAAGCGGCGGCGGATACGATGATCCGCAGCCTGGAAAAATGCGCGATTTTACTGGCGATGAGTCCGAGCACGAAACACGGTCGATGTGTGGCAAAATAACCGGCGAATACCGCCGTACACGTAAAAACCTCATATCGAGGCGGGGCGTGTACGGGGATAGCCTACATCGCGCCCTGGATGACGCAAAGCAGGTCTATAGATCAAGCATCAGCGCACTGTGGTCGCTACATCGTCAACGGTCGGAATCTATCGCAAGGGCAATCGACGGAGGACGGTACAGCTCTGTCGTGGCGCTGGATGGGGCGTATTTCCCAGGCAGCGACCGCCGGGAAATCTACGGATCGATTTTTTAAAATTAAATTCCTAGTAAATACCTGGTAAAAAATGATGAAAAATGGCGTTTCCGCTTAAATTTCCGCAAGTGTGACAAATAAAAACAGGTTTTTTTGATCAATTAATTTGTACAAACCGGCAAAAATTGCCTTCGGCCGGCATTTGGTGTGGATTGAACCGAGTGCGGTATGGTGTGCGCACCATGGCGCAACCGCGATCGCGGAGCATGTACTACTATATCTTACTACTATATCTTGATACTTACGCAGTTATTTGTCACAGTAGGCAAAAAATGCCTATTGATTTTACTTGTTACATCGTGTATACTATAGTTACATGGTGTATACTATAGTTACATGGTGTAACAACAATCAACGGAGGGGAAAAGATATGAGTACTCTTTATGCGGAGACAGCGAACGGGGTCCATCTTAGAGGTGATGATGACTTCGTAACCGAGACTGTAGATGAAAAGACCTTTATAGCGTCGCTGCCAGCACTTTCTGATGACGAGTATATCAAGTGTGATACGATATCAGATGAGGCCTATGCAGCGATAGAAGCTGAGTACGGAATACACTGACGAGGAAACGAGTCTATGATGAGGGGGTGTCGGTATGATCTTCTGGTCAAAAAAAATCGGGGCTGATCTTGCAATGGAGCTGGTACGGTTGTGTATATCGGTTATGGTTGAACAGGAAGGAGATGACTGCGATAAGGTGTCCCCGGCGGGTGGAAGGGAATGTTACCTGGATACAATGCAAATACATGGGAATCGAGTGATCATTTGGTATAACGATAAAACTGGCACGACAAAATCGGCAGAAATAGAAACGGGTGTATTGTTATGATTGAAAAAAAAAGCAGTACACTTTTGGTTTCGGAGTTAAACAAAAAAGATTTATTGCGGGATTCGGCTTATACGCCAATGAATAGACGATGGTGTGTTTTATTTTTCAAAGAAAACATTTTGATGAAAGGGGATGTAATATCTGAAAATATTGTTGACGCGCTTGAAGAAATTGCGTTAAATTACGGAGTAAGTCAAACGTCAATCAGGTCAGTTGTCGAAATAAACTAAGGGAATGTTATGAATAAAAAGGTTCTGATTAAAAAAAAAGAAATTGAAACCGGAGTAAAGCGCGTTAATATGTCGCTACTTCTTTCTGACTATGAAAATTTGGTATATTGTTCTGATTCTCAATCATTAAAGCCAGGCACGTTGGCACAATCATGGGTTGCGCAACGGGCAAGAAAAGAGTCGGAAGCACTCGTCAATGCAAAGTACGTTCCGAAAAAAAACAGGTCGGATGATTTGTTTTCAGCGGAAAGGAAGGAGAAATAATGTCGTATAAAGTAATGATTTTTAAGGACAGGGAATCGAATTTACCATATAGAAAGTTCGAAATGCCGGAACAATATGATGAATTGATGGAGTTGATAGAAGAGGCTAAAATTAATCCTGGCAAGTACCGTTTCGAAATATCGGGATCGTTTGTCTGGGAAGAGAAAGAAACGTTGCAATATAATGGTTATATTATTCCGATTTTGCGAGTAATTCCGGATGTGGATTCACCGGTAATGATTTCATTGGTTTGCTCTTTTTTGCAAAACGAAGCAATCAAATATTAGAATTAAAAGGAGTGTGCGAATGGTTAAAGTTAAAAGCGTGCGTGATTTTTGTTTGGTTCGGCTATTGAGACGGCCATTGTTTAAAGTAAAAGAAGGAAAATGGTTAAGTGAAGATAGTTGTTTCTATGTATTGACATTTGAGTACAAAGATAAAAGGATTCCATTTTTTAGAAAGGAATGGTTTTTTTTGTCGTTTGACGATGCTGTTTTCTGCATAAGAGAAGTGCTGAATTTTATCAACGAAATTAGTAAAAGAGTACGTAGATAAAAAATGGAAAGGAAAAGATTGATATGGATTTTTATATTGTTGAAATAGTTGGTTTTGTACTTGTCGTCATATGGTTTAATTACCGTGACGTTAGCAATTTGTATGAAATACGAATACTTCAAAAACGTTGCAGGTTGATAGAAGGGTTGATAGAAGAAGTGCTGAATTTTATCAACGAAATTAGTAAAGAGTACGTAGATAAAAAATGGAAAGGAAAAGATTGATATGGATTTTTATATTGTTGAAATAGTTGGTTTTGTACTTGTCGTCATATGGTTTATTTACCGTGACGTTAGCAATTTGTATGAAATACGAATACTTCAAAAACGTTGCAGGTTGATAGAAAGTGAAGTGATGAAACAAACAGGAAGGATAGATGCGTCGTACATTCTGATATCAAAAATTGCAACGATAGCGGATCGTGCTCTTGACATTAATGTTTCAAAAAAAGAGGAGGGTTGGCCATGATTCATCTGCAAAGAAAAGTCAAAATGAAATACACCGGATCCGATGAGTATTTACCGCAGGGGGTTCCGAGAGAAAAGTTCATTCCGGTGATCGGATACGAATCAAGAAAGGTCGAAAAAACATACGAAGGAAAACAGAAAACGTCAGAGGAAATTTTCTATTTTGTATTAAACGACAACGGAAAAATGACCAGGATAGCGGAATTTAATTGTGTCACCATGATCGACGAACAAGCGGAACTGAACGTCGACCGTGCCGTTCAAATGGCGCAAAACCTGACGACGTCGGTTAAGCTGATTACGGAAACATATGCAAAAAGCAGGGAAAAATAGAATCGACAGCATTGTTGGCGATGTTGAGAGTATAGCAAATAAAATGATTTCTTCGCCGGAAGAGACTGTTTTAATCAATGTTTTCAACACCGGAATAGTAATCGATACGAAAAAAGCAATGCGCAAAATAGTAGAAATCGGCGCAAAAATAATTGAAGGGGAGATAAAAAGAAAGAGAAAAAAGTATAAAATTAATAAAATGTGGTAATTTCAACGTTTGACGAAGCCGGGTAATTTGCCCGGTTTTTTTTTTGCTTTTTTGGTGAAAAAGAGTTATTATACTGCTATGAGCAAGGTTACGATAACAAATCTATCGAACAAAGATCAGACGGGAAGGGAAATGCACCGTTTGATCCGTCGGTATTCAACTGATTTGCACTATGTAAAGGTTTGGCAAAATGGAAAATTGGTTCCGCTTTCATCCCTTCCGATAAATAAAATTTTCGAGATAGTAAGAAATATACCGTATCGTCGCGACAATAAGCCGATCGAAGTGGTTGCGCGTCCGTATAAAATTTTAAACAATCGCAATGTCGGAATGGATTGCAAAAAGAAAGCTATTCTACTGGCTTCGTATTTGAGGAGCCGGGGACTTCCGTATCGTTTGATTGCATCGTCGCGGCTTAAAAGTAAAAGAGTGCATCACGTTTTTCCGCAAATGGCTTTTGGCGACCAATGGTTGAATTTTGATGCGACGTATCCGCACTATCGACCATTTGAAAGTAAACAAGTAACGAAAGCTGAAGTTTTATGAATGCTGCAAGATTGGTGACTCTTGAAGGTGATGATGTTGTTTACAATTCTTTTATGGGCGGTGAACCTGAAGAGATTGCCGATTTGCTTGGGATGGATTTCGATGATGCGATAATTTTATCGGACAGGGAATTTTTAACGGGAGAAGAAATTGATTATCTGAACCGTCGCTATCCTGAGTACATGGGGATATGGCCAATAATCGCAAAAATAGGGGCGGGGATTATCAAGGGTGGTATTGCAATTGGAAAGGCCATTAAGAACAAAGTCAACGCAAAGAAAAACGCAACTGCCGACAAAAAGGCGGAAGCGAAGCGAGTAGCGGAACAAAAAGCAGCGGCAATACTTGCTGAAAGTGAGCGGAAAGCCGAACAGAAAAAAATGTTGATGATGATTGGACTTCCGGTTTTAGGGCTTGGCGCTCTTTTATTGTTAAAAAAGTAGGGGGATTTATGGGTAAAATATCTTTGGCGGGAAAGGTGTCGTTGGCGGGATACGATTCTCCTGCTGACGTTATCGTGTCCGGATATTTCGATGATCCGATGATCGCCGCCGAATTGTCTGGTATGCTGGACAGCGCAGAATTGATGGGTATCGATTTGGACGATTCGGAAATTATGGGGGCGTGGCTTAAAGACATGGTCGGAAAGATCAAGTCGAAAATCGCGGCAAGAAAAAAAGGCGGCGGTCAAGCTCCGGCGTTGTCATTGACAACCGGTGCGGGAACTGCAAATATAAGTTCCTCCGGAGTAACGTGGGTGGATCCGGCAAAACAGTCGACGGAAGTTGCAACGGAGTCGACAACCGACAAAATAAAGGGAATGCTTAAAAATCCGATGGTACTTGCCGGACTCGCTGCAATTCCCGTCGTTGTCATTATGATGAGAAGAAAGAAACGGAAAGGCGGCAGGAAATGAAGGTTGATCTTTCGGGGGATTCGGTATTGAGTCGTGTCCGTGGAAAAGTACGGTCGGTCGCCAAAAAAAATCTACGCGCGTATGCGATGCGTAATGTCAAGAGAAAGAAACATACGTCGATTGCCCGCGCTGAAGGTTATCCGGTTCCACGTCCCGGTTCTGTTCGAAGGAAAATTTCAATCCAGGGGCGTCAGGAATTTTCGGCACGACGGGCGGCAGTTCCCGGAATGGTTCGGCGCAAAAATGCAATTCGCAACATTGCACGGTCAAAAATTCCGTCGTTTCATGGATTGTCGGCGGATGAAATAATTTACGTTATGGAAAATTCTCCGAATCCTGAATTGATGGGGTCGGCACTGAAGGATTTTGCGAAAAGAGCAAAAAAGAAGGTTCATGAAGTAAAGAAAAAGCTTGCAAAAAAATACAAGGCAATGCCGAAATGGGCGAAGGTTTTAACCGCTCCGCTTGCGCTTGCAACCGCTCCCGCTCTTCTCCCGGCGGTACTTCCAAGGGTCGCCGCCGTTGGGACGGTCAAAGCGGTTCGTACATTGACAAACAAAAAGAAGCGTCAGGCGTTGGCGGCAAAGGTTAAGGCGGCAATAAAGAAAATGCCGAAACCGCTTCGTATTGCTGCCGGTATGATGCTTGCTCCGCTTGCACCTATTACGACGATGACGGCATTGACGACGGGGACGGCGCTTGCACCGGCGATTATTGCCAAGAAAAGGGCTGAAGCAAAGAGAAAACAGATTGCAGCGGCGGCGGCGGCATCGAGAGGGAAGGTAACAACGACGGCGCGGGTTAAAGGTGCAGTTGTCAACGAACAATCGGCAGCGGATATCGAAAACGGGTCCGGAAACGTTTCGGTTGCAATGGTAAAACCGCAACCGCAGGAATTCAATGAACCGCAACAGGCAACGACGGCACCGGCACCGGTAGCGCCTGGCGAAGGGGACACCGGTGAACAGACGACCGAAAAGAAGCCTGGTTCTGGTTTGATATTGCCGATAGCGGCGGCGGCGGCATTGCTTCCGTTTATTTTGTAAAGGTAATTGTATGAAGATCGATTTGAGCGGAAACCCTGAAGTAATGGGAATTTTTGGATTTTCTTTTGAAGAGAAAGTTGCATCGTTTATGCAAAAAGCTCTGAAGGGAACTTCTTCCGCGAAAAAACTTTCTTCTTTTCTTGGTGCCGGTGGAAAAAATACAACGCTTGTTAAAAACCTTTACAGGGAATATTCGGCATTCCAGGCGTCGGGTCGGCTACCGGCGGATTTTTCAATTGAACCTGATTCGAGCGGATCCGGCGGACAGTTCGACGCGGCAACAATATCGTTAGCTGCCGATCTGTCGAATAAAACAAACGTTGATTCGCCGATTGCACTCGAATTTTTACGGGCGCTTTATGTTTTATCACGTGACGGTAAAATACCGTTTGCAAAGTGGAATCCCGTGGGATATCAGCAAAGCAAAAAGTTGCAAAAAACGTTCGTGTCTGAAAACCCCCTGGGTGCGTTAGGGGCGAAATCGATGTCGTATGCAAAAATAGGTATCGGAATTGCAATCGTCGCAACTGGCGCGTATATGTTATCACAAATAAAGGGCTTGAAACAATAGCCGGGGGGTCGGTATGGCAATAAGGAGAAAACGTCGGATGACGGCGGCGCAAAAGGCAGCGCTTGCAAAGGGACGAAAAAAACTTTCTTCTAAGCGTAAAACAACGCCGCGAAGGAAATCAACGGCAAAAAGATCACGGAAGCGGACTTCAGTTAAAACAGTAGAAAGCGGGGTTCCGATGGCCAGAAAACGAAGGAAAAGCGGGGGGGCAAAAGGGACTTCCCGAAAAGCAACGAGTCGGCGGCGTCGTTCCGGTAACGGCGGCGTCGGAAAATTCAACATGATGAACACTGTCAAGGACGTCGGACTCGCGGTCGGCGGCGGTATCCTTGCCGGTGTTGTTGCAAACAAGCTGCCGATACCGAATCCGAAGCTCAAAGCGGCGGCGCCTCTTATCGCCGGTGTCGCAATGATGGCGACAATAGGGCGCAAAAACAAAATGGTTGCTCAAATGGCGACCGGTGTCATGGTGCTTGGAGCGGTTGCGCTCATTCGGAATTTGTTCCCGGCGGTTCCGCTTCTTGCCGGTGAAGAGGAAGTAATGGTTTCCCCGGAAATGCTCGGGTATGTTCCTGAGGGCATCGAGTACGAAGGTGAAGACGATGATTTGTCCGACCTTTCCGGTCGTGTCGACCTTGGTGAAGAGGAACTGTATATCACACCTGCAAATGTGTAATAAAGTGCGAACGTTCATTTGCATCATGATGTATTTTAATTTTAAGTAATTCAACAGGAGAAAAAAAATTATGGGCGGTCAGGAAAACGCGGTTACATCTTTACAGGTCGGTTCCTTCGGAACGCAGGCGGACGTCATCGATCGTACGCTGTGGGATGAGGAAATTCTTGCAGCGGCAAATCTCAACGTGAGGCTTTTTCAGAATCCGCTCGGTGCGGGAGGAAAGCTGCTTGACCAGACAAACAGCACGCAAGCGGGGCTCATTCCGAACGGGCGCAAGCTTGACGTGTACGCGCTGAAAATCATGTACGTGTCGGAAACGACCGGTGGAATAAAGGCCACCGCGGCGGACATTCAGGCGCTTTACACGCAGATCGCCAGGACGACACTTACGTTCATGATCAGCAATCGGGAATTCGGTCAGTGGACGATTCAGGAGCTTCTCGGGGTTCCCTTCATGGTTGCAGTCAATCCGGCGGTGACGTTCAATCCACCGTTCCTGTCGCCGGAATTCAAGGGTATTTTTCCCTTGAATAAAAAAATCGTTCTCGCCGGTCTCACTCCATTTTTCATCGAAGTCAACCACTCGGTTGCGCCGACTGTCGCGACGATCGGCGACCGTCTGAGGATCGGACTGTCGGGGATCGAAACGAGATTGAATTAAATCGCTTGCGGGCTTCTCACGGAGCTTGCACTTGTCCAGCGATTGAAAGGGCGCTATTTATTTAGCGCCCTGTTTTAACACTCAAAACGAAAGATTTTTTTATGGATGTTTTACAGGTACTTCAGAGTATTGACGGATCATTAAGGGAAATTGCGGAATCGATGTCCGTTATTGCCTCTAATGTTACATCAAAGCAATCGAAAGAACCGGAATCCGAAGCGACCGGAAAAAAGAAACAGGGGTAACCATGAAACCGCTTTCACAAATCATTGATCCGAAAAAGGTTTTTGCCATACAGTCGGCGCAGTATCGCGATTCGATTTTGCTTGCCGATACGGTTCCGGCTCTTTCGAGCAAGCTCGGAAAGGTCGGTATATCAAATCTCGGGCATTTTTATTCGACGCATATTACCGGTACATTCGAGGCGATCGGAAGTCCGGCGGGAGCTGTTGTTGATACCGGATTGTCGTATTTGTCAGGGCAGTTAATCGATTCAGCGGGAAACCGAAAACTGTTTTCCGACAGGATACCGCTTGATCTATGGCTTTCACCTGGTCGGCGAAAGTCGGCATTATCGACAACGGTTATTGCCGATCCGGTCGGGAATTCGCTGTTCTTTCCGCTTGAATTCGAGTATCTATGGACTGTAAACAGCGAAATACTGCTTGACGTTGTAAATTCTTCCGACGAAGCGGTTTCGTATGAAATCATGTTTCACGGGTTCCGGATCCTTTCGGGGGCGGTTGCTGAAGACGTTCGCCGCCGGGGGTAACAATGCTTGAACTGATTGATGTCAATAAGTGCTGTAATCGGCAACCTTACATGGTATATCAACGTGTAACGATTGCCGGGCCAAAAGCGTATTTCATGTTTCCACTTGACTATGGATTCTGGTTTTTCGTCCGGCGGTTTTTGGTTCGTTGGCCTGAAATTGATGCCGCCGGAGCCGCATTCGCTCCTGAGTTGCGGATAGAAATAATGGAGCGCGCCGCTAACCATAATCAACAGCAGGACGCTATACCATTGAGGCTGTTTACAACACCAGCATCAAATGGGATACAGGTTAACGCAGGCGGTTTGCTCACCTCTGCAGGGCCGAAATTTTCTAAGCTTATCAATCATGTTTTGCCAAGTCGCGACAACATAGAAATTGTGATTACCGGACAAAACGGTACACCATTTCCGGCATTAGTTGATATTGCAATAGTAGGGTATTTGGTTCCCGATTCAAAATTGGCAATGTGGGGTGGATGATGGAACGAACGGATGTTTTAACTCCGTCAATTGGTGGTTGTCCGTCGTTTGTCGTTGATACGGCGGTAAACTATATTGAGGTTGCACCAGCAGCGGATTCAGTAAATATGGTGTCGTCAGTTTCAGATACTCCGTTTTTTGTTGCCGGTGATAAATTCACAATATTATCTATCGGTTATTTTATGCCGGAACGGTTTTCTGCTTATGGTACAAGCGT
>Ga0209641_10002800_pt1 | contig 14764 bp, 17 predicted proteins | sample RifCSP16_1_FD_184022 | JGI IMG/M metagenome (GOLD analysis project Ga0209641, IMG submission 184022) | Soil microbial communities from Rifle, Colorado - Rifle CSP2_sed 16_1 (SPAdes) (version 2) | ecosystem: Environmental > Terrestrial > Deep subsurface > Rock core/Sediment | place: Rifle...
AGTAAAAAGATATATTACGGGAATTTTTAGACCTAATACAAAATAAAGTATCGAAAAAAATTTCTCCTATGCCTTTTAAGCCAAATATATACCATCACTGCAACTTTCATTTGACCCAGTCTGTTTGCTCAACCCAACCTACCTCTTCCCCAAATCCAAAATCCGCAATCCAAAACTTGTCCCAGACTTCGATCGGGGATCCAAAATCGGGCGTTGTCTTGAAAGAGGAATTTATCGGCGCAAAGATTTCAGGGATAAAAGGCGAAGGCGAGTCCTTAACGAAGGTCAGCTATTTCAAAGGAAACGACCCATCCAAATGGAAGAGCAACATCTCCACGTATGAATTGGTAAATCTTGGGGAGATTTATAAAGGAATCGAACTTAAATTAAAGGCGCACGGGAATAATGTCGAAAAACTCCTTTACGTAAAACCAGGCGCTGTTCCAGAGCAGATTAAGATCAGGCTGAGCGGTTTACAACCCCCTGACTCCCCCTTTATTAAGGGGGAGTAGAGACGCCCCTACGGGGGCGTCTCTACGAAATCCCCCTTAGAAAAGGGGGCAAGGGGGTTGTGAGTAAATGAACACGGCGAGCTTGTGGCGGAGACGGAGCTTGGGCCTGTAAAATTTACAAAACCCGTAGCGTATCAGGAGATTGATTGGAAGAGGGTGGAGGTGGATGTAGCATATCAAATTGAAAAATGCAAGGCACAAAATACGGAATACGTAATAACACACCCCTTACCCCTCTCGAGAGGGGAATGTAAAAGTCCCCTCTTGGGAGGGGATTCAGGGGTGGGTAAATCAAATACGGACACGGGTCACGGACGTACGGCTTCACCGTCGCCTCCTACGACAAAACAAAAGACCTCATCGTCGACCCCCTGCTGGCATCCACGTACCTGGGCGGGTCTAATTATGATATGGGTACTTCTCTCACCCTCGACACAAGCGGGAACGTGTATGTGACGGGGTATACTACCTGAATCTTGCACCAAACAGACCGCTCCCGTGTGAGCGGTAAAATTTTATCAAATCAGCTTCTGGATTGCTGATTGATCGCCCTGCCAAGTAGTTATACGCCCCTTTTCAGTTCTTTTTTTCTCAATGACACGGATTCTTACTCATACCATACACCTCGTGCAAGAAATTTCTTGCACCAGCGTTACTGAGAAAAAGCAATTTGCGGTATTCCCAGCACTGAGAGGTGCCTTGGAAGCCATCTCCTGCCGTCAAGCCAAGGTCTTACCTGACGGAGACGTTCATCAAGACATTCCATGAACCGAAAAAGCCCTGACACTCTACTGTCATGCTGTGAATATTTCACCTCATGGGTATTCGAATGACCGGTAATCTTGGCCGCTATGAACAAAAGCTTTAAACGGGCTATCCGTATCGTATTGTCTATCACTTCTCGTGCAGCACATGGAGTCTCCGGTTTTCTTCCTTCTGCTTGTCGCACCCGTTCCATCTGGCTATGTCCCGCAAGCATCTTGAATGATCGCCAGATATTGTAGGAAAGCATTACGATCTGAAAATACGCATAGTTGGTCGCAAACTTGTTTGATACTATAGCTGCCAACCCTTCCCGCTTGGCCTCCCCAATAAGATTCTCACTATCCGCCCTCTTGTCATACTCCTCTATCACTTTATGGGCTTTTCCCGTCTTGTTTGCAACAAATTCCCGATAGGTATACTTCCCGTCTTCAAAAAGCTTCCGTTGAACGGCTTTTTCTTCTGTTGGTTTGTCTTCCGGTATGCGCATGGCAACAAAACGGTGTGCTCGTTTCCATCCCATTGGCTGGTAGATACACTCATTATATTCAATCCCGTCATTCGCCCCAATCTTATACCATTTCAATGGATCAAAGGGTGGATTGCTTCCCTTATTGCCTAAAGATATACTGGTACCCTTCTTCTTCGGCTGCTTCTACACTCTCCCAACTGATGAATTCCCCATCTCCGCGAAGGGTTACCTCTTTTACACACCCAGAAAGATATTTCTTAAAACTCCGAATAACCTCACCAACCTCCTCACCTCCCATCGTCTCGCCTACCCGTAACTTCCCAGCACAATATTCCCGTGTCTCCTCTATAAAACACAGCACGGGACGAAATCCTTTCCTCGATTCTTCGTATTATGCCCCTTACGTCCACCTTGCTGATTACCATAAATAGTCTCTACGGTCGTGTCTATATCGATATGGATAGCCCGGTAATCTATCTCGCATAAATGCCACACCCGCTCCCTGAGTGCACTCATTACTGCCAACAATGACTTCCCTTGATTTATCCCCAATGAATTCACATATCGCCAGTATGTCGTAACAAACGGAAGTTTCACCACCTGAAATATCGAACACAACATCGAATCCGTCTGGATATACAGAAAATGCCATACCCGGTTGAATCCAATAAACAAAAGCATTATAAAACCATACACCATATGATGGTGACCCATGTCCGGTGTACGTGACGGTGGATTATACAATCCCTCAAATATCTCTTTAAACCGTATCAACTCCATAAACTTTACCAACCCAAAAAGCCCTCCAAATGGGCTTAGCCTCTCACTGCAATAACTGTACGGCGTAGAATGCCCTATTTTACTAGCCTGTGCAGGGCACTCTGCTTTCCCTTGATTATCCCGCCTTTTAGCGTTATCCTTATCTTGCTCTTTAACCATTTGGGTTACCTCCTCTTATTATTAGGTTAATGTCACTTACCCTATTATAATGAGGTAATCCTTATGGTTTCACCTTCTTTTATCTTGCACTTGTGCAAGATTCAGGTAATAAATTAGGAGGATATATGAAAATAAGTTACGATCCGGAAATAGATGCCCTGTATATTCGTTTGATTGAAGGAAAGTACGAATGCAGGACACTCAGGCTAAATGAAGAAATTGCCCTTAACATAGGTTCTGACGAGAAATTAGTGGGAATCGAAATTCTTATTATTGTGATATTATCGTTCAAATGCAAAGAAACCGAAAAGATATGGAATCAGGAAAGATCGCTGACGTTGAAATTGTTGATTACCATTAAGAAAGGAGTTTAAGGTGAAAATGATTCCTAATATTCATCCTGGAGAAATTCTTAAGAAAGAATTCCTCAAGGAATTCTATATTTCTGCTTACAGACTTGCAAAAGAAACTAAAATGCCGCCAACGAGAGTATCTGAAATAATTAAAGGAAAAAGAAGGATCACGGCAGATACGGCACTTCGTCTGTCAAAGTTCTTTGGCACAACGTCGGATTTCTGGTTGGGTCTTCAGATGGAATATGATTTAAGAGAAGAAAAATCTACAAAAGCTAAGGAAATTAGTTCAATAAAAAGCTTAAAAGCACTTCCTTTGGCTATTTGAAACTAAGGAAGACTTTAAAAGGACAAAAAACATAAAAACTCTTGAAAATATCCGACAGAGGTGTTATCCTTTATAAAAATTATTTGAAAATATCCTTTCCAAAACACTTCATTCCGAAAATACTGAAAAACGAGTGGCGGTGTAGCTCAGGTGGTAGAGCAGCGGACTCATAAGCCGCGCGTCGGGGGTTCGAATCCCTCCACCGCTACCAATTAATCTGAGTTAAAAATCCTAATTCCCTCACAGGCTGATATCTCGCTTCTTGCAAGGTTTTTTTACGTAAACATTCGGTAAAGACGTTATGCACTGCCCATTCCCCACTTTCGTGAGGACAAGTGTCATTCCCGAATGTTTACTTTTTTACAATCCTTTTGTGCCGATTTCACGAGAAATTATTGCTTATCGGCATATAACACGTTATCATTTATTTTTTGTTGTTTTAATATTTTACAGAATCAGGAGAAGGATCAATACTATGGGTTTAAATTGTGGCATCGTTGGACTACCGAACGTTGGGAAATCCACTATCTTTAACGCATTGACGTCTGCCAAAGCCGCCTCTGCAAATTATCCCTTTTGTACCATCGACCCTAATAAGGGCGTCGTTGCCGTACCGGATCAGCGCCTGGATAAAATAGCCGAAATAATCACTACTGAAAAGATAGTCCCTACGACCGTTGAATTTGTTGATATAGCCGGTCTGGTAAAGGGCGCCAGCCAGGGGGAGGGTTTGGGAAATCAATTTCTTGGTCATATTAAAAACGTAAATGCCATTTTACACGTGGTGCGTTGTTTTGAAAAAAGCGATATCATTCACGTGGAAGGGAACGTACACCCCATCAGGGATATTGAAATTGTTAATACGGAATTGATCCTTGCGGATATGGAAACCGTAGAAAAGCGATTGACCAAAAATGAAAAACTGGTGAAGACAGGAGATAAAAATATTATTGCTTCTATCGATGTGCTGAAAAAGGTCCGGGAAGGCTTAAATAACAGTAAACCTGTGAGGTTAATAACCCTGACGGATGAAGAAAAAAAACATATGGAAGACCTGCATTTAATGACTGCAAAACCTGCGTTATACGTCATCAATGTCTTTGATTATGAAAAGGATAAACAATATATTGATATTGTTGCCGATTATTCAAAGAAAGAAAATTCCAAATGCGTTGTTATCTCAGGTGATATCGAATCAGAAATTGCCCAGATGGAACCACAGGAGAGAAAGACCTACTATCAAGAAATGGGGATAGAGGAGTCTGGACTTGAAAAGTTGATCCGTGGAACGTACAGTTTGTTGGGTCTGATTACCTATTTTACGGCTGGTCCAAAGGAAGTAAAGGCATGGACAATTAAACAAGGTACCAAGGCGCCGCAGGCCGCAGGGGTAATTCATTCTGATTTTGAACGGGGGTTTATCTGTGCGGAGACTTACAATTACGGTGATCTTATTGCCCTGGGTTCTGAACAAAAGGTCAAAGAAAAGGGACTTTTAAGACTTGAGGGGAAGGAATACGTTGTAAAAGACGGAGATATCGTGCATTTTCGGTTTAATGTATAATGGGAAAAAATTATGCCTTTTGAATTAGCGTATTTCATTATCAGCGTGGTGACTTTAATTATCGTTGGTTACTTATTCTATGGAAAATATTTGTTCAAACGTAAAAAGGATAAGAAGTAAAACAACTATGAGGAACATTCAACCCTTTTCAAGCCGGTTTCCTCGAACGATGATACTGCTTTTCTTAACAATTGTCTTCTTTTCCTTCGGAGGAATACCTATGGCATCGGCCCAGAAAAAAAGTATTCCTGCCCCCGAACTGGCGGGCGGCGCTGCCTGGCTCAACGTTTCAAGACCACTGACCCTCGCTGATTTAAAGGGAAAAGTAGCGCTTCTGGATTTCTGGACGTATTGCTGTATCAACTGTATGCACATCATTCCCGACCTCAAAAAATTGGAAACAAAGTATTCCAAGGGATTGGTGGTTATTGGGGTACATTCTGCAAAATTTCAACATGAACGGGAAGCGGAAAATATTCGGCAAGCCATCCTCCGGTATGGAATTGAACATCCTGTGATTAACGACAGCAATTTTGCAATTTGGCAGGCCTATGGCGCCAGGGCATGGCCCACGCTTGTACTGATTGACACGGAGGGCAATATCGTAGGGTCAGATACGGGAGAAGGGCACTATGAGATTCTCGATAAACTTATCGGGAAACTGGTATCCGATTCCCGTTCGAAAAATCTTATCAACGAAAAGCCCATTCCTCTTTCATTAGAGAAATATAAACAGGGCCCGACCTACCTTTCCTTTCCAGGTAAAATATTGGCAGACGGGGCATCAAATCGGTTGTTCATTGCAGACGCTAATCATAATCGGATTGTTATTACGAATTTAGAAGGCGAAGTCCTGGATATTGCCGGTAATGGTGAGATAGGCAGAGGCGACGGCGCTTTTAAGGATGCAAGTTTTCATCATCCGCAGGGTATGGCTCTGCAAGGGGATAACTTATATGTAGCGGATACGGAGAATCATCTCATTCGTAAATTGGACTTGAAGGCAAAGACGGTGAAAACGGTTGCCGGTACTGGCAAACAGGCAGAGTTTATGGCTTCGGGAGGAATGGGGATATCGTCCCCTCTTAATTCCCCCTGGGATCTGGCTTATTTAGATGGACAACTCTATATAGCCATGGCAGGCGCTCACCAAATTTGGGTGATGGATTTAAAAACTACCGTATTCCAGCCTTTTGCAGGTAGTGGGAAAGAAGGTCGCATCGATGGACATCTGGATAGTTGTGCCCTGGCTCAACCCAGCGGTATTACAGCCTCCGGTTCGAGGCTCTATTTTGCAGACAGTGAAGTGAGTTCGGTTCGTTACGTAGCCATAGAAAAAAAAGAAATAAGGACGGTCGTTGGTCAGGACCTTTTTGTTTTTGGGGATAAAGACGGTGAGGGCGGGGAAGTACGTTTACAGCATCCTCTTGGTGTAACAAATTATAATGGTCTTATCTATGTTGCAGACACGTATAATCATAAAATTAAGGTGGTAAATCCCGTTGATAATACATGTATTACTTTTGCAGGAGATGGGCAACCAGGATTCACTGACGGCAAAGAACCAAGATTCTATGAACCCGGCGGTCTCAGCTTCGCCAAGAATAAACTGTACGTTGCCGATACCAATAACCACGCCATTCGTGTGGTAGATATGAAAACAAAAGAGGTAAGTACCCTGCAAATTAAAGGGCTCAAAATGGAGGTTTCGGAAAATACACAACAGTCTGCAATACCGCCATTTGCAAGGTCAGTAGAATTGCCTTTAAAAACCTTGAAAATGGGTTCTGATATACAACTCACATTAAACATAAATCTTCCCAAGGGGTATCATGTAAATCCACATGCCCCTCTTATATATAGCATCGAAGCCGGTAGTGGTATTCAGGTTGAACAGGCCAATCAAGAAGTGAGGTTAGAGAAGCCTGAAATGCCTATAAAAATTTCTTTTAAGACAACATCCGAAGTTATAGATACAGACTTAAAAGTTTCTGTAAGCTTCTACTATTGCAGGGAGGATAATCAGGGTGCGTGTTATATGGATGCGGTGGTCTGGCACTTGCCGATCAAGCTCGATAAAGAATACGGAGACACTACGGTAACAATAGACTACGATATTGGATTAGTAAAGTTTTTTTCTATAAAGTAGTAGACAGAATCGGGTTGTATTGTAGACTTGATTTGTATATCGGGCGGGATATCAATCAGGAATTTGCTCTCATTGGTTTTTAAGTTCCATTTGTTCTTTTACATAATTCAACATTTCTTCTTTATCGTCAGTATCCATCACTAATGTGATATTTACAGTCACATTATATACAATTTTTTAAACACAATATCTACTGTTTGTTCAAAGTTACTCACTTCAATTATTCTTACGTTCTCAGGAACACGGATGCTGCATGAAGAACCTTTTGGGATAATGATCCTGTAGATAAAATGTAATTCTCTTAAAACCGTTTCTATTTTGCTGTCCAGGGAATCTGACGGAAGCGTTCTTCCATGACTGTCCAATCCACCCGTTATTGCAATATATTCAGGGATCGGTGTCTTTGTAAGCATAGCATAGCAGCATAATGCGGCCGCAAGTCCTGTATCGTTTAAGTTGCACCTTTGGATTATTTCAGGCACATTCTTTTCAAGATAAAATATTATACGATCAATTGCTTGTGGTACGGTGATATCAATGTGTTTGGGTTGGATATATTGATTTACGATCTTTATGCAGTTTGAAGTAATCTCTGGAGGCAAATTCCTTGTAAAGTTCGGCATGATATCTTCAGTGCATAAACATTTTAAATAGGCAGAGAAGCTAATCCTGGAATTATACGTAAGGAGTATTCTGACCGCACCTATTTTGGCTGTAGGTTTATATGAAGGGTTGGCAAGCTTGTCATCGAGCAATAAGTCTAAAATGCTGTCTTCCCAAATCCTTCTTTCGTGGACAGGCGATTCGTTAATGTAGCTTTTGATATGCTCTCTGAGTTCATTTCTTTTGTCGAGGTTTAAAAAACCAGGGACCTTACCAAGGGCGTATTGTATGGCAGTTAATACCTCCGATATGGTTGAATTATTTAAGCCAAAATCATCTTTTTCTAACTCTGTACATACAAACTCATTGGGGCAAATCTTGCAATACTTGATACCCTTATCGCACTTGTGGAGGATTTCATCTACAAATTTTATATAATTATCGATTTCTAAGTGTTGTCGTGGAGTGAAGTTCATAGGATTTCCGGATTTGCATTCAAAAAAAAGCCCTAAATTTTCTCAACAAAAAGCCGATAATAATAGTAGTTTTAAAAAAGGCAAAAAAGTAGTGGTAGAAATCGTAAACTGTGTCAATTTTATAGTAAAAACTTAATCACGGAAACATATTTTTACTAATTATTGTTATGAAAAACGAAAATACTACGAATTCACAGGCATATCCTTATACCCATGTCCTGAATAAAAAACTTCAGGAGTTTGAAACATGGATAAAAAATATGAATTATGGCCTGTTTCTCGAATATGCCCATTCAAATGAATATTATAAACGAAAACAATTATATCTTCAGACAAAAAATTAAGGAGAAAAGCCATCATGAGAAAACACTTTAAAAATGATTGCTCAAATTGTCATGAATACCCTTATGAATGTGATGAGTGCTGCAGCGAAGTAAAGGCGTCAGTAAACCTGAAGGCTCGTCATCATGGGAAAAAGGAGTCCTATAAAGGTAAATACATAATAAATAACAATTAATTTTATGAAGTACAGGGGTGTTCCGATGCGCACAAGGCCCCTCTAACGTTCTCCGTTAGAATATGGTGCGCGACTCTCCTCTTTATATTAATTAAATTGTTATTATTTTTCAGTAAAAGGTAAATACTCTATAGCTTTAAGAATCTTGATAACTGAGTTTTTAATGTGGAGAGACAGTTATGGTTATTGAAGAAGACATGAAACAAGGTGAATTTGTATGTCCTCATTGTGCAGGGAGGAGCTTCGTGCTTATCGGCCTGCAAAGGCAAAGTGGGTTATTCAAAGATCATGAACTATGGAGTTGTAAGAGTTGCCATAGTACCTTTGCAAGAGAGACCATAGAAGTAAAGAAAACAACGGAAGACGAGACTTTTAATAAAAGAGCCCTTCCCTATTACTGCAGGGTTAAATTTGCTGGCTAATGAAATTACCTGAGATAATATTTGAGACGCTAGCGGTTGGTCCTTTAGCAGTAAATTGCTACATTGTTGGTTCTAAAAAAGATAACACCGCCATAGTTATTGATGCCGGCGGCAACCCAGAAGAAATCCTGAACCTACTCAAAAAGCATAACCTTGATTTAAAATTGATTATAAACACACATGCCCATTTTGATCATGTAGGTGGAGTGAAACCCTTGCAGGATCTGACAGGCGCAAAGTTCCTGCTTCATCGGGAAGATATTCCGCTTCTTAATTATTTGAATGATCAAACAGATGCCTTTGGATTATCACCCATTCCCGTACCTCGGGTCGATAGGGAACTTGCAGATGACGAGGAAATTTTTATAGGGAACGAGGCGATACGCATCATACATACACCAGGGCACTCTCCTGGTAGTATATGTTTCCTCCTCAATGATGCAGTATTTGTTGGAGATACGCTCTTTGCTGGTTCGATTGGGAGAACAGACCTCTATGGTGGTTCTTACACCAAAATAATTAGCTCGATAAAAACTCGCTTGTTTACGTTGGAAGACCATGTAATAGTCTATCCGGGTCATGGTACATTTACCACTATCGGTGAGGAAAAACAACACAACCCTTTTTTTGTTGTTTAAAAGAATAATATATCCATTTTTCTGATGGAGAACTTTATAAATTTACCTATATCATGCTTCGTGTGATCTTGTAATTTAAATTCAATTCCATAAGTTGAAAGGTGATACTTGTACGCACCCGCGACAAAGTTACGGTTGATTATCGTACCGTAACAATGGCCGCTATCTTCAATTGTTGCCTGATGAGGTCTAAAAAAGAGATAGGCATTTTTCCCCTCTGGACCTTTTGTGTTACATACTAATTCTCCCCATGGTGTCAATACCCTGTCTTTTCCGACTATTTTTACCTGCATAATATTTGCTTCTCCAACGAAATTGGCTACAAAAAGTGATGTTGGAGATGAGTAAATTTCTTCAGGGATCCCTATCTGTTCCAGCATTCCGTTATTCATAACCGCTATCTTGTCAGCCAAAAGAAAGGCATCTTCCTGGTCATGGGTTACGTAAACTGTCGTAATTTGTGTTTCTTGTTGGATGCGGCTGATTTCTTGCCGAATATCATCGCGTAGTTTTACGTCTATGCCTGACAACGGCTCGTCCATAAGTAATAACTTGGGTTCCGTAACGATTGCCCGTGCGATTGCAATTAACTGTTGCTGTCCACCCGAAAGTCTCGCAGGGTATTCCCCGGCATATTTATGCATATTGACCTTATTCAAAACGGTCTCAATCTTTTTCCGTCTTTCAGCCCTTGTATGGCCATTTGCCTTTAATCCAAATTCAATATTTTCGTATACCGTCATGTGAGGCCAGAGCGCAAGGTCTTGAAATACCATTCCAATATGCCGCTGTTTTTGAGAAATCGCCACTTTTCGACCACAGCTTGCAAGCGCACCTTCTATCCAAATTTCCCCATCATCAGGGGTTTCAAGACCGGCAATCATCCTCAAGGTCGTTGTCTTGCCGCATCCGGAAGGACCTAATAGGGCCAGGAGCTGCCCCTTCTCTGCACAGAAAGAAATGCCACGTACGGCATCTCTTCTGTTAAAGTGCTTGATTAATTGTTTTACTTCAAGGGCGTTCATGATAAATTTCAAACTATTGTTCCTCCCCCTTGATGGGGGAGGCTAGGTGGGGGTGTGAAAAGAAAAGACTGTTCACCCTCCCCTAGCCCCTCCCATCGAGGGAGGGGTATTTGGTGTCAAAGACCCAATTTAGGTTTTAGTATCAGGTATTTAGAAACGGCAAGAAAAACTCCCACAGGCAACAAGGTCATCACTACAATTATGATAGAAAGCGCAGAAACGATGTCCGTTGGGCTGTTTGCCATCACGGTAAACAGAGCTATGGGGAGCGTTTCGTGTCCGGGTGGATAAACCAGTATCGTTGTACCCAATTCTCCAACGCAGAACATAAAGCAAATCAACCATGTACTATTAATCCATAACTCTGCAAAGGTAACAAAATATTGCCTAAAACCCGAAACCATGATGTTCCCGTTACTGTACCAGCCTCCTCCATGGAATGTGGGATTTGCTTGAGATAATTTGCCATAATACGGCTGGATAACGGTAAAAACCTTGCTACATATCCGATAATCACAATCCATAAAGAACCATAGATGAATTGGAATATCCCTTCTGGTCTATTACACAATTTGATGAGCCCCACGCCAATCACGGTTGCAGGTACGGCAAAGAATAACCAAATAAATATTGCCGCACTGCTTTTCCATCTGGATCGAATATTTTCAGAAAGGTAGCCCAGAAAGAAACCTATAAAGGTGAGAAAGGTAGCTCCAATAGACCCAAACAAAATGCTGTTCGTAATACCATTCCTGGCCAGAAGGAGGGCATCGTAATATACAGAAATTGTCTTTGTATTAAAAATGAGTGTACTCAAGGGAATGATAACGCATATTATTAAAACAAGGGTACAAAAGGTTATACCAACCACATTGAGCCATGTGATGTTGTATTGTGTCGTGCTATTAGACGAAGTTCTTCCCAATATCTCAAAAGATTTTCCACGCATATAGATTTTCTCCAGCATAATGAGAATAAAAGTGATTACTATGAGTGGAAAGGCAATGGCTGTGGCCGTTTTCTCATTATAAAAGGCGCTAAATTGAGTAAATATCTGGGTAGTGAGGACATTAATTTGCAGCAATGACGGCACTCCAAACTCGGAGAGTGATAGCACAAAGACAATCATCATACTGGAGAGAATGGCAGGGGCGATTAAAGGGAATGTAATCTGCCGGAATACCTGAAAGACACTACCTGCTACCAGACCGCTTTCCTCCATCCGCGGGTTTATACTTTTTAAGGCGTATTCGGTTACTAACATCACAACGGGAAAGAGGTTTATTGATAGGATAAATGAAGCGCCGTAGGTACTGTAGATAAAATTCGAAACAGATTCAGGTGAGAGCATCGTATACTGTGAGAAAACGTTATTCAGAAATCCTGTTTTCCCCAGCAGATTTACCCATGCAATACCAATAATATAAGAGGGGATAATCAGGGGTATAAAAAAACAAATTTTGAAGAAATTTTTAAGAGGAAGATTTATTTTTGACAGGAAAAATCCTGCAGGGATGCCAATGAAAGAAGAGAGGATGGTTGTGATAGAGGAAAGTATAAGGCTGTTGGAGATAACCTTTCCGTATTTCAGAGTCAAAAAAATGTCTTTGTAATAAACGAATGAAAATCTTCCCTCTTCATAAATGGAATTCCCAAACATCCACACAATCGGCAAAACGGTGGTAACGAGGAAGAGTGTAAAGAAAAACCCCAACGTCAATTTCTTCTGCATTTAATATCCTGCCCATTGTTTGAGAAATTCACCGATCTTGTCCAGCTTTATGGCAACATCCTGGTAATTAATGTCCATACCTTTTATTGCAGCTATGGTTAGCACGTCCGCAGGTGTCCGCACATCGTATCTCAGCGGCATCTGTGCGCACATCGCAAACGCCAGACTTTTTTCAACCTCGCTACTGACGAGATAATCAATCAATTTCTTCCCGTTCTCCTGGTTTGTACTATTTTTTATGAGACACACCATATTTGGCATAATAAGGGTACCCATACCTGATTGATCTGGATATACGATTTTTACTGCACTCCCCTCCCTAACGGCTACATTAGCATCGTCCGTATCTGTAATACCGACCTTGACCTCTCCCCTTGCAACGAGTCGCCTTACTTCACTGTTTGAGGAAACGATCTTCACACCGTTGGCTTTCAGATCGTTCATAAATTTCTTGGCCTTTTCATCGCCCAAAATGATAAATAAGGCCGCCATGTGTACTGAGGTGGTGCCAAATAATGGGTTTGCTATGGCTACTTGACCCCTCCACATTGGTTTAGCAAGATCGAATATGGACAACGGTCTTTCGTCCATACTTACGAGGTTTGAATTATAAAGAATGATACGGGCCCGTGCAGAAAAACCCGTCCAATGTCCCTCGGTATCCTTGTATATCTTTGGAATATCGGCTGCGGCGCTAGAAACATAGGGTGTCGTTAAGCCCTTAATCTTAAGCAAAACAGGGCGCACTGGTTCCCCACTCCAGAATACATCGGCCTGTGGATTATCCTTCTCTGCAATCAAACGGTTGGCCAATCCTGTGCTCTTGGTCTCTTCCGTATCGTAAATAGCCCGCACCTTTATTCCCGTCTTCTTTTCGAATGCCTGAAGGACTGGTTCTGAGAAAATCTTGTCCTCGGAAGAATAAATGACTACCTCATTTCCTGCAGAACATACTTTAACTGATAGTAATAAGGCTGTGAATATAATAGATATGAATTTCATAATTACACCTCACCTTTTTAGTTTTACTGTAATAATTCAATGTACAGGAATTTCTAACCGACCATGTAGTGGCAATTCATGAATTGCCACTACACTGTTAAAAGTCGCCGAAGGCCTAATTTAACGTTCGGGAATTTCAATCTTTTTTAATTAAGCAATGAATAAACACACCCCTACCCCTCTCAAGAGGGGAATTTGAGAAGTCCCCTCTTGGGAGGGGTTTGAGGGGTGGGGAAAAATAAAAGTAAGTTATTCTCCATTACACCCCTCACCGTTCTCTGCGATAAACTGTTTTTCCAATAACAAATGTCACGCCCATCGTTATGCCCCAATCCACACTCTCGCTATTTAATCCTGTAAATCCGGCAATGTCATACTCAATCTCTTTTGGTCCTTCCCATACCATTCCTCCTAATAATTGGTGATCCAGAATAGAATTTTCAACCTTTTCACCGCTATATTCCGTTACAACATGAAGTTTTTTATATTGGGGAATTGGTACATCTAATATAATGCCATAAATGAAGAGACCTCGTCTGTTGTGCTCGAAGGGCTCTTTCTCTGTGCCTCCGCCAAGTGTCAGATGGCATGTAAAGTTGTTGAGATACCACGAGAAGATGCCAGTTCCCTCGAAGTCTAATCCAGCGGTGTCTTTTTCTGTGGGAAATACAATACCCGTTTCTGTAGCAAAATTGGGTATCCAATCACTTCCACGCCACCAGACCTTCTTATAAAAGCCTGCAGTATTGGCAAATTGCTTCTCCTTTATGCCCAATTCACCTTTGTATTCATTGTCAATTAACTCACCCACGGTTTCTAATACGATTTCGCTATCCCACGGTAGCCCATAATTGAAACGAATGCTTGGCACCTCCAAGGTTATTTCATCACGACCCGGATGTTTTTGTTCATGGAATCCAAACACCCCTAATTCGATCTCGACTAAGTTTGTTTCAACCACATCTGCATCTGTTGTAACAAATGGTCTTAGCGCCAACACCTCGGCGGGTAGAATAAACCCTTTCAGGACACACAGTGCTATGAGCAATGAGTATTTCCACATAAAAGATTATTCAACGAGTTATTCCTATGCAGTCCCCCTTAATAAAGGGGGATTCAGGGGGCTGTGTTTTTTCTCGGCTATTTTACAACCCCCTAGTCCACCTTCTATTTAATTAGAATGCATACGATATTTATTTTTAAGTTTTTCTCGAGCATTATCTTTCGTAAATTTCCAGTTTACCGTTTTGCATTTTTTGTTACGTTTTTC